>JABLTO010106715.1_pt1 | contig 11170 bp, 7 predicted proteins | sample 7160091 | NCBI WGS metagenome assembly JABLTO01 (sample SAMN14651225, study PRJNA627086) | human gut metagenome | isolation source: feces | host: Homo sapiens
GTAAAAACGTGCGTCCAGTCGAATTTGGACAGCGCAGCGACTTCAAAAGTCAAGAGAGCATCATGGAGCTCCCGCTGTTGGTCAGTAAAATCGCTCTCCAGCGTATGCGTTTTCCGAATGCAGAAATCTTGGATATCCTTTCTGCGCGTCCGGTTGAGCATCATATTGAAGCTATGGAGAGACTCAATATCGGTAATGAGTTTTACCCGCTCCTCACGGGTGATGGTGTCCTGTCTGAGAACCTTCCGGATTTGCTCAAATACCGGATTGTTTGCGATTACATTTTCGCCCCATTGGGTCGTGAGAACACTATCCAGCGTTTCCAGTGCTTCTGCTTTCCAGTTTTCCTTCGCAGCTCGAACGATGTGGGCGCACTGAGAGATATACGGATTCGGACGCGACATCATCGTGAAGCTCTTCTTGTCGATTACGACATCCGGGCGCAGCAGATTAAGCAGCGTGTACAGGTCGTCGTCACTTGTCTGCAGCGGAGTCGCGGTCAGCATTACGACAGCGTCTGCGTGCTGACAGAAGTAGTGGACGCACTTATATGCAAATGCCTTGTCCTTCTCCATGCTGCCATTGCGCAGATGGTGGGCCTCATCAATGATGACCAAATCAAAATGCGGTGCCGGGTCTAATTGTTGGAGGCCGAAGCTCTTATGGCTCTTGGATTGGTTCCCTTGGTATGTCCTCGCATCCAGAATGGAATACGGGACGATGACCTTTCCATAGCGGGTAGGCCATTCGCCGTCACGGTCGGTATCAGAGATAATCTGCCGAAGAGTATCGCCATCCAAGGGCGTGAATTCCTCGTCAAAGCGCTTCATCTCATTTTCCCACTTGCGGTCTGCGACAAGCGGCTTCGGGCAGATAATCATGATGTTTTCCAAATCGGAGCGGGCCTGCAGCTCCTTGATAATCAGACCGGCCTCGATGGTTTTACCGACACCGACGCTGTCTGCAATCAGAATTCTTGGTTCGTCTGCCTTTATCAGCTTCAATGCCGGTCGGAACTGATAGGGCACGAAATCGATACGGGCAGCATTAAGGGAATACAGATTTCCGGCAGACGGATTGTTAATCTGGTAGGCAGAAAGGTAGCTTCGCAGGGTCTCAGAATCCACCCACTCATATTCAGGTGTGCTGCTCACCAGCGTAATCTGACCCTCATAATAGGTCTTTAGCGCACCTTCGACGAACACCTCGTACTTCTTGGTGTCGCCAAGCTGCGTAACAGAAAATACCATACCCTTGGTGTCCGGGCTGCCGACGATGCAAACGAGGCTTCTTTCTGTGATATCGTTCTCTTGCACAACCTCCGGTTCCACGATGACATCTGCCTGCTTGGGCACGGTAACGGTTGGGCGAAGCACTGGCTGCGGAGGTGTTTCATCCTTAAATGCTTCGGGCCGCTCCACCCTTGCTTTGAACTGTTCCAAATCAGGAATCAGTCCGCTCCGGTTCATCTGGGTGAAAAACCGGATGAGGCATTCAATGTCCGATACGATGGTATCCTTGCCGGGAAGCTCCGCGCTGACATGCGCCCAGTTGTTCCGGACGCCAATCATATCGCGGATGCACTCCCGCTCACTGGTCGGAAGATAGGCGTAGCCGCGCATCGTGTACCAAGACTTGTTGGCAACACGAAGAAGCGCTGCAAGGTCTAATTCCTCCAGCTTGGAAAGGCCCTTTTTCTCAATGAGCTCTCTCTGGGGATAACTCAGATTGGAGAGTACGCACTCCTCCCACCAGTCTTCGCCGGATTTGGGCAGCATCACAGAAAGCCACGACGCCAGTGCTTGCGCGGCCTTGTGAAGATAATCGTTCATCCGGGATATGATGTTCTCGTCGTACATTCTGCTTCACCAGCCTTTAACCAAAAAATCCATCCTCATCAAAAATATGGTCAAGCTCGTCATTGGACATCGCGTGAGAAACGCGGTCACGGACGGCGCTGCGGGACATATCCAGTCTCTTGATGCGCCCGTTCAGCAGTCGGATAAGCTGAAGCCTGCCGACACCGGGATTCTGACGGGCATACTCAGCAAAGCCCTTAGCCTTGCCCAGATTGTCCGTTCTGGTACCATCGTGAGGCTCCAAAATATCAATGACAAAGCCCATCTCGTCCTTCCGGATAATCAAAAAATCGGGATACATCGATTTCTTCTCCGCGTTCTGCTCATAGGGGATGCACAGTGACCATGACTTCCTCGGCGGATTGCGGAGCCAGCAGATATAATCCGACCGGCCACGTTCGGCCTGAAGGACAGCCTTTTCCCAATTGTTCAGGTTGATGACGGCTTTGCCGGTCGCATTGTCCACAAACAGATGGTCGGTATAAGCCTCGCCGACATTGCTGCGCTCAATGCTGATGGTCTCCGGCAGCCGGAAGTTATGCTTACTGATGATATCGCCATCGGAAACAATGCTGTCATACTTTTTCCGGTACCGCTCGGTCAGGCCGGTGATACGGCGGCGATTCGCGTCGTTGATGTCGTGGAACCGGCTGCGGGCATAGTTGTGGAGCATATCCATGCAGTCTGCGTCGGCGGCAAAGATGATGACGTCGATTTTATATCCGGCAGGATTATCGTCATCTGCGTATCGGGTGCCATAGCGGATGCCGACACCCTCGTTGCCCAGCTTGAGCTCTGCAAGACGGAACTGACGGTCGAGGTCGGTATCCGTGGTGGAGAACAAATCCATCTCCGCATGGTCATCCACAGACTCGCCGAATACATCAAACGTCTGCGTTTTCAGCTTGAACTGCAGCACCTGCGTGGCCAGCTCGTCATATCTGCCCTCGTCCTTTGTCTTCTTGATGAAGCTGCGAATCATTTCTACGATTTCATTCACAACATCATAGGAGGCAGAGGGCTGAAGGCCGGACTGCGTCAGGAGCCGGGTGAGGCTGAACAGAGATTTCAGATAGTCGTTGATTCTGACCCTGCGCACGTCGTAGGTCAGAAGACCAGCATCATTGATGGCCTTTACGATGGCCTCTCGGTCAAGCTCCGGCTCTTCGGGAACGTCTTCCGGAGCAGGCTGCGGTTCCGTTGCACCGGAAGGCTCTGCCCCTGCAGCAGCTCCATTTGCAGGCGTTTCGCTGCTCACGCCACTCACCGGGCGTATGGTATCCGTGGTACCGGAAGCAGGTGCCGCTGGTGCGCCGAATGAGGTGCTACCACTTTGCGAGGGCGTCTGCTGCGGCGCCTCCTGCGCGGAAGGTTCATTGCCGGTCTCAGGGGAAGGGCTGTCTCCCAAAGACATCTGGCCGGGAACCTGCTGCTTCGGCCTCGCGGGACGCTGGGCGGGAGCCGGTCTGGTCGGACGGACAGTCCACGTTTCGATGGTGCTGTTCTCGAAGGAGTCGCCGACAACATCGGTGGGAATCTCACCGCCCTCGGTGCTCTGAAGCGCCTTGACCACATCCTCAACGGTCTGGGCATCAAAGTACGGCAAATAGAGGTGCACGTCGTTCAAGACATCGTCCACCTGAATATGCATCTGCATGGGTGTTCTGACCATTCTGCCGAGCAGCTGCGCGATATAGGTCGCGTCCGTAGCACGACGGAAAGACATCATGGTTTCAGCGCGAGGGCAATCCCAGCCGGTGGAGAGGTTCTCCTTGAAGAAAACCACCTTGACGTTCTTCTCGTCCGCAATACGGGACGGCTCCAGATATCTGACCGCGACACCATTGATTTGGATGGTGCTGGTCGTCTGGCCGAAGGTATGCACAACTTCTCCGTCTTGGAAACGGAATCCTGTCCGCTCCTCAATCTTCCGGAGGCAGTCATCCAAATCGGTATCGGAGATGCCGCTGCCGGTCTGGTTCTGCACCTGAATCACGAACACCGGATTCACATAGGCGTAGTGCTGCTCCTGACAATACTGAGACCAGTGCTCCCATTTCTGTTTCCAGTCATCAGCAGCAGCCTGCAGCACGGCCATATCCTTGCTTCCAGAGGCATCCTCCGGATAGGCGATGATGATTCTGTCTTTCAGCAGACCGGAGGCCCGCACATCATCGGCGGAGACGATAACCTTCTGGATGGTCGACTCTGTCCCGGATACCAGATTGTTGAAGCGCTCCGGCGTAGCGGTCACGCCAAGCACGACGGGAACGGGAGCCAGACGGTCTTCCCGGCTGCCCTTGAGGAACTTCTGCATGATGGTGGTGGCCTGCGCAGCAGCGCGTCCCTGCATGCCACGGTGGGCCTCGTCAATGATGAAGTACAAGCGGTCGTACTTCTCGTCCATCGTGTTCTGCAGCGTTTCCCAGATGGTGAAGGTGCGTCCGTCGCCCTTCTTCGTCAGATTACTGCTCTTACCCAGCTTCTGGGTATTCAGGAAATAGATATGCCCATCGTCCAGCATCTCCTGGTCGAAGGATTCATCGGTGATGGTCACGCACTGGTTGAGCCGAATCTTATCCGCCTTCAGGTCAATCTTGCTGCGCGACTGCTCGTTGAGCTCCGGAGAATCCGAGAGCCAGACAAAGATGGCATCCGGCTGGTCGGGATACTCCTCATCACCGAAATAGATAGATTCAATCAGAGACGCCAAAATGATGGTTTTGCCAGCGCCGGTAGGAGCGGTGAAAGAAAGTACCTGCGGTGTATGGGTGCGCTGGTAGGAGCCGAGGGCCTCTGCGGTCTTTCTCCGCAGCTGGAACAGCGCCATCTTCTGAAAAGGGAATAATTCTACTTTCATCTTAGCGTCCTCCGTGGTTAATCCGGAAGTTATCCAGATAGTCTCTGTAAAGCTGATAGCAGTCCTCGGCATGCAGGCCGGAAACCATCTCCCGGTAGCCCGGTTCGGAATCGGTCACGATGTAAACCGTTGTAATGGCCTCTTCACCGTTCACCTGCGCAGCAAAAGTCTCATACTGCGATTCGTCAGTCAGCACGGCGAAACGGTTCACCGGCAGCACCAGCATGTCGGGCGCTTCCGCTGTCTCCTCAAGCGTGGGACAAGGCCCGTGGGCACCAGCTTTCAGCCAGAGCACCGGAAGGAGCTCTTTAAACTGGCATCCCAGCGCCACGGCGTTCTTATCGAGGAAGCCCAGCTTGAAGAAAGCAGCATTCGCCTTGAAGCCGTCTGCCATATGCATCGGCTCCTCTCCGCTGGTGATGTAGTCGCCCTTAAGCGGTTTCCCGTTCACATCATGCCCTTCAATGGAGCAGACGGTACGCGGCCATGTCACATAGCGGGCAATGCCCAGTTTGCTCCATTCTTCGTCTCCCGGTTGATAACCTTTGGCAGTCAGAGACTTTGCTTCGTCCACGGAAACCTCATTATTTGTGACCATGATACAGCGCCGATGTCCACCGTCTTCCGCGTTCAGCAGATTGACAGCATGGAGTGTGGTGCCGGAACCGGCAAAGAAATCTACAATAAGGGCACTTGGCTTATTAGCAACAAAAAACCTTATCGTATCATGTTCTGCGTACAAAGATTTTGGAAATGAAAAACGCTTTCCGATTATCTTTTGGATAAGTTTACTCCCAAACTCCGTAGCGTCATGAGAAGGAATCCACCATTGGTTGCTGGGAATGTATTTTTGTTGGTATTCACCATCATCAAAAATCAAAGACCCATCTTCGGCCTTCCCAAGCACCTTGATTTCACCGCTTTCAACACGCTTTTGCCAACCCTCAGAAATATAACGTAGCGTTGCTTCTTTGCCGCCTTTTGTCTGTTCACTTATTCGAACATATCCTTTTTCCTGAATTTCAAGGTATTTATCGCGTGAATATTGCCATCGTCCTTCCACTCCATCGTCATGCACCGGAAAAAGAGCAATGACATCATCAGGTACTTTTACAGTATTTCTATCTACACCAACTGGAACAACATCTCCTGCACCACAAAAGTATTTTTTATCTTTGCTGATAAAAATAGGATAAAAACAGCCAGGGGAATCAGTTCTCAAAGCACCTGTTCCACTTCTCATTAAGCTGCCCCACCGAACCTGCTTTGTCGTAGAAGTTTTAACATTTCCAAGCCATTCATCAGGCAAAGCCAATTCTGCGACTTGGCAGTTTCCTAAGCGTAGAATAAAAATGTACTCATTTACACGGAAAAACTCGCCCCCGCGAGCCACGCCTTTTCCGTTGATTGTTGAGCTAACCATTTGGATACTTGCTTCAGGAAACATTTCTTCCAACAAGCACCCAAGATGCAGGTACTCTTTCTCGTCGATGGTGACTATCATAACCGAATCGGCAGGATTCAACAAACGCTTGGCAAGTTTCAGCCGCTTCTGCATCATAGACAGCCACTTGCTGTGCCGGTAGGTATCGTTGCCGTCTACATAGTCGTTATTGTATTTCCAGTCACGAGCCCCTGTGTTATAGGGTGGGTCGATGTAGATGCAGTCCACCTTGCCTGCGTACAGGTATTCCAGAAGCTGCAGGGCATGGTAATTGTCCGCCTCGATCAGCGTGTGCCACAGGTCGCTGTCCGGCGCATTGCAGACGGTATCCAGCGGCTGCAGATAGGGATAGATGGGCTCACCGAATTGGGCCACGCAAACCAGCGCATCCACAGGAAGCACGACGCGCTCCTTCGTCGCCTTGTGGAAACAGGCAGCCTGTCCATCCTCGATTTTCTCTACATAGTAGATGTCTGTGACCTGCCCGTCCTTCGTGGCCACGACGGAACCGCGCTTTACCGGGATATCGTAAAGCGGTGTGGCCTCCGGCAGATGCTCTTCAAATACCAGACCAAATTTCTTCTGGCGATTGGCCCGCTTCATCTCTGCGCGAATCCGCTCACGCAGGGACTTGTCCGGAATCTGGCTAATCAAATCGTCTAAAGCAGCCATGCGTTTTTTGCCTCCTGTGTCTTTCTCTGGAGATTACTCTTCCGTGATTGTCTTCTCTTTGATGTGATAGCTGATGTTTCGCTCCTGGCAGAATTGAACCACCTCGGCAGCACATTTATTATAAAAATGTTTGTGTGCAGTGTATGCACTCACTTCTTTGCTATAGTTCGTGCGTCCAAATATAATCCGGTCAACAAAACCAACGGATTCAAGCAGGTCATGAAGGTTCTGCTCTATGAGATTTGGTGTTGGATACGGCTCAATACTTACCCATGTCCTGCACCCGGCATCATGTAATGCCCGTAATGCAGCGAGGCGCTCTTCACACGAGGCTGCTCCGGGCTCCATTTTACGTCGATAATCCTCATCAAGCGTTATTAGTGTGATACCATGTTCGTTTCTCAATGAGCATTCTTTCAGCTCTATCGGAAGGATGCCTTTCGTCAATGTAGTACAGATAATGCCTGCCTCATTTAGTTTCCTAATGGCAGCAATACTCACGTTTCTTATCTCGTCATATCCATACATGAAAGGGTCGGTCGTGAAACAGAGCTGAACCGATTTGATTTTGTCTTTCAGCTTTGGAATTTCTTCGTCCAAGAGCTCCAACGTGTTTGAAACGAGATATGGTTGTAACCATTCCTCATAACTTTTTACATTACCGAACCGCTTTTTCTGTTGGAAAGCATAACAAGGATATTTGCATCCGTGGGCACATCCGAGAATATGATTCATGGTGTAATCTCCATACTCCACACCGGTCTCATAGAGCATGGTTTTCCGCGTTATGAATCCTTTTACGCGCTTCATTATGTGCGCCTCCTAACAATTACGGTCTGGCCAGTTTTCTCTTCCCAGAACGCTCTTTTCTTTCCTGCGGCTGTTAACGCTGGGTCTCTCACGATATCAATCGTTCCAGCATTTTCGAGTTTTGTGAGAATCTCGTATATCATTTTGAATGGGCAGATAACTCCGTATTCATTACAAAAGTCAGCAAGAAAAACTGTGATATGTGTCTCTCTTTTCATATGCTGGATATGTGCCAGAACCATCTGCTCTATCTCTTCTTGCGTCAAAATATCATTTTCCACCGTGGACGTTACGGTGTTCATCATGTTAAAGATGGACAACTGACCATCTTGCTGGATGTTGACAAACAGCTCATCCTTTCGATGCTGCATGTTTTCAGCCATAAGGAAACAACCGTCTTCATGGTCGCAAACATGTATCATTCGGTACTTGGGCCTCTGACCAGGTTTCAGTCTGATGGGCATATCCAACACATATTTGTACTTCTGTTTCAGGTGCTGCTTGTATTCTGCTGATAACCTACGTTCTGCCTGATACCCGTCGATGCGGCCCGCTCGAAAATCCCTGACGATATCCATCCAGTAGTTTCCACCGGCGATTCGTGTCAACAAATTCTCTGACTGAGGAGATGCTGTTACCGTTGTTGGCTCATATTCAACCAAGTCATCAAGGCCCATCAAGGCATCATCCTGAGAAATATCTACTTTCATCACACGGCAGGCATCTCGGAAGAAACCGAAGGAATTGAAATTGATGAGCATCTCAAAGGAACGAAATCCGTATGTGCCAATCTCATCAAAGAGCTGCGAATCAAGTGCTTGTATTCCGTATGGGTCAATGTAAAGGAAGACATTGTATCCGCGTTTATCCTTTAATAAGCCACGAATATTATCCTCGAATTTCCCGTCAACTACCTGTGGTGTCCCATACTGATAAGGATGCAGCATCAGGTTCTGTTCCAAGTCTGCAGCGTGATTCAGCTCAATAAAGCAAGGCACTATTGCATTGTTCTTTCGGGATATTCTGCTCATGCCTAACCGCTCGTTTATGATTTGCATTGCTATCAGTGGGGAGCCATCATTTCCATCGTCAAACTTGCCTTTGCCAGCAAAGCAATCAATATAGAAAATCGGCTTCCCTGAAACAAGGAGCTTTTGGAAATACTGGGGCAAGTAGCATCTAAGAAGCGTATCCTTAATTTCAGACCACTCGTTTTTCTTCTTGAAAAAATCACGTTGATTTTTCGCCATACAAACCTCTCTTTTAGGATTCTGGAGCTTCCTCCGGTAGCAGCTCCATGATGTCTCCGATGTCGCAGTTGAGAACCTTGCAGATTTTCATAAGGACTTCCATGCTGACCGTTTCGCCCTTGGACAGCTTTGTCACGGACGACCAACTAATTCCTGCCGCCGACTGCAAATCTTTCTTTTTCATATCTTTGTCGATAAGCAGTTTCCATAGTTTTTTATAACTTACTTCCATAATGGTCACCCCATAATAATAAACCTGTGCCTGTGCAACGAGCTTTGGTTTCGCCGAAATCTTATTAAGTGTGCCTCCATGATACCACGTTCCTGTCAAAAAAACAAGATAATTCTCCGTAAACGCACGAATATTCTGCGACTGCTGTTGAAAGTTCTCCGTTTAGATGCTATAATAAATACGCTTTTTGACAAACGGTGGATTGCAAAAGTAACTTCCAGTTTGCACGATTAACTTCCGGGTTTCCAAAAGCCTCGCAAGATTAAATTCCGGGAAAGTAGTGCCGCATGTGAAAAGCCGGAAGTAAGTTTTACAAACATTGGCCAAACCGGAAGTTACTTTTACAAAGGGAATTGAATATTGCCAGCGGATGTGTTAACATCTTGTCGAATGAGAAATACAAGGGCTGCGCTCTCCTGCAAAAAACCTACACCGTCGATTACCTGACGAAGAAAAAGAAGGTCAATGAGGGTGAAATCCCGCAATACTATGTGGAGGACAACCACGAGGCTATCATCGACCCGGACACCTTCGAGATGATGCAGCGTGAGATGGAGAAGCGCGGCAAGGGCCGGAAATACCATAGTGGCGTCCACACCTTCTCCAGTAAAATCCGCTGCGGTGAGTGCGGCAGCTGGTACGGCTCAAAGGTATGGCACTCCAACAGCAAGTACCGGAAGGTCATCTGGCAGTGCAATCACAAATTCGACGGCGACAAGCATTGCAGCACTCCGCACCTGACCGATGACATCATCCAGCAGGCTTTCCTGTCAGCGGCAAATAAGCTCCTGGCCACCAAGGATACAGTCATCGCGGATGGCTGGGAAATGATGGCCCTGCTCTTTGACACCACCGACTTGGAGCGAGAGCAGGAAGAACTCCAGCAGGAGACGCAGGTGGTCTCCGATATGGTTCAGCAGTGCATCTACGAAAACGCACACGTTGCCCTCGACCAGACCGAATACCAGAAACGCTACGACGGCCTGACCGAGCGATTCGAGAAGGCCAAGGCCCGACTGGACGCGGTCACAGCGGAAATCCATCAGATGCAGACCCAGCGGGCCAGCATTAAGGATTTCCTGAAAGCCTTTGCAGCCATGCCGGATAAGCTGACCGAATTCACGCTGGAGAGCTGGCACGGGCTGGTGGACTACGGCACCGTCTACGCTGCCGACGACATCCGCTTCACCTTCAAAAACGGGCAGGAAGTCAAAGCCTGACCCCAGAAACGAAAACGGCTCCCTGCCGCTGGAGGTTATCTCCGGTAGCAGGGAGTTTCGTTGATTATTTACGCCTGTTTTCTGTAGTCGCTCAGGTTGATGACGTTTGTGTTTTCCACCTCGGCTTCGAGTAGTTCAGTCGCCTTGATGGTCGCTTTTGTTTTTGACGGATTCAGCCAGGAATGGACTTTCCCCGAAAGGAAGGGGTAAACCTCTTCATGGAAGAGGCGCTTCACCATGGGCAACCCAATGCCAAAGACAACATAGTCGGTTGCACCAACAGCCATGTCCGCGCCAGCCCGCTTTAATTGTTCCTTGATATGATTCTTTTCCCTGTAAGAGGGCTGTTTAGGCCAATATGACCCCTTGGGAGAGCGGAGACCGTTGTTGTCGATTGCCTGACCACTCTTATAGGCCATGTAGGTTTCCTCGTCTAAGACAGCGTCCAGGACGTATTCTTTTTTCTTGTTTTTTCCCATCTGTACCTCCGTTATTGTGGTGATATTTTAATTTCTTCCGAATCGAACGCTCCAACAGGGTATTCGCTTATATGGCCCGACACTCTGAAGAGCTTCCCACAAGATGAGCACTCGCAATATTCAATGTCAAATTCATAGAGGATTTCTTCGCCCATCTGCCTTTCATAGGAGCTTTCACTACAATCATCGCTCAGGTCAATTCTGTTGGGCGACCCGCAGTGCGGACAATCCACTATGCGTTTTAAGGAAATGTGGTCTGTTGTCCAGCCCTCTTCCTCATGCCCACCCGGAGGGAAGCCAAAAGACAGACTGAGAAACAGAAAAGGCGAGGAACCATGCCGCAC
>JABLTO010008214.1_pt1 | contig 11167 bp, 10 predicted proteins | sample 7160091 | NCBI WGS metagenome assembly JABLTO01 (sample SAMN14651225, study PRJNA627086) | human gut metagenome | isolation source: feces | host: Homo sapiens
AGCGGAAGTTTTCTCCCTCTGTATTGTAAAAATAGTCCAATCTCATCTTTTTTCTCCTCTCTTCTCTTTTCCAATGTAAAGGGGAATATCCTGGACAGGGATCCCCCTTACATGAAAGTATATGCTGCACATAAATAGTGTGCGAATTCTGCCTGTGCTTTTGCAGCTACGGCATGGTCTTCTCCATCCGGCAGGCAGAATGTATGTAACACTGATCTTTTATACGGACTGTCCTTCTTCGTTTACGCAGTCCTTTAGCCATTTTTCAATCAATTCCGGACACCGCAAGATTTCTTCAGTAAGAAAATGGCTGATATAACTGGAAACCTCTTTTATATCTAAAGAATTCATATATTCTTGACGGGTTAATCCTGCTGTTTCTTCCCTTCCTTCTTCCACTAACTCATCCATCGGGACAGAAACTTCCCTTCCTTCCCTGTCCGGCTTTTCGGCAGGCTCTTTGCAGTCTGTATCTTCTGTTTCTATTTCTGGTACCATATCTCTTTGTTCTTCCCTCCTTTCTACAAGCTCTGGCTCTTCTTTTTCTTCTTTTGGGCAGTACTGGTCAAGCAGGGTCACATACCGTTCCCATGTAATGGATCTCTCTGAGATACTGATGTTTTTATCCGAGCAGGAGATCCTGATCTCCCCTTGTGATATTTCATATGAAGTACTCCCATATCTCCCTCTTAAGAACTTTACGAGTGCTTTTCTGGAGACAGTAGACCTGTCATATTCATCTATACCCAACAGCCGGTACGATACCCGTATCTCTACCGCACCCGGTTCTAAATTCTTCTGTTTATATTCTTCTATATCCACATTTTTTGTAATCCCCTGTTCGATCACTTCCTTCTGCATCTTTTCCGGCAGCCTCGCCAGAGTGAGCGCGGCAGATTTTTCTATCTCTCCTTCCTTAAATTTTTCCATTGCCTCTGGAAGTAAATTTCTGGAGATCTGCTGGTACTCCTGTACCGTAGCTCTTGCAATCCCCATTTTTTTTGATAAGCGTTCTACCATTCTACCTTTCTGTAAAGAAGTGGGGAATTCTTCTGGATGTTCCCGTAAAAGTCTCTCCATCTCTGTAATCTCATGCATCAGCTCATATGGCTTTTTCGTATGATAGCCATTGGAAGCCAGTACACGGAAACTTTCCTGTACTACGCTAACATTATTTACAATGCATGGGAGAAATTCAAACTGTTTCAGTCCTCTCTCTTCTACAAGTAACCTGCATGCCTCACATCTTTTATGTCCGGCAATAATCCGGTATTCATCCGTATCTGATTTACTTACGGACAGATTTTCAATGACTTCTCCCGCAGCTTCGATCAGATCTGCAAGGGATTCTATCTCTTCCTTATCTCTTGCAGGACAATACTGATCTGGATTTGTTTTCAGTTTAGAGTAATGGATCCATTTGATCGTTCTTCGTGGATGCTGCTCTTCTTTTTTAATCTCTTCCTTGTTAAATATATTCCCAAGCTTTGCCATAACCGATACCCCCTAATCCTCAAGAAGTTCTTCCACCAGATCTATAAAATCCTGTGCTACATTACTCATAACACGATGCTTTGCCACCGGCTTATAAAGGGATAACGCATTATCAACAATCGCTGTACGGCTGATACATGACTGCATAAACGGATAATCATGCTTAGCGATCAGATCCTCTGAAGATAATTTCTGTGCTTTGGTGTTCGACACCATGTTTGCGAATATCTTCCACTCCAGATCTGGATTGTTTTCCAAGATTTCATGGTAAGCATCTTCCACCATTGTAAGATTATCCCGGCAGAAGTTATCAAATTTCACTGGGGTAAGGAACACATCCGCAGCATACAATGCATTCATTGTCAGCATATCAAATACAGGGCGGGTATCAATCAGGCAGACATCATAGTCTTTCTCTAAATACCCCAAAGCTTCTTTCAGTCTCCATGGAGTCTTTTGCTCTGTGATCTTAACAGAGCCTTTCACAATATCTATATCCTGGTATTTTGTGCGATAGACTGCACTATTTATCCCTTTAGGATTCTCAAGAACATCTCTTACCGTTTTACTGTATCCATTTACCTTTGCAAAAAATCTTGTACAGTTACATTGTGGATCCAGGTCAATAACTAATACTCTTCCGCCCATTTCCGAAAATGTATAAGCTACGTTTACTGTTGTGGTGGTTTTTCCAACGCCACCTTTTAAATTTGCTACTACATATACTTTCATAATCAATCTCCTTTAAAATATTTTTATATAAAAAAAGGACTAAATCCTTTTTTATTTCAGGGATTTAGTCCTAATCGAGAGATAAAAGAAAGGGAAGCAAATGCTTCCCTCTCGAACTATATATAGATTTTGCAAACAATATCTTTAAAACGATTTGCCTTTGTATACTCAGCATGATATTTCATGTATTCATTTACATCATCCCGTGTAACAATCAGCGTTGTGAAATAAAAATATTTACGCTGTATCAGGGCAAACCCCTATATCCTTTCAAAAGGCAAAATCCGCATTCTCACATGAATAGATCCAAGATAACAGTAAAACTTTTTTAAATCTCAATAAAACCTCAATTTTATCTACGTCCTGAAGCCATTTTTCGCTCCACATACCTATTTCTCATTTCTTGGAATTCTTTTCCGTTAGTACCCTTCCACTCACCTTCATCATTCTGCCACCTTTCTAAATCTTTGTTAGCGGCTTCGATCGTTGCGGCAAAATAATTCCAGCTTTCTTCCTTTCTCCATTCACCTGTTGGCACACTATGGAATCCCATAAGTCGTTTTGCAAATCTGCCGTTTGAGAAGAATGAGCCGTATTTTCCCAGATATTTTCTCATAAACTCCAATATGTCCTCTTCCGTAACTGACTTATGAAATTGAATCCAGTACATTGACATATTAGTTTTGTTGTGTCCCTGGCATGACATATATGTTTTTAATCCATTGTCATCGAAAAATTTCACCAGTGGGATAACTTCTGAGTCTAAGCCCTTTTTCTCCCACTTTTCTATTTCCATATTTTTATTTTCCATAATTGGCTTATCATCTCCTATAGCTTCATCACCTTACCCACACTTTCTTCAATTTTCTTCATAAGCCAACCGGACTTCTTTAATAGGTTTCAAAAAATGTGCTGCATCAATATGCAAATCCCTTAAAATAGGAATTAAATCAATATATTCCTCTTCTGGTTCTTTATTGTGCCGGTATTTCGCCATTACCACTAAATATCCATTATCCCATTCTTTCACAGCCGTAAACCTTTCCAACGAATATGCCCCACGAAATCGAATGATTTTATCCCCATATTGAAATTTTATCATATCCTTATCGTTACTTAGATAAGCTTTATCACCATTCATAGAACACCTCCAGATTTAATCAATTTCCTCAAATAGTTCGTCAAAGGTTATCTTTATTTTGGGAAAATGAAGTAGTTGCAACTCTTCCTTATTTTCTTCTGTGATTGTTTTTTGAAGATAATATTTTGGGAGTTTACCTTCGTAATCCAATTCATACATTTCAACTGTTTTCTTACGCCAGTCAACAATCCAATATTCTTCAATCTCCTGCTCACAATATAGTTGCATTTTCTCTGTTCGATCATATTTTTCTGTTGAGGGTGACAAAACCTCCATAACAAAACGGGGTGCATCCGTAAAGGTGTTTCCACGTCTTGATTTTGTACGACAGTTTATAGATGCATCAGGAATAACAATCTTGTTGTTGCCCTGATTGTCTTTGAAACGATATTGAACATTATCCGAATATACATAGCATGTGCTATTCTTTAATTGGTGTCTGATTGCTGCAACAAAATTTACAATTACAGCAGAGTGTTCTGGTGTAGCTCCTGCCATGTCTGTTATTTTAAGATTCCAATCCATATTTCACACTCCCTTTTATTTTTGCAATATCAATGATTAATGTTTTTAGAATTGGTTCCTCATTCCATTTACATTTTTAACATTTATTTTATTTATCTACATTATAACATTATTATATATAGTTGTCATGTAGATATATCGCACATTTTATACCCTTCCTTTCTCTAGCTTTAATCTCCTGTATTGGTACAATTGCGATTATTTTTATTAATGATACAATATAATTAGAGGGTTTCTGCCACTAATTTATACCATATACAGGAGGTTTATTATGGCTCCTGCAGTTAAAAACTATCGTAAATATCTAGTTGCTGACATCCACCACTCTAGAATTATCGAGGATGAAGAAGCTCTTGCAAAGTTATATGCGGAATATGATATTTTATCCCCTTATATTCAATTATTTAAGGAGTTCCCAAAGTTTCTCAAATGAAACATGAAAATCTGTGCCGTTTCGGACTCGTTCCACAACACGTTTCTGCCTGTCTGTTAATGGCTCTTTATAGCCATTGTTCCTGATTGCAAATGCTACCATAAGTCTTCTTTCCCTAGATGCTTCCACTTTATAATCCCTGGCTGTCCATTCTTTTCTGGGTTTAGGATTGCGGAAATTCTGATGGATGTAAGCGGAATACTCGGTAAACGGCACATCCTTTGGGATTTCCCCACCTATATGTTTGAATTTTTGAAGCTGCTCCAAATGCCGCCACATACATTTATCATATTGTTCAAGCTCTTTTTCTATTTCTTTTATTTCGGTATCTGTTAATTCGTCTATTTCTCTTCGGTTGTCAGTTATTTGGATAAGTGGTGCTTGTGGCACGATTTCTGTGTTAGTTGTTTCTAATTTCTTGTTTTCTTTCATTGGTTGATCCTCTCTTTTTTATTTTGCCTTGTTATGTTTAGGGAGAATCGTTTTTAGGAATATCACATAATTCAAGGTTCTTTTCTATGTCATATACTAAAAAAGACCCTGAAAGCCGAATTTTTCAAACTTTCAAGGTCATTATTGCGTTAGAACGCTGTTTAGGAATACTGGCAATTTCGCCACCATTTCAAAATCTGATTCCATGTATGGCGTTATCATATAAGAACTGCTTTAATTCCATATATATCCTATATAACAAAAACCCCGAAAGCCTGATCTCTCAGACTTTCGGGGTTTTCTTTCTATTAGAGGCTGTCAATTTTGCCCCTTAACAGGATATTTTACTTTGCCCCGCTACAATTTAATAATTAGTTAGCTTTTTCCGCAATCGCTGCCTGTGCTGCTGCTAATCTTGCGATAGGTACACGGAATGGTGAACAGGAAACGTAATCTAATCCAATTCTATGACAGAATTCTACGGATGATGGATCTCCACCATGTTCTCCACAGATACCACAGTGTAATTCTGGTCTCTGACCTTTTCCTAATTTAACTGCCATATCCATTAACTTACCAACACCATTCTGGTCAAGTTTAGCAAATGGATCGTTCTCGAAAATCTTAGCATCATAGTAAGCGTCTAAGAACTTACCAGCATCATCTCGTGAGAAACCGAATGTCATCTGTGTTAAGTCGTTTGTACCGAAGCAGAAGAACTCAGCTTCTTTAGCGATTTCGTCAGCTAATAATGCTGCACGAGGAATCTCAATCATAGTACCAACTTCGTATTTCATGTCAGAACCAGCAGCTTTGATTTCTTCGTCTGCTGTCTTAACAACGATCTTCTTAACGTATTTTAATTCTTTTTCTTCACCTACTAATGGAATCATGATTTCTGGAACGATTGTCCAGTCAGCATGTTTAGCCTGTACAGCTAATGCTGCACGGATAACTGCTTTTGTCTGCATAACAGCGATTTCTGGATATGTTACTGTCAGACGGCATCCACGATGTCCCATCATAGGGTTGAACTCTTTCAGGCTTTCAATAATAGCTTTAATAGTTTCTACTGATTTACCCTGTGCATCCGCAAGTTTCTTAATATCTTCTTCTGTCTGAGGTACGAACTCATGCAGTGGTGGATCTAAGAAACGAATTGTTACAGGATTACCTTCCATAGCTTCAAATAACTGCTCAAAGTCTCCCTGCTGATATGGAAGAATCTTATCAAGTGCAGCTTCTCTTTCTTCTACTGTATCAGAACAGATCATTTCACGGAATGCATCAATTCTGTTACCTTCGAAGAACATATGCTCTGTACGGCAAAGTCCGATACCTTCTGCTCCAAGCTCACGAGCCTTCTTAGCATCTGAAGGTGTATCAGCGTTCGTACGAACACCCATTGTTCTGTATTTATCTGCCCAAGCCATGATACGGCCGAACTCACCAGCGATTGTAGCGTCTACTGTAGGGATAATTCCATCGTAGATGTTACCTGTAGCACCATCAAGAGAAATGGCATCTCCTTCGTGGAATTCCTTTCCAGCTAATGTGAATTTTTTGTTCTCTTCATCCATTACGATGTCACCACATCCAGATACACAACAAGTACCCATACCACGAGCAACTACTGCTGCGTGAGATGTCATACCACCACGAACTGTCAGGATACCCTGAGCGCTCTTCATACCTTCGATATCTTCTGGGGATGTCTCAAGACGAACAAGAACAACTTTTTCCCCTCTCTCTGCCCAAGCTTTAGCATCTTCAGCAGTGAAGACAATCTTACCACAAGCAGCTCCAGGAGAAGCTCCAAGTGCTTTACCCATTGGTGTTGCAGCCTTTAATGCAGCAGCATCAAACTGTGGATGTAATAATGTATCAAGGTTACGAGGGTCAATCATTGCAACAGCCTCTTCTTCTGTTCTCATTCCCTCATCTACTAAATCACAGGCAATCTTTAAAGCAGCCTGTGCTGTTCTCTTACCATTACGTGTCTGAAGCATGTATAACTTCTTGTTCTCAACAGTAAACTCCATATCCTGCATATCTCTATAGTGATCTTCAAGAGTTTTACAAACCTGTTTGAACTGTTCGAATGCTTCTGGGAACTTCTCTTCCATCTGAGCGATTGGCATTGGTGTACGAACACCGGCAACTACGTCCTCGCCCTGTGCATTTGTAAGGAATTCTCCCATAAGCTTCTTCTCACCTGTAGCAGGATCACGAGTAAATGCAACACCAGTACCACAGTCATCTCCCATGTTACCAAATGCCATACTCTGTACGTTAACAGCAGTACCCCAGCTATAAGGGATATCGTTGTCACGACGGTAAACATTAGCACGTGGGTTATCCCATGAACGGAATACGGCTTTGATAGCTCCCATTAATTGTTTCTTAGGATCATCTGGGAAATCTTCGCCGATTTTCTCTTTATATTCAGCCTTAAACTGAGATGCAAGCTCTTTTAAATCTTCTGCTGTAAGATCAACGTCCTGACTTACACCTTTTTTAGCTTTCATCTCATCGATTAATTCTTCAAAATACTTTTTACCAACTTCCATAACTACATCAGAATACATCTGAATAAATCTTCTGTAGCAATCCCAAGCCCAACGTGGGTTTCCGGATTTAGCGGCAATAGTTTCAACTACTGTCTCATTAAGACCTAAGTTAAGGATAGTATCCATCATACCTGGCATGGAAGCACGGGCACCTGAACGAACTGATACAAGAAGCGGATTCTCTTTATCTCCGAATTTCTTTCCTGTAATCTCTTCCATCTTTACGATATACTCATTAATCTGTCCCTGAATCTCATCGTTAATCTCACGACCATCTTCATAATACTGAGTACAAGCCTCTGTTGTAATTGTGAATCCCTGTGGTACAGGTAATCCAATATTTGTCATCTCAGCCAGATTGGCTCCTTTACCACCAAGAAGATTTCTCATTGTGGCATCGCCTTCTGTAAACAGATATACCCATTTTGCCATTGTTGTGTTCCTCCTTCAATTAACTATCAACATTACTTTATGCGCTTTCCTCACGCGCAATATGAGTATAGCACAAATAAATAAAAAATGCTATATTTTTCCGTCATTTTTTTGCAAAAATTTATCATGGACTGTATTTTTTTGCAACATTCACGATAATTTTAATTTTTTTATACAAAAGAGACTATTTGATGGGGTGTTTGCCGTTTAATTCGTTGGGTGGACAGACAGATAGACGAAATTAGATTTTCTCTTATTTTTTGCCTCACTTCCTGTAGAAGATTTCAGAATGAGCAGCTTTATCTCTTCAACAGATTTCTTAAAAAGCTGTTCTATCTCCTGTTCCGTAATCTGTAAATCCTTAAAAAAAGCTACTTTTACCTGCTCATAATCAGTAAGTCTGTTTTCATCCTGAAGTCTCATCAACAATGGGCTGTCTCCATTAAAATCTTCTGCATCCGGGAGTCCTCTATGATGATAGCAAATAACATTTGCGAGTAGTTCACCCACTATCCTTCCATTCGGTCCGTACTTTCCTGATAAATCATAAATATATTTTGCTCCGTAAACACCATGATCAATACCAGATTATCTTTTACTTTCTATCCCCTCTTTTGCCTCCGGCAAATTCCTATTCATCCAATATCACATAGCAGGCTCTTCCCTTTTCTTTTGCCTTATACAATGCATCATCTGTTCTCGTAAGAAGTTCTTTCTGACTTTTGGGAAATCCGAAATGATAAACACCAATGCTACAGCTAACGGTTCTTTCTGGTAAAATGGTTGAAATATCTAAGAGGAACTTTTTTAGTTGTTCCTCTAATTGTTCTTTCGTCATTTTCTCATTGATGATTACTGCAAATTCGTCTCCTCCTACCCGGCCAACGGCTCCATAGCTGCTGAATATATTTTTTAAGCTTTCTGCAATCTGCTTTAATGTTTCATCGCCGACCGTATGGCCCAATGTATCGTTAATCTGCTTAAACCAATCAATATCTATAAATAAAAACCAGCCTTTTCTTTTCGATTTGTTATCTATATCATCTCTATCATTCTGACATTTCGTACAATAATTTAAAAATAGTCTTCTTCCCATAACATTTGTAAGGGCATCCATCTCGCCCATATATTCTCTATGTTTCATGTAATTATAGATTATCAAAATGATAACTATCAGAATAAAGTTCAGTGAAATCATAGCTGCCAGAAATTGTACCTGCAAATGAAGAATGTCCTGTGCTATTTTCTTCGTTACCTTGATACCATATACACCAAACATATATTCTGTCCGGCTTGCAAAATATATTGTGGAAAAAGCTGCTATGCAGAATACAAATATTATAATAATGAACAAACTCATTTTCATTTTAACTGACCAGTGCTGTCTTAATTCTGAATCATTGATCACATTTTTATAATGTGTTACAAAAGAGCTATGATAAATAATATCTGATAGTATTACCGCCAAAATGCAGATTGCGGCTATAGCATAATCATTTACTCCCCATCTAAAAGAAGACTTATAATTAAATCCACTTTCTGGGAAAAGGATTCCCATTGCTCCGTACACAAGCAAAGCATGTAACGGAGTTGCTATTAATGCTGCAAGGCTTTTGCCGGCCCATTTATAACGGCTTTTATTTACAATTTTAAATATACATCCCATTAAAAATCCAAATAATACTCTTGTTCCTACACTTAACAAGATACTTCCTATCGGAAAATCTGTCTGAAATGGAGAAAATATTCTGTCACCTAGCATAACATACAATGCGGATGCTTTATACATACTTCCCAGTCCAAAAAATAATCCTGCAACTGAGGATTCCACTGGCCCGAAAAGGCATGCGATAACTACGATAGGAATATGCGCTGTAGTAATGGAAATAGGAGGTATATGAATATATCCCAAAAAAGTAAATGACATAATCCACTCTACTGCCAGTAAAATTCCCAATATATAATGTTCAAATTGTAACCCTCTCCACTTTAACTTCATTTTCTATCTCCAATTATAATTTTAGAATCTTCCATTTTTTAAGCATTAAAAAAGCCGCCTGTGAAGATAACCCTTACACAGACGGCATAAAATGAGCAGAAATTACTCATTAAAATAATCAATAACTTGATGCAACCGGCTGTCATAATTCTCTTAAAAAATGAACCTTAGACCCATTTGGCTTTGTGTCGCTGCCTTTCGACAGTTTTACCCAAATATAAAATTTATGTTTCAGCGCATATTTAAAACACGCTCTAATATATTTATCACTATTTATCAAATAGGAAATCTCTCTTAGTCTAACATTATTTTACACAATTATTTTTTTACTGTCAATATCTGAAATATACTGATTTTTTATAAGTACTGTTTCGTTAATTGGTCATATTGTTGAAACAAAACTTTCTTTTTTAAAGTGCTTCTCTCTCTTTTATAAATCTTTTTATAAAAGGATAGTGCCATTCCATTTTTTATAAAATCAAGATGTGTTGCCCCTTTATGAAAACAAGATAGCTTTTTAGTATTTGATAACTGATTCAGCGAATATGTTCTCTTTTAATGAAATCTCCTGTGTCAGCAAGGATGAGAACTGGACAAAGAATCGTTTTGTGAGTTTTTCTGCGTAAAATGTGGAGAGTGTAATAAAGGAGCCTGATTTTGCTCTTGCATCCAATAAACAGCCCTCAAAGAAAGCCTATCCCCTATATTTGTGGCCTCGGAGCAAGATTTGGATACGAGCATGTATAAGCGAGTATTCAAACCGCCGCGACTAAAGTCACAAATATAGGGGATAGGCTCTCTTTAAGGGCGTCCCGTTGCCTGCGGCAAATCAGAAATTAATCTTCCTTGCCGTCTTCGCACCTCTCATAGCGATTTACAGAACTAATCAGCGCTTTCACTGAAGCATTGATGATATCGTCATCAATTCCAACTCCCCAATATGTATTTCCATCACTTCCATAGATAGCAACATAAGCACATGCCTGGGAATTTGAACCCATTTTCAGAGCATGCTCTTCATATGTGGAGATTGTGTAATCTAAGTTGGAGTGGCGTTTTAATGCGTTACTTACGGCATCAAGACGACCATTTCCTTTTCCGTGGTATACTTTGTGTACACCATATTTGTTCAGGATAATTTCTGTTGAAATTCCACCGTGTTCCTGTTTGAAGTGTACTTCGAGTAATTCAATTGGATCACAAATATTAACATATTTTTCGTTGAATACTTTTAATACTTCTTTTGGCTGTAATTCTTTATGTGTATGGTCGGAAACATCTTTTACAGAATAACCAACTTCTTCACGCATTTTAGTTGGAATACGAATACCATATGTTTTTTCCAGAAGGAATCCGATACCGCCTTTTCCAGACTGGCTGTTGATACGGATAACATCTGCTTCGTATTC
>JABLTO010082320.1_pt1 | contig 11163 bp, 8 predicted proteins | sample 7160091 | NCBI WGS metagenome assembly JABLTO01 (sample SAMN14651225, study PRJNA627086) | human gut metagenome | isolation source: feces | host: Homo sapiens
GAAATTAAGAAGCTGCAGGAGTAATCTCCTACAGCTTCTTTTTTAACATTTCCGGATTGGATGCATAAGCAAGTGCCGTGTCAGCAGTAATGCGTCCGTTTTTATAAAGTGAAAGAAGACTGGAATCCATAGAGACCAGATCATTTCCCGCAGAGGAATAGATGAGACCGTCGATCTGCGGGATCTTGTTATCACGGATCATATTGCGGATCGCAGGATTGACGATCATAATCTCGAATGCAGGGGTGATACCACCGTCTGTGGTCGGTACCAGCTGCTGGGATACCACTGCCTGCAGGACCATGGAAAGCTGTACTGCGATCTGTCTCTGCTGATTTGGCGGGAAGACGTCGATGATACGGTCGATCGTGTTGGCAGCACCGATCGTATGTAGTGTTGAGAATAACAGATGACCGGTCTCGGCAGCAGTCATGGCTACCTGCATCGTCTCGTAATCACGCATTTCGCCCAGAAGAATCACATCCGGACTCTGGCGCAGGGAAGCACGCAGTGCCGTGACATAATTCTCGGTATCAACATTGATCTCACGCTGGCTTACGATACTCCGATTGTGCCGGTGAAGGAATTCCAGAGGATCCTCCAGTGTGATGATGTGCTTGTCATAGTTTTTATTGATATGGTCGATGATGCACGCGAGGGTAGTGGATTTCCCGCTTCCGGCAGGTCCTGTGACCAGTACCATTCCTTTGGAGAAATCTGCAAAACGAATGATCTTTTCCGGGATACCGAATGCGGCAGGATCCGGCAAAGTAAAGGAAATAATACGGATCACGACGGACAGGGAGCCCCTTTGTTTGAATGCGCTGACGCGGAACCGTGAGAGACCCGGAACTGCAAAAGAGAAATCGTCGTCTCCGGTGTCTTCCAGCACGTTGATGTCACGATGTCCGGCAAGCTCATAGATCTGTTCGATGATCCGCTGGGTGTCATCCGGGAGGAGACGGATATTGTCTTCCATCCGGATATCACCATGTATGCGCATAGAGACCGGCCGCCCGGCTACGACAAAGATGTCGGATGCTCCGGCGCTGACAGCCTTTTCAAGTAATTCTGTGGTATTCATAAATGCCTCCTGATATCATATAGTCTTTATCATTATTGTATTAATTGAATGGAATTGTCGGCATTCCAGTCACTTGTAGAAGTCACTTTCCAACAGGTGATCTTATAGAATGCAGAAGCAGTATCTGAATCTTCCCGGTCAGACCCGGCTGTAGTGGAACTGTCCGGATAGGTGATCTGGATCCGGACTTCCAGTTCCTGTGACTTGTTGACAGCTGCCTGAAAAGAATAGATCAGGGATCCGTCGCTGCCGGTGATTCCAAGCTGTTGACGCACCTGTTGATAATAGCTGTCTGCATCGGAAGTGGAATGATAGCATGCCTGCAGGATCTTCTCTGTCTCTGCAAGCTTTTTCTCTGCTTTGTTGGATGCTCTGTAATAAGCGGTTGTGTGACCGGCAAGTGTCTGTGCAGAACGGTAACTGCCGGATGCGGTAGACAATGACAATGCTGCAAGTGTAACCATACAGAGCACGATGAATATCATCAGAAGCGATACAGAGCCGATATTCGTAACAGGAAATTTTCGTTTATTCATGACCGGCAGCCTCCTTTATGCTGTATGGTGTATGGCAGGTAACGTTCAAAGAATAGATCTTTCTTCCGTTGTTAAGCTGCCTTGCGGTGATCCGGTAAGTTGTCAGGCCATCCGTACCGCTATCTTCATCGGATGTGTCCTTTTCTTTTACAGTTATCATATAAGCGGCCTTCTTCTCTTCACAGGTATCCCAGGAAGAAGAGTAGAAAGTCTGTGCCTCTACAGATTCTCCTGCTCTTAGAAGTTCCGCAGTGCTCTCTACATGCATAAGAGCTGCGTTCAGATCACGGGCATTCTCTGTCAGGATGTGTGACCGTGCAAATGCTCTCAGACAGACAGCACTTACCAGTGAGAAGAACAGAATGGCAATGATCAGCTCGATCAGAAACAGAGAAGAGCGGCTGTTGGAAGTTCGTTTCATTGGCGGCTCCTTTCTGATATCGTGACAGAAGCAGTCGTTCCATCCGTATCTGTGGATGTGAATCTGAAAAGTCCGGGTCTGATCTCGCTGACAGAGAAGTCTGCGACTGCCAGGATATCTTTGCCATCCGAAGGGGAAGCATCCGTGCCGTCCCGGAGAGTCAGTTCCTTTAATTTACCTTTGTAAGAATAGATATAAGTGGTGTAGCGGATATCACCGGAACCACCCTTTAGTACAAGACATTCCTGTCCCTGAAAAGTCCCGGCTGATATACCGCCGTCAGAATCGTTCTGACGTATCTTTTCCGCCACGTAGGCAAGCGATGTGTGGACGGTGTAGCCGGTATTCATTTCCTGTGTCTGCGAACTGTATATATGGGCAGACAGGGCCAGCACAAGGAAGGAAGAAATGGCAAATACGAAGAGGACAGCGATCGGGAATAACAGGTCAATGACATGATTTTTCTGTCTTTGGAATCTCAACGGTGATCCGCCTCCTTCCTGATAATGGTAATGTCGGGCATGATATTGGCACCGAGCGGCTGATAGTCTACAAAATATTTATTCTCATCATAATGAAGTCCGTAATGTTTTTTCAGGTAGCCAAGACTCTGCGGATAGCTCCCTTCCAGGGTATAACAGGTGGTTACACTCCGGGTTATGGCATTCTGAAGCGTCTGTATCTCCTCCTGATCCATCTTTTTGTTCATGGCAGTCAGCCCGCAGCCAAATCCGGCAAAGATCAGCAGGAAGATAAGAACGGAGATGATAACATTACGCAGATATGAAGTTTTACGTTCTCTTATAAAACGCTGCATGTGCATCCACTCCTTCTATAATCCTGCCATAATGCTGACCAGCGGAAGCATTACGGATAATAAGATAATGCCGACGATCACGGATAAGATGATGACGAGTGTCGGTTCGATCGCAGTGATCATTCCTGTTATCCTTACATCAATATCTTCATCATACTGATCTGCGATCTTCTGCATGATCTCTTCCATGGAACCGGTACGTCCGCCGATGGATACCAGTCTGGCGTAAAGTCCGGAGAATATGTGATTGCTCAAAAGTACTTCACTGAAATCATTTCCGGATGAAAGATCTTCCCGGCATTTTTCCAGCCTGGTCCGGAATGCATGGTCATCGATCAGATCCATAGTAAGGTTCAGACATTCTTCCGGCGGAAGACCGCTGCTTAACGTAAGTGCCATACCGCTGGCGAAGCGGCGGGCAGAGATCTTCTCATATAACTGTCTGGAATTTTTAAACTTTCCAAAGAAAGACTGGAAGTTCTGAGACCGCTTTTTCGAAAAGCATATGTAGAAAATCATTCCTGCCAGTACGGCAAGAATCAGAAGAAAGACTGCAATATGACGGTTCAGGAACTGTCCGATATTCAGGATTACAAGGGAAATGCCGGACATACTGCTTCCGAGCTGGATAAATACCTGATTGAAGACCGGCATTACTTTCATGATCAGGAGCAGGATGACAAGCAGCATCATGACGATCATGATCAGCGGATAAGTAACCGCACTCTTGATGGATTCTGCCAGAGAAACCTCTTTCTCATAATAGACGGCCAGAGAATCCATAACATCATCCAGGCGGCCGGTCTGCTCACCGATCCGGACCATAGAGATCATGTAGTCCGGATAAGCGTGTGTATCTTCCAGTGCCTGTGTCAGGCTTCCGGTCTGCATAAGTGTATCATTGACCGCAGAGAGTAATTCCTTCTCGCCTGCATTCTGTGAATCTTCCAGCATGATCGAGATCCCCTCGATGGAAGAGATACCGGATCTTAAGATCATGGCGGTCTGGGAACAGAAAGCGGCAATCTCTGTATTGGAAAGTGGAGTGAATGTTTTGTCTGCCATAAAAGTCTCCTTTCATATCCCATCATATATGGCCATATAGAATACTACATATTTCATGGTGGGATTAATATGTATATTTTACAACATAATGACTGCCGTCGCCGACATATTTCTTAACAGCGGCACTGTCGTTGGTTGCAGCAAGAGTTGGATCCATGATCTGCCAGGTATCCCCGTCAAACTGGATGATATCATCTACCCAGCCTTTGTCATCAATATATGTGCTGATCCAGGCATGGTAGGCATCTCCGGAGTAACCGACTTCCAGTTTGGTCGGAATATTCTGTGACCGCAGCATGCTTGTCATAAGTGCCGCATAGTCAAAGCATATCCCTTTTTTGGAAGAAAGTGTATCATCAACATCCGGGACATATCCGTAAGATACGTTCTGTGCTTTTTCTGTGTCGTAAGAAATGTTTTTGATCACATAATTATAAATGTTCTGCACAACATCCAGATCACTGTAGGTGTCTTTTGCAAGATCACTGCCTTTGGAGACAGCCTGTGAATCTGCATGGAAGTTCACATATTGATTCGGATACAGGAAAGGAAGAAATTCATCTTCGATGCTGACGTTGATGGATTGAGTAAGTGAGACGGTATAAGTGTCACCTGCGACGTTTTCCAGAACCTGTAAGGTATAGGAGCCATTTCCGGCTGTCAGAGGAAATGTATCATACGCTCCGCGGCCGCTGATCAGGTAAGTATAACAACTCTGATCGGGACATGTGATTTGAAGCTTTACTTTTTCATTTGCTCCATTGTATTTCACCATAACATAGCCCTGCGAAGTATTCGATGCATCAATGGAAGCAAAATCATTCTGATAAACGGTAACCCCGTCAGCTGACGGGGTTAACACGTTGGGCGTTGAATCTCTGGGGGGACCGGAATGTTCCTTCCGGGATGCGGAAGAACTGCCGGAACAACCCCCAAGAAGAAGGCAGAATATGGCGATAAGTAAATAGGATAAATGTAATCTGTATTTCATATCTGCAATCCTCCTGTGTATTTATAAATCGTCTGTTAATTATTATTGACCGGCGAGAGCAGAAGTACCAGCTCGTTTCCGGCATTATCCGGAATCGTAACGGTTACAGGTTCGTCCGGAACCGGATATACAATCATTCCGGTCTTTGTATCAAAGTGATCCGGTGCGTATCCGCCGATATTCGGATAGTCGATACCGGAATAGGTATCCATAACTTCCAGGTAGACATAACCGTCTTTGGAATAAGAATCCTTAAGAACCGGTTTTTCTTTGTCGAGATGAAGGACCTTGTAAGATCTGGTGGTCGTCTGCCCGTTGAAAGAGACTGCTTTGATCTTGAGTGTTCCGTTATCGGAAACCGCAGCCTTGAATTCCTTTGAACCTTCTTCCTGAAGCTGAACCGGAGTCCCGTTTATGGTGGCACTGACGGAATGTAATCTGGTTCAGCCAGGAGACGAAGAGCCGGGGATTCTTCAGGGCATCGATATTTTTCAATACCAGAATGTATACATCCTGAAGAATATCCTGTGCAAGATAAGCATCCTTTGCATAACGATAGGCAAAACGGTATTGTTTCTGATATGTGGCGGTATAAAGTTCTGCAAAAGCCTCACTATCACCGCGCTGAGTCTTGAGAACAAGTTCAGCAAGATAGTTATAATCTAATTCATCCATAGAACATTACCTCCTTGGTTAGTGAGTGATCGTTTCCACGGAAATTCTATTATAAGCAAGAGCAATCAACTGGGTAATCTCAGCAAGGTGTTCTTCGCTGTTCTTTGCAATACCGATCCGATATTCAATGGAAATGGCAGAAGGTGACTGGTTGTGCTGCTTAACACGGTCGGCAATCCGGGCGAGGAAAGTATTCAACTGGTCGTCCGTGCAATTTTCAAAGATTGCAAGAAATTTATTGCCGCCGTTACGTCCCACAAAACAAAGGGACAGCGCGGAGGCAGACAGGATATTGGAAAAATCCTTTAATAACATATTTCCGGTCACATGATCATATAGTTCGTTCACGGCCGAAAGATTGGAAAGATCTATCATTACACATGTCAGAGTGTCAGGAAGCGTTGTGTCATAATACTTTTCAATGAGCGTATCACAGCTGAAACGGTTCGGGATACCGGACAATGGATCGGAATATGCAACGCCGTATAAATTATGATAGTTTAATTTGATCGATGAAAGAATACTGAAATCAATCAGAAGAAACACATAACTTGCAAGTAATACGATCCAGATAATGATGAACAGTATCGTTGCGGGAGTTGATGCAAAGATATACTGCTTCACTTCCGGCTGCATCAAAAGATATACACTGATCAACGTTACCAAAATCAGTAAAGACAATTGTACAATTTTAAAAATATTGAATTTTTTCATAACTTCCCTGCCTCTTTTTCACAAAATAGATATTTTTCATAGCTGTGGTATAAATCTGTATGAACAATTTCAGTATAACATAAACCAGACGTTTTGATAAATAAAGAATAAAAATAAAAAAATAATGTAATAATTTAAAAAAAATATAAAAAAAGTGACCCTTTTTGGAAAATAATGCCGTCTTTAATTATGTATAAGCAAATACATTCTAAAAATGTCTAAAAATAGATAGATAATAACAAAGGAGGAAATGCTTATGAAGAAGACTAGACGGTGGCTGGCGTTGCTTCTGGCAGTTATATTAGTTGGTTCGAATGCACTTTATCAGATCGGTACATCTATGAGTGCGAGTGAGACAGAGACAACTGCAGAAAGCGGACAGCAGGACGATTCGGCGGCAGTGCCTGAGACACAGGATCAGGATACAGCATCACTGGATCAACAGAATAATACAGGAGGAGTTCAGGTACAGGAAGTGACACCTCAGACGCAGCAGGAAGAGACAACTTCCCAAAGCGAAGCTGCAAAGACACAGCAGGTGCAGCCTGCACAGAACAACACTTCTGCATCAGATCAGAATACCCAGGCAGCCCCAAGTGCAGAACCTGTACAGGAGACACCGGAGGAGAAGACTTATCATGTCACGATCCAGAAATCCGATGTTGACGGTGGGACCATCAAAGCATGGGGATCTGACGGCAATAAGACAGATGTAACTTATAACAGCGAAAATAAGTACGTGAAAGAAGTAAAAGAAGGAGAAAACTTCAACTTCGAGATCACTGCAAAAGATGCTTATAAAGTTGCGAAGGTTACAGATCAGAACGGAACAACGGTAGAGCCGAAGGCAGTAAACAACAACGTATATACATATGAAGTAAAGAATATCACAGCCGAAAGAACCTATTCGATTACTTATGCAAAAGAAGAGGTGAAGAAGGCAGAATCTACATCGAACGGCGATCAGCAGAAGAGTGACGATGAGCAGTCGGAGGATGCGGATGATGACGGTGAGCCGGCGGCGAAGGCAGCGGCAGAAGAAGTTATGACAGACTTCTATGTAGGTGCTGACAGAACGAGTGTAACGGTAGGGGATACAGTAAATGTAAAGGCAATCATTAAACCAGATAATTATTCCAACAAGAAAGTTACATGGGAATCTTCTGATGACGATACAGCAACAGTAGATGAAAATGGAGTTGTTACAACTTTACAGACAGGAATCGTAACAATTACAGGAACATCAGAAGCAAATGCGGAATATACAGATTCTGTAGTGATCCAGATTAATCCGGTATCTGTGACAGGCATTACAATCAACGGATACAACAAGGATTATTTAACAAAGAATGAATCAGTACAGTTAACTGCAGTTGCTGAGCCGCAGAATGCAGAAGACAAGGAACTTACATGGTCAAGCTCAAATAAAAATGTAGCAACAGTTGACCAGACAGGAAATGTTACTGCAAAAGGGCAGGGAACAGCGGTCATTCGTGTTGAGAACACCGCAAGTGGAAAATATGCAACGCAGGAAGTAACAGTATATGAAAAGAAACCTCAGAGTGTAACGGTTCATGTATGGGTTACAAATCAGGATGAGGGAAAGACATACATATTCTACCTGCCGGAAGATGGAACGGTCGTGAATGCATCTAGCGTTCATAAGTCGGTAGAAGGATATGTTACAACCGGAGATATCCGAGTTGGAAGTTGGATCTCAGCGGGTAGTTCATGGACAAACATTAAAAAAGTGACAACAGCAAAACGTTTCCGATACAATAATGGGAATATACAATATTCAACATCTGACAGTGGAAATAATTGGAAAAACGTAGGAGCAAAAAGCATTGTTGACTTTTGTGAATCCGTACGCAAAGGTGATAGCAGTTCTGATACAGATGTTAAAGTCATCTTAGGAGATTGGCCATATAATGATGGCGTAAATCCAGCTCATAATAGACAGACTATTAGAATAGAGGTTGTAGCGAAGGATGATGCAGACAATACAACTGTAGTATATAATTCTGGAACTATGAGATACGACAATGCTTCTAATGGTGAATATGGAAAAATAAAATTTAATTGTGATGAATCCCGTTATGAAGTTGAAAAGGTACTGGTTTATAAAAATGATGCGGGAACCGGAAATGTTTACAAAACTTATAAAGAGATTCCGACAGGCGGTATTAATGTTAGTTTTACAACTAATGCAACAAATCATTATCTGGTGCGGGCAATTGTAAAACCTAAGAAGTTTAATGTTGTATACGATGCTAACGGAGGCGAAAATGCACCGGATCCTGAAACACTTACGGCAGTAAATGGACAGAAAGTAACGGTTGCAACAACTCCACAGCCGACAAGAACAGATTATATCTTCGCAGGTTGGGAATATAACGGAACAACATATTATGGTGGAGAATCCTTTGAGATGCCGCCAAGCAATGTTACATTTGTTGCAAAATGGATTCCGGCCAGTACAGCAATCAGTTATAAATCCAATAACACAGATTGGGGTACTGTAAGCAGAAGCCACGAGATCGTAAAAGATGGAGCGACAGCAAAAGGTTCTGTTGCAAATGCAAAAGAAGGATATGAATTTGTAGAATGGCAGGATGCGGATGGGAAACAGGTGTCTACCAATAATTTCTATCAGCCAGAAGAAAAAGCCGGAAGCTATACTGCAATATTCGAAGCAAAAACTTACGACGTAAGATACCAGTTTACAGGAGAGGTTCCGGACGGTGCAACATTACCGGAAACCCAAAAATATAAATTTGATTCCAAAGTGAAAGTGGCAGAAGTGACAGATGTACCTGGATATACATTTGAAGGCTGGACAAGTCAGGATGTAACATTAAAAGATGGCACATTTACAATGCCGGCAAAGAATGTAACACTGACAGGAACATGGAAGCAGAAAGCTGGAAAGTTTGGATATTATCTTTCTTTAGCTGCTGCAACATGGGAAGGCGGAACACCAGCTAATCTGGAAGAAAACGGAAAATCTGAACAGGGACTTCCGAAATATGCAGAAAAAGTGCATTACAGCTATGGTGACAAATATAATGTGATCAGTAATGTGCCGACAGCAGAAGGGTATGCATTTATCGGTTGGCTGGATAAAGAACGTGGAGACCAGAAAGCAGCAATCAGAAGTGTTGGAGATGAACTTACCTATATCTATAAGGCTGGAGATAAAAATCAAGCGTATACATTAGATGCATTATGGGCAAGTATTGCAGCAAAAGGTGGAACATATACATATACAGGATCCAGTCATCAGATAAAAGCGGATATTGCAATCAATGAGGGATTGAATCTTAATGAGGAATATGTAAAACAGGCTAAGCAGTTTATTACGACTGGAGAGATGAACTACAGTACAGATAATAAAACATGGTCTGAAAAAAATCCTAGTTTTACAGATGCCGGAACTTACACAGTATATGTAAAACAGGATGTCACGGTTGGAGGCACAACCACAACATTACAGTCAAGCGCACAGATTGTGATCAATCCAAGAAATGTTGAATTAACATCAGCAACTGCAAGTAAGATGTATGATGGAAAAGCACTTACAAAGAAGGAAGTAACTGTAAGTGGTGATGGATTTATTACAGGTGAAGGTGCAACTTATAATGTTACAGGAAGCCAGAAAGTAGTAGGAAGCAGTGAGAATACATTTACATATACACTGACAAAAGCTACGAAAGAAAAGAACTACAATATAACAACGAAGAATGGTACATTAACCGTAACAAATCGTGATGCGAAGTATGAGATTACAGTAAAAGCGAACAGTACGACAGGAACATACAATGGAACTGAGTACAGTGCGATCGGACTAGAGAGTACGACCTTTACAGTAGATGGAAACGTATATACAGTCAGCGGACTGACAACCGAAGATCCGGTAAAGAAGGATGCAGGAACTTATACGAACAACGTCACAGGAACAGCAGTCGTAAAAGATGCAGATGGAAATGATGTAACAAATCAGTTCTTAGTCAAAACTGTCAATGGAAGTCTTGTAATTAACAAAGCAGCAGTTACATTGAAGAGTGCGGATCTGAGTAAAGAGTACGATGGAGAACCACTTGTCAATGGAACTACAGCACTTGCAACAGAAACAGGCTGGGCAGCAGGTGAAGGAGCAGACTATGCATTTACCGGAAGTCAGACATTAGTAGGAAGCAGTAGCAACACATTCAGCTATGCGCTGAGAGCAAATACAAACATTAACAACTACACGATCAGCAAGACAGAAGGAACATTAACTGTAACAAATCGTAGTGCGAAGTATGAGATTACGGTAAAAGCGAACAGCACAACCACAACATACAATGGTAAGAAGCACAGTGCGAAAGGTGTAGAAAGCAATGAGTTCACGATCAACGGAAAGAAGTACACAGTAAGTGGTCTGACAACCGGAGATCCGGAACAGAAGAATGCAGGAACCTACCCGAATAACATTACAGGAACAGCCATTGTAAAAGATGCAAAAGGAAATGATGTAACAAAACAGTTCGCAGTAAAAATTGAGAACGGAAGTCTTGTAATTAACAAGGCAACAGTTACATTAAAGAGTGCGGATCTGAGTAAGGAATATGATGGAAAAGCACTTGTAAATGGAAAAACAGCACTGGAAACAGAAACAGGCTGGGCAGAAGGCGAAGGAGCAGACTATACATTTACCGGAAGCCAGACATTGGTAGGAAACAGTAGCAACACATTCAGTTATGCGCTGAAAGCAAATACAAACAGTGACAACTATACGATCAACAAGACAGAAGGAACATTAAGCGTAACAAATCGTAAAGCAAAATATACGGTAACAGTTACAGCTAACAGTACAAC
>JABLTO010003901.1_pt1 | contig 11161 bp, 12 predicted proteins | sample 7160091 | NCBI WGS metagenome assembly JABLTO01 (sample SAMN14651225, study PRJNA627086) | human gut metagenome | isolation source: feces | host: Homo sapiens
ACTGGTCCTTTTGTCCAGCCTGTTGGTTCTATATTTGTTAGTATTCGTATTCCTGTTGATTTTTCTCCTATATGTGCTACATATTTTTCGTCTATATAAAATTCATAACCTTTATAAATTCCATCTAATCTTGTTTCACTCTCTGCTATTGGAAATTCTATATCATCTGTATTTTCTATTTTTTTTACTTTCTCTTCAAATTTATTTTTTATTGTTTCCATATTAAATGTTGTTCCATTTGCAACTTCATCTGCCTGCAATTCTAATACACACATTCTTAATTCTTCCTCGTATTGCGCTACTTCTGTTTTATTCTTTGCACCGGTTGCTTTAGCAAATATTCCATTTTCTCCTACTACCATGTTTAGGGTTATACCAGCGAGTATTAATAGGACAATTATGGTGATTACCAATGCTACCAATGTGATTGCAGTATTGGAGGTTGGAAATCTGAGGTTAGATGTTTGATGTTTGATATTGGATGTTGGAATGTTTGATGTTAATTTGTTTTTATTATTTAAAGCATATGTTTTGTATATTTCTATATTTTCTCTTACGTTTTTATCCATTTTTTCTCTCCTTTTTCTTGAATCAGCTCTGTACTTTTTTTACTATTAAGTAATATTTTACATTAAATATTTTCTTTTGGCAATAGTTTTTATTTTTCTATGGAATTTATCATTTTCTTATGTCATATTTGCAGACGAACAGAGGCATCATCCCATACATTTGTTAATATCTTTTCTTTCGTCAATTTTTGTAATCAGTTTACACGTAAAACGCGTAAATGTCAATACGCGTTTTACGAATATTTTATAATTGTTTCGTATATAATTTTGTTATTTTAGGAGTTAATTATGAAATTAAGAATTAGAGATTTAAGGGAGGATAAAGATTTAACTCAAACTACAATTGCCAAATTACTTAATTGTTCTCAACAAACTTATTCTCGATATGAGTCTGGTGAAATTACAATTGATATTTATAATTTAATAAAACTTGCTAAGTTCTATAATACTTCTGTTGACTATATTATAGGTTTAACAGATATAAAAAAGCCTTACAAACAAAATTAGAAACCGACAACATTTAAAACGTCATCGGTTTCTTTTTCCATAGTACAATATAGTGTTTTTTATGTTAAACTATTTTTAATTTGCCCATCTATATACTTTTATATTCTTATATGCATTTAATACATCTGAATATTTTTCATATTCTTCTTCCCATATTACTTGCGGTACTTTATCGAAAGCATTAAAAACTTTTTCTGCTTCCATTAAAAATACTACTTGTTCTTGTTGATTCATTAATTCATATTTTTTTGCAACTTTATATAATTTATCTAACATTTCATTTGCTTCTATAAAGCTCCAAAAATCTTTTACATTTAATCCTATTAATTTTATTTGCATAATTGCATATGCTATTAATGCTATTATTCCAAATATTAAAACGTATATTAGTGTAATTAATTCTTTCATTAAAATCACCTTCTTTTGTAAAATCCATTTCTATTATAGCATATTTGTAATATAATTGCAACTTTTTTGTAATATAATTGTAATATTAGTTTATTTTACTGTATGCTATAATAAGAAGAATTTAATTTTGAGGTGGTTTTTTGGATAGATATAAAGAGACTAAACGTGTTGGTATTGCTGGCATTTTAGGAAATATATTTTTACTTATTATAAAAGGATTTGTTGGTCTTATGAGTGGAAGTCAGGCAATGATAGCAGATGCTGCAAATAGTGCTGGAGATATCTTTGCTTCTGCTATGACTTTTATAGGCAACAAAATTGCAAGTGAGCCACGAGATGAAGGGCATAATTTTGGTCATGGAAAGGCTGAATATATTTCTTCTTTCTTTATTAGCTTATCTATGATAGGTGTTGCAATAAAATTATTTGTTGATGCTATTTCTTCACTTGTTTTTGGTAGTAAATTAGAATTTTCTTGGCTATTAGTTTTAGTTTGTATTACAACAATTATTGTTAAATTTTGTTTATATATGTATGCAAAAAAAGTTACTGAAAGGTATAATAATATTCTTTTGAAATCTAATATGAAAGACCATAGAAATGATTGCATTGTTACAACTTTTACACTTATTTCTATTTTATTTTCTTTGATTGGTTGGTTCTGGGTAGATGGTGTTGTAGGACTTGGTATTTCTGTTTGGATTTGTTATACAGGAATTACAATTTTTATTGAAAGTTATAATGTTTTAATGGATATTTCTTTAGGTAAAAATTCTACAGATTTAATTTATAATCTTGGAAAAAATTATAATGAAATTATAAAAATCGAAAATTTATACTCTGTTCCAGTTGGATATAAATATGTAGTTGTTTTTACAATTTATATAGATGGCAATATGAGTACTTTTAAAAGCCACTCTGTTGCAGATAGTTTAGAAAAAGACATTTTAAACAATATTGAACAAATTGATAGTGTTATTATTCATGTTCATCCTATGTCAACATAATAAAATTGTAAAATATATTTGTTTTAGCGGGTCGACCTAAGGATGTCTATCCCTACATGTATAATAAGAATTTTTTATAAAAAGTGGCTTTGCCACACGGGCGGACAGAGGCGTCCGCCCCTACATCCAAATTAGAAATTTCCTATAATATAAAAAATTTAGAGCGGTTTGTTTCCGCTCTATAAATTTATTTTACAATTATTTTTCCGTCTTTTGCTGCTATTTTAACTTCTTCTCCTGCTTTTATTTTTCCATCTAAAATGTATTCTGCTAAACTATCTTCTACTATGTTTTGTATTGCTCTTCTTAGTGGTCTTGCACCATAGGCTTTATCTATTCCTTTTTCTGCGACTAGTTTTTTCACTGATTTTTCTATTTTTAATTCTATTCCTTGCTCTTTCATTCTTCTTTCTACTTCTTTTAGCATTAAATCTATTATTTTGTCTATTTCAGTATCTGTTAATTTGTGGAATACTATTGTTTCATCTATTCTGTTTAAGAATTCTGGACGAAATTCTTTTTTTAGTTCTGTCATTACTTCTTTTTTAGTATTTTCATATTCTTTGCTATCATTTTCTTTATTTTCTGAAAAACCTAGTGATTTTTTATCTGTTATTAATCTTGCTCCTATGTTAGATGTCATTATTATTACTGTGTTTTTAAAGTCTACTGTTCTTCCTTGGCTATCTGTTAATCTACCATCATCTAGTATTTGTAATAATATATTCATTACATCTGGATGAGCTTTTTCTATTTCATCAAATAATATTACACTATATGGTTTTCTTCTTATTTTTTCTGTTAATTGTCCACCTTCATCAAATCCTACATATCCTGGAGGAGCACCTATTAATTTTGCAGTTGAATGGCCTTCCATAAATTCGCTCATATCAATTCTTATCATTGCATCTTCGTTTCCAAATAAGCATTCTGCTAAGGCTTTTGAAAGTTCTGTTTTACCAACTCCTGTTGGCCCTAAGAATAAGAATGAACCTATTGGTCTTTTAGGGTCTTTTAACCCTACTCTACTTCTTCTTATTGCTTTGCTTACAGCTTCTACCGCTTCTTCTTGACCTACAACTCTTTTATGCAATTCTTCTTCTAATTTTTTTAATTTTTTATTTTCATCTTGTGTAATTTTTTTAGTAGGTATTCCTGTCCAAGAAGATATAACCTCTGCAATATTTTCTTCTGTAAGCATTGTTATAGATTTTGTTTTTTTGTTTTGCCATTTACTTTTTTGTTCTTCTAATTCTTCTTTTAATGTTTTTATTTCATCTCTTAATTTTGCTGCTTTTTCAAATTTTTGAACTTGAACTAATTCTTCTTTTTCCTTACCTAATTTTTCTACTTTTTCTTCTAGTTCTTTTATTGTTTTTGGCTCAGAGTATGTTTTTATTTTTATTCTAGATGCTGCTTCATCTATTAAGTCTATTGCTTTATCTGGTAAAAATCTATCATTTACATATCTTACAGATAAATCTACAGCTGCTTTTATAGCTTCATCTGTTATTTTAACGTTATGATGTGCCTCATATTTATCTCTAATTCCTTTTAAAATGTTAACAGTATCTTCTTTTGAAGGTTCTGCTAAATCTACAGGACTAAATCTACGTTCTAATGCACTATCTTGTTCAATATATTTTCTATATTCATTAATTGTTGTTGCACCTATTAATTGTATTTCTCCTCTTGCAAGCAATGGTTTTAAAATATTAGCTGCATCTATTGCTCCCTCTGCTGCTCCAGCACCAACTATTGTGTGAATTTCATCTATGAATAAAATTACATCTCCTGCTTTTTTTACTTCATTTAAAGACTTCTTTATTCTTTCTTCAAAGTCTCCTCTATATTTTGCACCTGCAACCATTCCAGAAATATCCATTGATACAAGTCTTTTATTTTTTAATAAATCTGGAACATCTCCTGCTATTATTTTTTGTGCTAAGCCTTCTACTACAGCTGTTTTACCAACACCTGGTTCACCAATTAAACATGGATTATTTTTAGTTCTTCTTGATAAAATTTGAATAACCCTTTCAATTTCTTCACTTCTACCTATAACAGGATCTAGCTTTCCTTCTTTTGCTGATTTAGTTAAATCTGTTCCAAATTGATTTAAAGTTGGCGTAGAATTATAGCTTCCATTATTATAATTTGATTTTCCATTTGTATTTCCATTTTGTTCGTTTTCATTTTCTATTACTTTGTTTAATTCATTAAATAACTTTGTAGGTTCAACATTTAATTCAACTAAAATTCTCGTTGCAACACTATCCCCCTCTCTCATTAAACCAAGTAATAAATGCTCTGTTCCTATATAATCTGAACCAAGCTTTTTAGCTTCTCTAAAAGCATTTTCTATAACTCTTTTTGTACGTGGAGTAAACCCAAAAGTTGCATCTAATTTATCTTCATCTTCACCTATTAAATCTTCAATTTTCTCTAAAACATTTTCACTATTAACACCTTGAAGTTCCAAAACCTTTTTAGCGATTCCAGTTTCCTCTTTTGTTAAACCATATAAAATATGTTCTGTTCCTAAATATTTATGCCCTAATTCTATTGCAATTTCATTAGCAAATTCAATAGCATTTTGAGCACTATTTGTAAATTTATAAGTCATGTTCTTTTCTCCTTTCTAATTATTTTCTTTAATTATATTTTTAATTACTTCTGCACGTTTTATATCGCGCTCATAATTATCATTTACTTCTCCCAAATATTTTTGCAAATTAGCCGGTTTAGTATATAAATACAATTTTTTAACTTTCAAATCATCTAGCTCTTTTATTATGCCTAAATCTGTTCCTAACTTTACATCTGACAAAATTTCTCTAGCTTCTTCTGAAGATATTTTCTTACAATTACTAATGATTCCAAAGCTTCTGTAAACTTTATCTTCTAACTCTATACTGTGTTTGGCTAGATATTTTCTTGCTAAACGTTCTTGTTCTATTATTTTTTCTACTATAATTTTCATATTATTTATAATTTCTTCTTCTGATACACCAAGAGTTTGTTTATTAGATATTTGGTACATATCACCTGCTGCTTTGCTTCCTTCTCCATATATTCCTCTTATATTCATTCCAAAATTATTTATAATATGCAATACTTTTTGTATATTTCCTGTTTTTGTAAGTGCTGGCAAATGTACCATTACAGATACTCTCATTCCCGTTCCTACATTTGTTGGGCAAGCTGTTAAATATCCGTATTTATCATTATATGCATAATTTAAAGCTTTTCCAAATTTAGTATCTATTTCTACCATAAGTTTTAAAAGTTCTTCAATTTCAAATCCTGGTGCGAATACTTGTAGTCTTAAATGGTCTTCTTCGTTAATCATTATACATATATTTTCTTCTTCATTAATTGCTATTGCTCCTATGTCATTTTTGTTCATAACAAAATCTGGACTAACTAATCTTTTTTCCACTAAACTCATTTTTGTTATATCGTCCATATCTTTTAGCTTTAATATTTTTAAGCCATATCCTATTGATGGTAAAACTTCTTTTATTTTATTTACAATTTCTTCATTTTCTTTTTTAGAGCATCTTGTTTCAAAGGGATATTCTATTATATTTCTAGCAAGTCTTATTCTTGAGCTTACAACAACATCAGATTCTTTTCCACTTTGTAAATACCAATTCATTATTTATCATTCCTTTCAACTTTTTTAATTTCATCTCTTATTTTTGCTGCATCTTCATAACGTTCTTCTTTTATTGCCTTATTTAGTTTTTCTTTTAAATCTAATGTTTTATCTTCTTGCTTTTCTTCCTTTTTATCTTTTTTAACTATTTTGCTTTCAATTCTTTTACCTTTTCTTCCTGTATGAATATTTACTCCTTGAATATTTTTTAACACACCATCTATTTTATTTGAAAATACATTATAACAATTATCACATCCAAATTTTCCTTCATTTATGAACTGTTCATATGTCATTCCACATTTTTCACATCTTTCTGGTTCTAATTCTGGAAAATCTCCTAATAATCCATAGTTTGATTTATATTCATCGAAGAAATCTCCTAAAATACTTCCAAAATTCATATTCATATCAAAGTGAATTTTGCTATTAATTCCAAGTTTTTCAGCACATTCCTCACATAGAATAAATTCCTTTTTTTCTCCATTTATTATTTGTGTATATTTTACATTTGCATTGTTTTTACCACAATTTTGACATTTCATTTTTTAGATCTCCTTTCTAATTATTAATTTATAACATTTTTATTTGACATTAATTGTGTTTATTCGGGCAGACAGAGGCGTCTGCCCCTACAGTGTTTTACAAATTTTTTTATAATTTTATTTATTACAATGACAAATATATTTGTTTTGAAATACCGCGTAAGCGACCAAACGAGCAGATTTTTCTGCGAGTGCGATTTGGAGCAATCTTCCTTATTTAAAAATTAATGATTGCGACACCAAGGTATAAAAAACAATATATTTGGCATTTATAATTCTAAATCAAATTTAAAATCATATTTTTAAATATATTAGCTCGAATTTTGTCTTTATTTTCTTTAGCCAAATTAAGTACATTATCACTTGTTGCTACCTTTAAAAGTTTTGCCTCTTTTTCATTTATTATTTGATATGACAAAAAATTACTTATAAAAATATCAACTTCGTTTGCAGATAAACTTTCTCCCAAATTTTGAATTATGTGCATTAAATATTCGCTTTTTGTTATATTCACTTTTCTTATTTTTATGTGTCCTCCACCTCCGGCGTTTGCTTTCTACATAATAGCCTTGCGATGGTTTAAATCTTGTTGATATAACATAATTTATTTGCGATGGTACACAATTAAAATGTTCTGCAAGCTCATTTCTTTGAATTTCTATAAATTCATCTTCTGCAAGCATATCTTTTAAAAAGTTTTCTATTACATCTGATATCCTCATCTTCTTCTCCTTTTTTGACTTTGACTTTCTTTGACTTTTATTTTATTTTTATTGGGCAGATTATTTTCTGCCCTACTTTTTTATATTATAGTTACATAAAGCCTTGTTTTCAACTTTACTTTTTGTTTATATATTCTTATTTTTATGCATTTATTTTCTGTTTGCTCTTTTTTTCTTGTTTTTTCTCATCTTTACTAAATTTATTTAAAATAATTCCAACTGTATGTACTATTTTAGTTGAATTTTTATTTGCAATTTCTTTTCCTATCGCCTTTCCTCCAACTGTTATTGCTGCAACCAAAGCACTTATTATAAATTGTATATTGAATGTAAGCTCAAAAGTTTCTGTAATTTTTACAGATATAATGGCACTTATTGCACCACTCAAAACTCCACATATATCGCCTATAACATCTGCACAGAAATTTGCAACTTTTGCTGCATTTTTTATTAGATGTATAGATGCTTTTGAACCTTTTACTTTTTTTGTTGCTTTTGCATGAAATTCATATTCATTTGCAACTGTAACTGCAACACCAATTATATCGAATACAATACCTAGAAATACCACTAACACTAAAATGAGTATAGCTGGTATTAATGGTAAATTATTTAATGCATTTGTTGAAATAAATGAAAATGTTATTGATAAAATAAATGTTGTTATAAAAACTGTTACAAACCATTTCAGCCCTGAGTTTTCTTTATCTTTATTTGCTTTATCTATTTTTGTTCAATCCCTTCTAATTATTATTTTAGATGGTAAAAAGCTAAGTAAATTTTACGGTTTAGGTCTAGTCGAATTTCTCTATTTTCTACTAAATATTACTATTTAGCCGTTTCCGTTTAAAGAAAATATTCATAAAATGAACACCAGATCACCACTTAAATCCGTACCTTAATCCTTAGCTTTCCTAGTTCTTAAATGAACTAACAGCCTAGAAGTTTTCCTTAACATACTTTATTCTATTATTAGTCTTTTTTGCAAAGGCAATTTCATAACTAAAAATTCAAAAATTTGGCCGAACTTTTAAATTCTCGGTAAATTAATCCCAATACCTTCACTCGAGACAGGCTACACTATGTATTTTGTGTCTTGGCACTCAACATAGGTTATACTTAAGATGCAACTTAAGCCTCCGCGAAATGAGGGAATCATATATATGCCATTATATACTACCCTAATTCCTTTACTCCCTGCAAACACACAAAACTGGCATTTCGCGCACAAACAAGAAACTTCAACGATGTGCCCTTTAGTGGATTTTTAGCCCCACCCTCATAATAGACAGTATGACTAGAATAATGCACCATCGTTTAGTATTATATCAGCTTTCTTTTTAATTTTCAAATATGTATTTTATTTCAAATTTTGGAAATAATTAAAAAAATGGAGGTTTATTTATGGATATTTTAAAAATTATTATTTTATCTTCAAGTTCTTTATTTGTTCTTTTTATTTTGGCTAAAATTATGGGTAATAAAGAAATTTCTCAATTAAGCACCTTTGATTATATAATAGGAATAACTATTGGTTCTATTGCGGCCGAAATGTCTACTGCTCTTGAAAGTGATTTTATGCAACCTTTAGTTGCTATGATTGTATATGCTTTAATTACTGTTCTTATTTCTTTTATTAATTCAAAATCTTTAAAAATTCGTAGAGTTATAACTGGTACTTCTCTTGTTTTATATAATAATGGAAATTTATTTAAGAATAATTTTAAAAAATCTAAATTAGATTTAACAGAATTTTTAATGCTATGCAGAACTGCCGGATATTTTAATTTAAGTGAATTACAAACTGTACTTATAGAACCTAATGGAAAGTTAAGCTTTTTGCCTAAATCTAATAGTAAACCTGCTACACCTAAAGACTTGAACTTAGATTTGCCTGATGAAAAAGTTTTAGCTGATGTTATTTTAGATGGAAAATTATTAAGAGAAAATTTATTCCAAACAGGAAATGATGAAATATGGCTACAAAAAGAACTCGCCTCTCAAGGCTACAACGACATAAATAATATTTTTTTAGCTACAATAGATTCTAATAATAATTTGAGTGTTTATAAAAAGATGTTTTTGAATGAAATTTTATTTGACAAATATCAATTATATAGATACAATAAATAGATAAAAAATGGCTTTACCATGCGGGTCGTCGAGGACGCCGACCCCTACATCAAAAACAGAATTTTTTTATAATCAAATGAAAAAAAACGTGGTTGCCAAGTTATGGTTAAACAACACATTGCTTTGGAAAGCTAGATGTGTTGTTTTTTTATTTGACAAATTTGTAGTTCTGTATTATAAATTATTTTAAATTAAATAAAGGAGGTGATTTTGTGAATTTACGTGAAATTTCATCTTCTGTTTCAAATTCTTTGAGTGATAGAATTAGTTCTGTTATGCAAAGTGATTTTTTACAGTCTTTAGAAAATTTTTTATCTAATGGCGGAAAGGATATAAAAATGATAGAAACTGCAACTGTTGATAGAATTGAAAATGATTTTGCTGTTTGTGAGCTTTCAGATAAAAGTTTTTTAAACATTCCTTTATCTAAATTTAATTTTGATATTTCTGAAAGTGATATCGTAAAATTAAATTTAACTTATGAAAATGGCAAAATTTCAGAAGTTTCTGTTATTTTAAAAGATGATAATGAAAAACAAATAAGACAGAAATTAATTCAAGATAAATTTCAAAGTCTTAGAAAAAAATCTTAAATATTTCTGCCTTGTATTTTAATTTCCATTTGTTTTTGTTTCAAAATGATCAATTTTTAAATCTTTTCCATCAGTTGTAATTAATATTGTTCCTTCTTCATCGGTTCTATGAATTTCACAGCCTGCATCTTGTAGTCTTTTTAAGGTTTGCTTTGTTGGATGTCCATAATCATTATTTTTTCCTACAGATATAATTGCATATTTGGGTTTTATTTTATTTAATAAAGTTTGTGATGTACTTGTTGATGAACCATGGTGCCCCACTTTTAATACTGTTGTTTCTTTAACTTTTAATTTACTTTCTACAACTTCTTCTGCATCTCCGGTAAATAAAAAGCTTTTTTCTCCAAAAACTACTCTAATTACAATTGAACAATTATTTAAATTAACATTATCATTTTTTACCGAAAGTACTTCTGCCTCTGCAGTTCCAACGTTAAATTTATAACCTATTTTGGGAACAGTAATTTGTAAGTTTTTATTTGCAATAGCATTTAAAACATCTTCATAAGTTTTGGTATTTGTAGTTGTTTCTGGCATAAATATTTCTCCTATTTCGAAACTATTTATTACATTATCTAATCCGCCTATATGGTCTTCGTGAGGATGAGTACCTACAACATAATCTAATTTACTAATTCCTAAAGATTTTATATAATTAACAACCAATTCGCCATCTTCGTTATTTCCTGCATCTATAAGCATTGAACTTTTATTGTTTACTAATAATATACAATCAGCTTGACCTACATCTATAAAATAAACTTTTAGTTTTCCATCTGCTTTTGGTATACTAGTTTCTTCTTTAGGTTTAAAATTCTCTGCAAATTTTTCTGTTGCTTGTTTTGCATTAGTTTCTACATTTGCAATATATTCATCATAACTCACATAGTCTTTACCTAAGTAAAGTGCACTAACTATAGCAATTATGGCAACTACAATGCCTAGAATTTTATTTGTTTTTTTATTCTTTTTCTTTCCACCCATTTTATCACCAGAAAAATTATAACATAAAA
>JABLTO010004808.1_pt1 | contig 11161 bp, 10 predicted proteins | sample 7160091 | NCBI WGS metagenome assembly JABLTO01 (sample SAMN14651225, study PRJNA627086) | human gut metagenome | isolation source: feces | host: Homo sapiens
CGGAACGCCTGTGTTTGGCTATGCGCCGGGCCTGCGGCCCGCCTGCCCCTTTTGCAAGTCCCCATCAAAAAAGAGCCCCCGGGGGGGCTCTTTTTTCGTGTGTATGCTTTTACAGCTCCGCTATCCCGCCGTTATCCTCCTGCTCCGGCTCCGTTGCAGGCGCAGGCTCCTCCGCTGCGGGCGGCATATCCATGCCCTGCTCCTCGCGGGCTCTGCGGTAGTCCTCCGGCGCCACATCATCAATGATCAGCTTATCCGGGTCGGAAACATCCAGCTTATTCTGTCCCAGCAGGTAGTCCTCGAAATAATACCGTGCCAGCATGGTGGAAGCCACCGCCACATAGGGAACCACATAGAACAGCGGAACGATCAGGCAGCACAGCAGATACCACGGGATAAAGGAAAGATAGAACCCGACAATCTGCCAGCGGTGCCCCTTTGTCATCTCCACCGAGAGCTTTGTCGCCTCTCTTACGGTGTAGTAGTACCGGTCGCACAGCAGCAGGTCTACCGCAAAATACCGTGCCCCGAACCACATGGTAACGGGCGCCGCCGCCACCGCCAGCACCCCGCCGATGAGGATCAGCGTAACGCCGGCCGGCCGGTTTTCCATGAGGTTGATACGGCCCACCGTCACCATTACCGTCGGGATCAGCTCCACCGCCACCGAAAACAGTCCGGTCTTTACCGCCACGGTGATACGCATCCATACGCTGCGGTACCATGCGGCGTTATCAAATGCCCAGAACAGCTCCCCTATGGAATTGCTGCGGCCGTCGGAAAGCTCCAGCGCCCAGTTGACGGCACCCAGCGCCAGCGGCGCCATAATACACAGCCGGATGAGCGAAAGCAGCAGGCTCAAGGCCACCGCCGCAGGGCTGATCTCCTGCGCATCGAACCGGTAGATCGTTTCCCGCAGGATATCCCAGTCGATCTTCACCCGTTCAAAGCCCATGGCGGAAAAGATCGCGTTATCCAAAGCGCCCAGCACAAGGTTCACCGCCGTCAGGATCACAAGGATCAAAATGGCGCGGCCCCAGTTATTCTTCAGGCACTTTTTCGCATTAAATTTTATGGCTTTCCTCAATGTCATCGCTCTCATCCTTTCTTTTCAGCCGGGCAGGCGGTCGCCGCCCCGTGCGGCACAATTCCCGCCACCTCCATCAGGTGGTCGTTTTGCCAGATCTGCGGGTTCACAAAGCAGGTAAAGCCCCGCCCGCCACCGGTTTTCCAGAATTGCAGCGGTTGTCTGGGCAGCCCCAGTGTGGACATCAGCGTGGCGATGACGCCGCCGTGGGTCACTACCGCCGCCTCGAAGATCTCATTTTGTGCCATGTAGTCCAGCATAGCGGCCACCGCCGCCTGTACTCTTATCAGGAATTCCTCCCCGCTTTCCCCCTCCGGGGGCTTCTGCGTGTGGGAATTCGCCAGCCACCGGCAGAACTCCGGGTCGTCCTTCAGCTGCTCCAGCGTTTTGCCCTCGTAGCTGCCGAAGTCCATTTCCGCCAGCTCGTCCACCACCATCAGCCGGCTTTCCGGGTATAAAAAGTCCGCCGTCTGTAAGCAGTGCGGCAGCGGGCTGCTGAATACCACCTCCACAGGGGGATAGTCATATTCCCGCCGCAGGGCCAGCAGCTCCCCTATGCCCTCGGCAGAAAGCTCGGAGCCGGTGCGCCGCCCCATATACACTCCCTTCTGCTGGTGCTCGGTGGCGCCGTGCCGTATAAAGTGCAGAACATAATTCTTCATGCCTGCTCTCCTTCCTGCGTTTCCTGCATTTTTCCGTTGGTATTATAACACAGTTTTGCCGTAAAAGGAACTACCCATTATTTAATCGTACAAATTTTCATGGTATTTATGATGGTATTCTACAAACTTTAAAGAATATTTCATTTCTTCGACATTTTTGGTTTACAAATGGTCTCATCTCTACTATAATAATTTATACTGTCTGTAATAAGAGTAAGATTTGAGGTGTGTGCTGTGGCCGCGGAGTTTTCCCGATTACTCACCCTGTTGAGAAAAGAAAAAGGCATCAGCCAAAAGAGTGCCGCACAGCAGCTTGGGGTCTCCCAGGCTTTGCTTTCCCATTACGAAAACGGCATCCGGGAATGCGGTCTTGATTTTCTGGTGCGCGCCGCCGATTTCTACGGCGTTTCCTGCGATTATATTCTAGGCCGCACCCCAGACCGCAACGGTCTCACCCTTACCATTGAGGAGCTGCCGGAAAGCGACGCCGCCGGGAAGGAAAATTCCTTCCAGAACGGGGTGCAGTGTACCCTCAATAAAAAGCTTATCACCAATAGCCTTAATATCATTTTCGACCTGCTGAACCGCAGCGGCAGCCGTTCCCTCGTCACCGAGGTGAGCGACTTCCTTATCCTTTCGGTATACCGGGCCTTCCGCATCCTGCACGGCGCCAATGAGAAAAATCAGCCTGCCATGTTCAAGCTGAATAAGCTCACGGCACACCCCTATTCCGCCGCAATGATGCAGGTCTGCCAGGCCAATGCCGAGCAGATCGCAGCCGGCAAGCCCGCCGAGGGCATGGACCCCATCGCCCACCCGGAGGCGCTGTCCGTTTCTACCGAGTCGCTCAGCCGGGACTACCCGCTGTTTGCCACCTCGCTGCTCAATCTGGTCACCAATGCCGAAAAGCGTGTGCTGACCGGCCACCCCCCTGCCCCCCGCAAATGACCCCATCTGTCTATCTCCCTCCGTCTTTCCCGGCGGAGGGTTTTCTTTTTCCTGCTTGCATTTCGCAGAAATTTTCCCCCGTTTGCGATGCCGATTTTACACCCCGTTCATTGACAGCCCGCTGGAAAAAGACTACAATAGAGGATAGTAGATTGGGCGAGTATGCCCAATCGATTTGCAAAGAAAGGAGGGGCCGCCATGAAAAAACTGTTCGGTGTGCTGGCACTGGCCGCCGGCCTGCTGGTGCTTTCCGGCTGCGATCTTTACCAACCCGATGTTGACTCCCTGCTGACGCCCCCCGTTCTTTCGGCGCTGCAAACCGAGGTGGATGAGGCCCTGCGGGATGTGGTCGGCCAGGATTTGCGGCTCTGCTACCCGTCGGGCGGCAGCTACCGTTCCCCCTACATTTTCACCGATCTGGACGGGGATGAGGAGGCGGAGGCCGTGGTTTTTTACACGGTGGAAAATGAGCCGCTGGTTTACCTGCAAATTCTGGATCACACCGAGGGCCGCTGGCGGGCCCACAATGCCCTGCCCGGCACCGAGGGCGAGGTCCTTTTTGTGGATTTCAGGCACCTTTCCGGGGACGGTGCCACCGACCTGCTGGTGGGCTGGCGGGAGCCCGACCGTGATTTTGATACCCTGTATCTCTACCGCTACCGGGAAGGCTCACTGACCGAGGAATTCCATGTCAGCTGCGACGGGGTCGCCATCGGTGACTTTACCGGGGACGGCGCCGAGGAGCTGATTTGCGCCACCCTGGATGGCGGCGTGACCCTACAATTGATCGGCTGGGGCGGCACCGGCATTTCGGTGCTGGATTCCGCTTACAGCTCCCTGCGGCTGCAAACCATCACCGGTTCCGTCACCGGCCGCATAGAGGAAGCCCTGCCCGGCGCTGCTTTTTCCGGCAGGATAAACGCCGAAATGAGTGCTTCTTTGCTGGTCGGGGTGCAAAGCGGCCGTTTGGTGCTTCCGCAGGAGGACACCTTTACCGGCTATTCCGAGACCTACTGCTATTCCGGGGCGTCCCCGGCCGATATCAACAATGACGGCATCGTGGAGGTCCCGTGGAGCAACGCCGTTCCCGGTATTTCCGCCGGCAGCCGGGAGGACACCCGCTATTTTACCGAATACCGGGCGCTGCAAAACGGCAGCTATACCACCATTGCCGCCTGCTACCAGAATACCGCCGACGGCTGGCGGCTGATCCTGCCGGAGGGCCTGTATGAGCTGTACTGGCAGAACGGCCTTACCCTTACCCGGCAGGCCGAGACCAGAGAGGTCGTTTTCCGGCAGTACACCGGCCACCTGAATGAAAACGGCCGGGAATATCTGCGGCTGCGGGTCACGGCCGGCAATGAGACCGCCCCGGAGGGCTACACCCTGCTGAACAGCCGCGGCCAGTTCTCCTACTACGCTTCGGTTCCCCTCGGCAGCCCCCTTTCCATGGCGGAAGTGGAGCAGAATTTCTCCCTCCTGGGATAAAAAAATCCCCCTGCCACGAAGTATTATCATGGGGCTTGCCCCCTGCCCCGCCGCCGTTTTTCGGCGGAAGCCGGGCAGCACTTTTCCCGTTTGGGGGAACCCCGTTTTTTCAAAGTCAACCGCCCCTTGCATGGTAAATCCAATCGACTGGAGGTAAACAATATGGCAGCACCCCGCAAGATCCTTGTCTGTGAGGACGAAGACGCCATCCGTGAATTCGAGGTCATCAATTTGCAGCGCAGCGGCTACGAGGTCGTAGACGTCAGCTGCGGCGAGGACGCCATCCGGGTCTTTGATGAGGAGGGCGACAGCTTTTCGGTCGCCATTTTGGATATCATGATGCCCGGTATCGACGGCTTTGCCGTCTGCAAGCATATCCGGGAGAAAAACAACACCCTCGGCATCATCATGCTTTCCGCCAAAAGCCAGGAGATGGACAAAGTGAACGGCCTGATGCTGGGCGCCGATGATTACATCACCAAGCCCTTCAGCCCCAGCGAGCTGGTGGCCAGAGTGGACGCCGTTTACCGCCGGGTGAGCATGAGCAGCGCCAAGCAGGAGCCGGAAAATGAGCTTTGCTCCGGGCCGTTTGTGCTTAATATCCGCAGCCGCAGCCTGACCCGCGACGGCCAGAAAATAGACCTGACGCAGGTGGAATTCCAGCTGATGGAGCATTTTATGCGCAACCCCAATGTTGCCCTTGACCGCAGCACCCTGCTGACCACCGTTTGGGGGGACAGCTACTTCGGCGATGACAAAATAGTGGATGTGAACGTGCGCCGCCTGCGGATGAAGATCGAGCCGGAGCCCAGTAATCCCAAATATCTCACCACCGTTTGGGGCTTTGGCTACAAGTGGGTGGAATAATTCCCGAAAAAGCCCGCAAAACCAAACCGGAAGAAAGGGGGCGGCAGCATTGGCGCCACGCAGCAGCAGCATCACCAAGCGGTGGCTGTTTAACAGCTTCGGCATTATTGTGGTCATCATGGTGGCAATGGTCATCGGTGTTTCCGCCGCCATGCATTCCTTCTACTACAACAGTGCTTCGCAGTATATCCGCACCCGGGCCGCCGCCATCAGCACCCAGCTGGAGGCTGCCGCCGCCGATGCGGGCAGCGACTTTAACAGCCGGCTGTACCAGCTTGTGCAGGATTTTGAATACAAGGACCGGATAGAGCTGATGGCGCTGGATGCCGAGGGGCAGGTGTTCCTTACCTCCAGCGGGTTTATGCCGCAGGATACCACCATGCCGGACCTGGCCATGGCAAGGGAAAACGGCGAAAGCGGCTCCTTTACCGGGCGGTGGGAGGGCCAGAAGATCATGGCGGTCACCGTGCTTTCCTCCCTTTCGGGCGAGGACCTTTTGGGGCTGCGGTATGTGGTCTCGATGCAGGCCATTGACCGGCAGCTGACCCTGATCACCGTTTTTGCGGCGCTGGTGGCGCTGGCTATTTTGCTGTTTGTGCTGTATACCAGCAGCTATTTCATGAATTCCATCATCGTGCCGGTGGGCGAGGTGAGCCGTACCGCTCGACAGATCGCACAGGGTGATTTTGCGGTGCGGCTGGATACCCACAATGATGATGAGATCGGGCAGCTGTGCGCCTCCATCAATAATATGGCGGAGGAGCTTTCCAACGCCGAGCAGGTGAAAAATGACTTTATCTCCTCGGTTTCCCACGAGCTGCGCACCCCGCTGACCGCCATAAGGGGCTGGGGAGAAACGCTTTTGAGCGATGACGACCTTGACCCCGAAACACGGCGAAAGGGGATGCAGGTCATCATGGGAGAGACGGAACGGCTTTCGCAGATGGTGGAGGAGCTTTTGGACTTTTCCCGTATTCAGGGCGGAAGAATGGTGCTTTCCCGGGAAAACGTGGATCTGGCCGCGGAGCTTTCCGACGTGGTGCTGATGTACACCGAGCGGGCCCGGCGGGAGAACAAAACGCTGCTTTACGAGGAGCCGGAGGGCGTCATCATCGTTTATGCCGACCGCAACCGGCTGCGGCAGGTGTTTATCAATGTCCTGGATAATGCCATCAAATATTCCGACAGCGGAGACACCGTAACGGCCGACCTGCACACCGAGGCGGGCATTGCCGTTATCACCGTTTCCGATACCGGCATCGGCATTGCGCCGGAGGACCTGCCCCGGGTCAAGGACCGCTTCTACAAAGGAAAGTCCACCCGCCGCGGCTCCGGTATCGGGCTGGCGGTGGCGGATGAGATCATCAAGATGCACGGCGGGAGCCTCAAGCTGACCTCCCGGAAGGGAGAGGGCACGACTGTGACCATCACCCTGCCGCTGGCAAGATAAAAGGCGGGGAGCTGTTCCCGTCACGGCAAAAGTAAATGAGGCGGCTGCGGTCGCTTCCCTACCCTATGGCAAAATAAGAAAGGAAACAAACCGAACACTATGGCAAATAAGAAAAAAACTTCAATCGGCGGACAGGCTCTCATCGAGGGCATTATGATGCGGGGGCCGGTGCTGACCTCTATGGCCACCCGGATGCCGGACGGCAGCATCGATGTGGAGACATGGAACACCCACAAGGGCAGCAAGACCCCGTGGACCCGCAGGGCGCCGTTTATCCGGGGCATCTTCAATATGGTGGATTCGATGGTGGTGGGCTACCACTGCCTGATGAAAAGCGCCGAAAAAGCCGGCGTGGAGGAGGAACCCACCAAATTCGATAAATGGCTGGAGAAAAAGCTGGGCCACAACATGATGAAGATGCTGGGCGGCTTTGCGGCGGTGCTGGGTGTGGCGCTGGCGGCGGTGCTGTTTATCTTCATCCCCACCGGGCTTTCCTCCCTCTTAAAGCCGCTGATCGGCACCGGGGTGGGGCTTTCGCTCATCGAGGGCCTGATCAAGGTCATCATTCTGGTGGGGTATATGTGGCTGTGCAGCCGGATGAAGGACATGCGCCGGGTATTTGAGTACCACGGGGCGGAGCATAAATCCGTCGCCTGCTATGAGGCCGGGCTGCCCCTGACGGTGGAAAATGTGCGTCCCCAGCGGCGGCTCCACCCCCGCTGCGGTACCAGCTTTTTATTCCTGGTGGTGTTTATCTCCATCATCATCGGTTCCTTCATCAGCTGGGATAACCCTGCCATCCGGATGCTGCTGAAGCTGCTGCTCATCCCCGTGGTGGTGGGCATCAGCTACGAGCTGATCAAGCTTGCGGGGCGCTCCGACGGCATCTTTACCCGGATCATTTCGGCGCCCGGCATGTGGCTGCAGCATATCACCACCTGCGAGCCGGACGACGGCCAGATAGAATGTGCCATTGCCGCCCTGACGGCGGTGATCCCGGAGGATGAAAATGCCGACCGCTGGTAAAGCAAGCTGGCGGGAGCTGCTGCGGCAGGGGGAACATCTGCTGCGGCGGCGGGCAAGACCCGACCCCTGCGAGGATGCCGGGACCGACGCTTTTTTGCTGATGCAGGCGGCGGGCGGCCCCGACCGGAGCCATTACCCCCTGCAAAAAAATGACCCCTGCCCCCCTGCCCTGCGGGAAAAATACCTTGCCCTGCTGCGGCGGAGAGCCGCCGGGGAGCCGATACAGTATATCCTGGGCGAATGGGAGTTCATGGGGCTGGACTTTAAGGTGGGGCCGGGGGTGCTGATCCCCAGACCCGAAACGGAGCAGCTGGCGGAAACGGCGATATGCTATCTGCGAGGGCGGCCAAAATGCCGTGTGCTGGAGCTTTGCGGCGGCAGCGGGTGTATTGCCGTAAGTGTGGCAAAGGCCCTGCCTGCGGCCGATATCACGGTGCTGGAGCTTTCCCCCGATGCGATGCGCTACCTGCGGGAAAATATTGCCCGGCACGGGGTAAAAAATGTGACGGCGATCCAGGGGGATGCCCTCTGCCCTCCCCCGGAGATTGCGGGGCCGTATGACGCCATTTTGAGCAATCCCCCCTATATCGCGTCAGGTGAGCTGGCTCATCTGCAAAAAGAGGTACAAAAAGAACCCGTCATGGCGCTGGACGGCGGCGGGGACGGGCTGAAATTCTATCGCGGGTTTAATACCATTTACCCCAAAATGCTGGCGCCCGGCGGTCTGCTGCTGTACGAAACAGGCGAGGAGCAGGGCGAGGCGGTGGCAGCGCTGCTGCAAAAAGCCGGTCTGCGGGAGGTGCGTATCCTGCGGGATGTGTACGGGCAGCCCCGGAATGTACTGGGCTATGCCCCCGAAAAGCCCTAAAAAACGGTAAAAAAATAATCCCCGGATGCAGCCCTCTGCATTTGGGGGTTTCTGTTTATCGGGGTCAGGAGGCGAGGTCCAGCAGCTTTTCCCTGACGTCGGCGTATTTTACATGGCTGTAAATATCCAGGGTGATACCTGCCGAGGCGTGACCCATGAGGTACTGCACGCTTTTGACATCCAACCCGCGGTGAACCAGGCCGGTGCAGTAGCTGTGGCGCAGGATGTGCGGGGTGAGCGCCGGAATGGGCGGGCCGTCACTTTGGCGGTAGCGCCGGTGAACATTGCGGAAGATGCGGTCGAAATCCACGCCGTGGAGCGGGCGGGAGCCGTGATAGCAGGGAAATAAAAAATGCCGCCGGTGGCCGATGACCTCGCAGCGGCCTGCGGCACGAACGGCTGTGATGCGGCGCTGAAGTGCCTCCATAGCCGGGGCGGGCAGCGGTATTTTGCGGCAGCTTTTTTCGGTTTTTGGGGGCGCCCACACCATTCCGCCCTGCTCCTGCGAATAGTAAACCTGGTGATCGACCTGCAAATAGCCGCCGTGCAGGTGGATATCCTCGATGGTGAGCCCGGCACATTCCCCCGCCCGCAGACCGGTATGCAGCAGGACGATAAACAGATCGCGGTAGCGGCGGCAGTAGGCGTCGGTATCCATAAAATCCAAAAGGGCGGCCTGCTGCTGCGGTGTGAGCGCCTCCCGTTCGGGCTTCGGCTCCCGCTGGAGAAAATTGAGCCGGAAAGAAAAGGGGTTCCAGCCGGCGGTGCCCTCCTCCACAGCATTTTTGAACACCGAGGACAGGAACGAATGGTCATTGCGGATGGATTCGTAGGAAAGTCCCCCCTGATGGAGCCGGGCAAAATACAGCTTGCAATCCCCTACCGTGACGTCCTTTGCCTTGCGTCTCCACAGCTCATCCTGCTGCAGGTGGGCGATGGTATTGCGGTAGCTGCGCCGTGTGCGCTCCCGCAGGTTCGGGCGCAGCAGCATGTGGCGCTCCACCAGCTGCCCGACGGTGGCGGTGCCCCCTGTGGATAGCCTGCCCAGCAGCCGTTGGCGGGCGATTTCGTCCTCCTTCTGCCGCAGCTCCTCCAGCGTGGGGGCGTAGCGGGTGCGGCGCTGTCCGGCCTCGCTCCAGCGGAACTGGTAGCTGCCGTCCGGCCGCTGGCTTTCGCCGGTTCGCAGCACCCGGCCGCGGCTGTCCTTGCGTTTTTCTGTTTTTGGTGCGTCTTGCATACACATTAACTCCTTTCTCGGCGACAAAATACGCCGGTAACCCCTATTTTACAACATTTTGCGGGGAAAGTGGGAGGTTTTTTTGCGTTTACACCACTTTTGGGTGTAAAAATTTCAGTCGGATTTGTAAATTAGTGTAAAGGTTACAAAATGGTAACGGTATGATTTGGCAAATGACATAAATACTGGGCGGGAATGGATGGGACTGGGTGAAAATCGGCGCAAAAACATTGTGATTTGTGGCGAGGGCGGGGCGGGCGGTGCCCTGCGGTGCGGGGGAAAAATGCGGCGTTTACACCACTTTTTACACACAAATTTCGGGGTCGGTGGTGTATGATTTTGGGGACAAAGGCGCTTGATCAAGCAGGTTTGCGGCACTTCGTGTGATTATAGGAGGAAATCACAATGAAAAAAGTACTCGCACTGGTACTGGCTGTCATCATGGTTTGCACCATGGCTTTCGCTATCGGCGTTGGCGGCACCGGCACCACCACTGCTCCCACCAATTTCGAGGGTAAATTCGTTTCCGTAGCTCCCGGCCAGTCTATCTATTTTACGACGACTGAACTGTCCTCTGCTACTGGCCTCACTGTCAGCGTTGCTAACGCTGCTGATGCTGCCAAGTATAAGGTAGCCGTTAAAATGGCTTCCGGCGCTGACAAGATCGCTTCCCAGGGTTGGGCCAAGGATGAGAATGGCGCTTGGGTGTATGCTCTTGTTACCAAATATGATGAGACCACCGTTCTCGATGACGCTGCCGATATCGTAATCGACTCTGTCGTTGTTTCCAAGGTTGGTACTGCCATCACTAACACCATTGAGTATGTTAACACCAAAGGTGAATATCTTACTGATAATGGCACTTATCTTAAGCTGGCCAATGCTGATAAAACCAACAAGCATGTCTCTGCTTTCGATTTTGGCCGTGCCACCGCTGATCTTCTCACCACTGCTAACCCTCTTCCCACTGCTAGCACCATTCTGTACACTGTTAAGAAAGCCAATGCCGGCGATCCTGCTTCCATGAAAGTTGCAATTTCTGGCACTTCCGTTGGCACTAACGGTAACGTTATCGCTTCCTACACCCTGAAGGTTGGCGAAAAGGTTATCTTCAGCGATGTTCCTGCTTTCAACCTGACCACTTCTCTGACCAGCGAGCTGCAGAACGAGATCATCACCAAGGATGCTACTGTTGTTGAAGTTCTGGGCAACGTAGTCGTTCCCAACAAGGCTATCAAGATCACCGTTGACAACCAGAAAGAGGGTTACCTCTACATGGTAGGCGCTGATGGCAAGCTGACCAACCTGAACGCCAAGTTCGATGACAACAAGGTTCTCACCGCTACCGCCAAGGTAACCGGCCCCGTTGTTTACTCCAACGTTGCTCTGACTGCTGTTAACGTAGCCTCCACCGGCTCCACCACCAACCCCGGCACCGGCGCTAACGATGTTGTTGGCGTAGCTGCTGCTCTGGCTGTTGTTGCTCTGGTTTCCGGCGCTGCCATCTCCCTGAAGAAATAAGATAAGC
>JABLTO010050872.1_pt1 | contig 11158 bp, 11 predicted proteins | sample 7160091 | NCBI WGS metagenome assembly JABLTO01 (sample SAMN14651225, study PRJNA627086) | human gut metagenome | isolation source: feces | host: Homo sapiens
AACAAGTGTTGTTGTTCATGTAGTTACCAAAAAAGGAAAAGGGTATCGTTATGCCGAAAATGATTTTGCCGGTAAATGGCACGGAATTGCGCCATTTAATATTAGTGATGGAACAATAAAAAATCCCGAATCTGAAGATAAAACGACCTGGTCTAAATTAGTTGCTGATCATATTGAAAAAAAGATGGCAAGTGATCAAGATATCGTTGCGATTACACCAGCAATGATTCATGGTTCTGCGATGGATAGTATTTTTGCACATTATCCTGATCGCAGTTTTGATGTTGGAATTGCTGAAGAGCATGCCTTGACTTTTACCGCTGGTCTATCTATTGCGCATAAAAAACCGTTTATTTCTGTATATTCGTCTTTTTTACAGCGTGCTTATGATCAAATCAATCATGATATTGCCAGAATGGATCTTGGCTGTTTAATTTGCGTTGATCGTTGTGGTTTTGTCGGGGCTGATGGTCCTACTCATCATGGTGTATTTGATTTAGGAATTTTAAATCCTTTACCAAACGTTATTATTTGTACTCCAAGTAATAGTAAAGATGTTAAAAGATTTATTAATACATACTTAAAATATAATGATCATCCTTATATTTTAAGAATTCCTCGTGGAAGTATCGAAATTGATGATACCGAGGTTGAAGAAATCTTACCGATTGGTAAATGGTCAGTTGAAGGCTTTGATGATCATGAGATTACTATTATTAGTTATGGCCAAAACATAAATATGATTCGTGATTTTTATAAAGATAAAGATATTAAAATTCGCTTAGTAGATGCTAAGTTTATTAAACCGATGGACTTTGAACTATTGGATAGACTAGTTGATGATAAACCATTGATCGTATATGAAACGGAATTAAAAATAAATTCTTTAGCTAGTAATATTGCTTATTATTATAGTCAAAAAGGAATTTTAAAGCGTATTTATAGTTTTGGCGTTGATGACCATTTTTCTGTTCAGGGTAGTATCGAAGAAATTTTAAAAGATGAAGGATTAGATATGGAATCATTTTATCAAAAGGTTAAGGAGATAATTGATGAAAAAAGAGAGAATTGACGTCTTATTAGTTGAACAAGGTTTTTTTGATTCGCGCGAAAAAGCTAAACGAGCAATCATGGCTGGAATTGTTCATGATGATTATGATATAATTGATAAACCAGGAACAAAGATCCCGATCGATTCTAATTTACATGTTAAAGGAAATATCATGCCTTATGTATCTAGAGGCGGTTTAAAATTAGAACGAGCTTTAAAAGAATTTTCTTTAGATCTTAAAGATAAAATTATGGTTGATATTGGCAGTTCAACTGGTGGTTTTACTGATTGTGCGTTACAAAACGGCGCTAAATTAGTATACGCAGTAGATGTCGGAACTAATCAGTTAGTTTGGAAACTACGCAATGATCCTCGTGTAATCGTAAAAGAACAGACAAATTTTCGTTATGCTACGATTGAATTGTTTGAAAATGGAGTTCCTTCTTTTGCTACGATCGATGTTTCATTTATATCTTTAAAATATATTTTTGATGCTTTAAAAAATATATTAAGTTTTAATGATCAAGTTGTAGCTTTAATAAAACCGCAATTTGAAGCAGGTCGTGAAGATGTTGGTAAAAAAGGAATCGTTAAAGATAAAAAAATTCATTGTCGTGTTATTGAAAAAGTAATTGAATTTGCTAGAGCGGATGGCTTTATTTTAGAAAAGCTCACATATTCACCAATAACTGGTGGAGAAGGAAATATTGAGTTTTTAGGACTATTTGTTAAAGAAGGCAAAGAAACCGCTATTAATATTGAAAATGTAGTAGAGAGCGCACATAGTTGTTTTGAAGGGTAGGTGAAAAAATGTTAGAGAGTATCTATATTGAAAATTTTGCAATCATTGATCGTTTGGAAGTATCTTTTCATGATCAGATGACGGTTTTAACTGGTGAAACTGGTGCTGGTAAATCGATTATTATTGATGCAATTGGTCAATTGATGGGTAATCGCAGCCAAACCAGCTTTATAAAAAGCGGCTGTAATGAGTCATTTATCGAAGGAATTTTTACGATTAAAGATAATTCTTCAGTTTTAAATAAATTGAAGGAATATCGAATTGAATTTGATGATAAACTAGTAGTATCAAAATCTTTTAATCGTGATAATAAAACAGTTATTAAAATAAATTATCGAAATGTTTCAAAAATGGTTTTACAATCTATTATGAGTGAATTAATTGATATTCATTCTCAATTTGAAACACATAGTTTATTTGATCCTAATAATCATATAAATATTTTAGACAATTATATTGGCAACTCTCTAACAGTTTTAAAAAACCAGTATTTAGATGTTTACCAAGAATATAAAGAAACAAAAAAACTTTACCAAAAAACAATTGAAGAAGAACTAAGTGATGAGCAGTTAGAATTTTATCAAAGTCAGCTAGACGAAATTAATAGTATTGATCTATCAGCAATCGATGAAGAAGAGTTAGAACAAGAAAAAAAAGCATTACTAAATTATGAAAAAACTAATGAAAAAATCACTAATTATCGCCATTATATCAGTGGTAGTCAAGGTGTATTAGCACTTTTAAATAGTGCTATAAATGAATTAGAAACGCTTAGTGAACAGCCTGCTTATCAAGCTATTTATGAAAAGATGTATGATTTATATTATAATTTGATTGATCTTGATGAAGAGGTACAAGATGAATTTAACAGTAATGATTTTGATGAATATCGTTTAAATGAAATACAAGATACTCTATTTAAGCTAAATCGTTTAAAACGTAAATATGGCCAATCTCTTGAAGCAATTATTGAAGCTAAAAAAGAGCTGGAAAATAAAATAGAAGCTTTTACTAATCGAGAGATATACTTAAATGAATTAAAAAATCAATTAGATACCACTTTTAACAAAGCAACTGAATATGCTAACAAGATCACGACATTACGTAAACAAAAGGCTTTAGACTTCACTGAACAGGTAATGGTTCAATTAAAATCTTTATATCTTGATAAAGTAATTTTTAAAGTTGATTTTGGAAAAAAAGAACTGCAAAAAGATGGCCAGGACGAGATAACTTTTTTGATTGCAACTAACCTTGGTCAATCTTTAAAACCATTAAACAAAGTTGCTTCTGGTGGTGAAATGTCAAGAATCATGCTGGCAATAAAGACTCTTTCTTTAGCAACTAGTACTATTGAAACAATTATATTTGATGAAGCTGATACTGGTGTAAGTGGTAAAGTAGCTGAAAGCATTGGTGCTAAAATGCAACTAATTGCTAAAAATCATCAGGTTTTATGTATAACCCATTTAGCTCAGGTAGCTGCATTTGCTAAAAATCATTATTTGATTGAAAAAACTACTACTAATAATAATACTGAGGTTAAGATTTCTAAATTAGACGAAAATCAAAGTATTAATGAAATTGCTAAATTAATTTCTGGAAAAGATATTTCTAAAGAATCAATCGAGCATGCAAAAAAATTAAAAGCATGTAGTGAATAATTATTAGCATAGAGACCAAACTAGATTGTAACATTTGTTACAAGGAGGTTTCTATGCTTTTTAAAAAGCTAATACTTTCCTTAATTGTTATTTTAGCCATTACAATTAATCCCATTGCTTTATATGCAATATCATTGATTCCTGGTGGTGATTCAATTGGAATTGAATTAAATTATCAGGGCGTTGTAATAACTGGTGGATATAAAATTAAAACTGCTGATACAACTTATGACCCTTTAGCAGAAGATTTTAAAGTCGGAGATATAATTGTTGAAATAGATGGACAAAAAGTAACTACGATTGAAGAATTAAGTGAATTTATTAAAACTGGTGGTAGTGAAAAAAGTAATTACGATTTAACTATTATCAGAGATAAAGAAAGACTTCATCGTAATCTCCAGGTTTTTTTAGAAAATCAGGAATTTACAACTGGATTATATGTAAAAGATGCTATTTCTGGTGTGGGAACTTTAACGTTTTATATTCCCGCCGATAATACCTTTGGCGCATTAGGACATGCAATGAGTGATACTAAATTAAATACCAATAGTTTACTGCAATCTGGTAATATTTATGAAAGTAGTGTCACGGGAATTAAAAAAGCTTCTCCTAACAGCTCTGGTAATAAAATTGCTGATATTTCTAATATTGAAATAGGTAGTATAAACAGCCATAATCAATTTGGTATTTATGGAACTTATAATTACGATATTTCTAACAGAAAAGCAATGGATACAGCCAGCAAAGATGAAATCAAATTAGGAAAAGCATATTTTTTAACTGTTTTAAATGGTCAGGAAATCCAAAAATGTGAAATTGAAATTACTAAGTTAAATGATCAAGATTCAGTTAAAGAAAAAGGAATTGAGTTTAAAGTAACAGATCAAAATGTTATTGATAAAGCTAATGGTATAATTCAAGGAATGAGCGGCTCACCAATTATTCAAGATGATAAGATCATTGGTTGTGTAACGCACGTATCTGGAAATAATCCGATGACAGGTTTTGGTTTGTATATAGAATGGATGTTGGAAATGGAAAAACAAAGATAACAATGGTGCCTTAAGGGCCAAAGTCATTAGTTTAGATGACAAAAATATACCAGGAGGATGAGACTTAAAAGTTTCTGCTCCTGGTTTTATTTTAAATGACTATTATTTATCTTTTTTAACCTTACTTTTCATAAATAAACTTTTTTAGTATAATAGTGTCATTGGAGGATTTATATGAATTTTAAAATATTGAAAGAAGCCTTTAAGGAATCTATTCCGGTAATGATGGGATATCTTGTATTAGGTTTTGCCTTTGGCGCTTTGCTTGTAAGTAAGGACTATCCTATTTATTATGCTTTAATTATGAGTTTTTTTATCTATGCTGGCAGTATGCAGTTTGTAACAATTTCTCTATTAACAGCTAAAAGTTCACTTTTAAATGCCTTTATCATGACATTAGTAGTAAATGCTAGACATATTGTCTATGGTTTATCAATGTTAAATAGATTTGAAAAAATGAAAGTTTTAAAGCCATATATGATTTTTTCATTAACTGATGAGACTTTTTCACTTTTAATCAAAGATGATCAGCAAAATAAATATGTTAGTTTTTTTATTAGTCTTTTTGATCAGTGCTATTGGATCATCGGGTCACTGATTGGGGCTACCATTTCAAATATTATTACTTTTGATAGTAGGGGATTAGAGTTTTCAATGACAGCATTATTTATAGTAATTGTAATAGATCAAATAAAAAACAGTCAAAATCATCTAGCAACAAAAATAGGTTTTATTGTAAGTATTGTTTCTTTGCTTATATTTGGTAGCGATAATTTTGTAATCGTATCTTTAATTGGAATTATTGGGGCTTTAATGTTTAAAAGAAAGGATTTAGAAAATGAATATGAATAGAGATATAATGATAATAATAGTTGTGGCTCTAGGCACTATTTTGACAAGAGCTTTACCTTTTATTATTTTTAATGATCCAAGTAAAAAACCGGCTTTGATTGATTATTTAGGTAAAGTATTACCATATTCCGTTATGGCCATGCTAGTTGTATATTGTTTAAAAGATATAAATTTTTTTGATTCAAATCATGGCTTACCAGAAATAATCGCAATTTCGATTATTATTGTAGTGCACTTATTAAAAAATAATACATTATTATCGATTATCATAGGGACTATCAGTTATATGATTTGTGTCCAGATGATTTTTATTTAGGAGGGGTTGTGTAATGCAAATAATCTTTCATATTGATTTAAATGCATTTTATGCAAGTGCCGAAATATCAAGAAATCCCAAACTTGAGGGGAAACCGCTTGTTATTTCGGGAAAATCAAAACGAAGTATTATTACTACTGCTTCCTATGAAGCTCGTAAGTTTGGAATTCATTCTGCGATGCCACTATTTCAGGCTTATCAAAAATGTAAAAATCTGATTGTTTTACCAGCAGATTTTGAATTGTATCATCGCTTATCTAATGATTTTTTTAATATAATAGCATCATATAGTGATATTTTAGAGGTTGCTAGTATCGATGAATGTTATGTTGATGTTACTAAAATTATTCAAAGTAGAAATTGTCATCCGATGCAGTTAGCAAAAGAAATCCAAGATAAAGTTTATAACGAGCTAAATCTTAAATGTTCGATTGGCATTTCGCCAAACAAATTTTTAGCAAAAATGGCTAGTGATATGAAAAAACCAATGGGTATTACGATTTTAACACGATCAAATATCAAAGAATTAATGTGGCCTTTAGATATTAAGGATATGTTTGGAATTGGAAAAAAAACTACACCTCGTTTAAAAGAAGTTGGAATCAATACAATCGGTGATATTGCTAATTATGATAATTATAATAAATTGCGTCAAATCGTTGGTAAAAATGCTTTACTATTATATCGTAAAGCCAACGGAATCGATATTCGCACAGTTGATGCTAAACAAAACGAATTAAAATCTGTAGGTAATTCTACTACATTACCCCATGATACTTTAGATGAGGTCGTATTGAGGGATACTTTAAAAAAATTAGCTAAACAAGTCTCTATAAGAGCAATAAAAAGAAATCTTATTTCTAATTCGATATCGATCACAATAAAATATACTCGTTTTGAAAGTGTTAATCGCCAAACAGCTATCAATTCATATGTAAATGATTATGAAACTATTCTTTCTACTGCTAAGATGCTTTTTGATGCCCATTATGATGGTCGACCAGTACGTTTATTAGGCATTAGTTTAAATAATACTATCAATAAAAAGAATTATAAAGAGCAGCTGAGTATTTTTGATACTTCTAAAAATGAAGGTGATAAGGAAGCGTTAGAAACAATTATAGAAAATATTAATAATAAGTTTGATAAACCGATCGTAACTAAGGCATCAGCTGTTTCTAATAAAGGTATTCAAAAGAAATATTTAAAATAAATGAATAATTATTTATCTTGCTCATAAGTTATATAAACGGAGGACTACTTATGGGCATTATAAATAAAATTTTTAAAAATGAAAAAGTATTAATTAATCTTTTTTCAGTTGTTTTATTAAGCTGCGGGATTATTTTTGGAACTATTTATTATTTTTATGGTAGTGAAAATCTAATTGATTTTTGCAAATATTTATTTTTTTATAAAGATAATGAAGTAACTAATAATTATAATATATATATGACAATTACTGGTATATACATATTTTTATCTTTGTTTATTTCAACGAGTTTTTTAGGAATGTTTTTTAATAGTTTTATTATTTTTACTAAAGGAATGCAATTTACGATCGCAACCATTTTTTATTTTACTTTAAATGACTTTAGTATTAGTATGTTTTTTTTAGGATATATACCACAATTGTTTATTGAATTATTATTAACTTATATAATATCAATAATTTCACTTAGGTTATCATTAAATTGTTTTACGATTACATTTATTACTAGAGAAGTGTTCAATAGCCGAAAGATAATAAATTATATTTTAGATTATGTTATTGTAATTTTGATCATTGTAACTTTGTCAATGGCTTTTAAAGTTTATGCACTTTAAGTTAGCAAATCAATGGAAAATTTAATTTTAATCATGATATAATTAGTCATATAAGAGGTGGAGATTGATGAAATTAAAAGATAGTCTAAATGAATACCGACAGTATTTGATCGTTGAAAAGGGGTTAAGTAAAAATACTATCTTAGCATATTTAAATGATTTAAATAAATTTTTTATCTATTTAAATGATATTCATCAAATATTTGAAATAGAAAATATTTCTAAAGAACATATTCGCCTTTATTTAAAAGAATTATCAAAAATAAACAGTTCTACAAGTATAACGAGAAATTTAGTTTCTTTAAGAATGTTTTTTGCTTTTTTAGTGAAAGATAAGCTCATAGATGTTAATATTATGAATGATTTTGATTTACCAAAAATCGATAAAAAATTACCTGTTGTTTTAAGTGAACAAGAAATGCAGGAAATTTTAGATAGTATCGTTATTGAAGATCATTTGAGTTCGCGTAATCGCTGCATGTTGGAACTGATGTATGCTACAGGATTAAGAGTATCTGAATTAATTAATTTGAATGTTAGTTCTGTAAATATTTATATGGGTTATATAAAAGTAATTGGAAAAGGGAATAAAGAAAGAATTGTTCCTATTGGTGCAGTTGCAAAAAAAATATTGGGTGATTATTTAAATAATTATCGGGAAGAATTTATCAAAAAAGAATCTTCATTATTATTTTTTAATAATCATGGTAATAAAATGAGTCGCGAAGAGTTTTATATTATTTTAAAACAAATTATTAGACAGACATCAGTAAACAAAAAAGTATCTCCACATACAATTCGTCATAGCTTTGCTACTCATCTTTTAGAAAATGGGGCTGATTTACGTTCGATTCAAGAACTGCTAGGACATAGTGATATAAGCACGACAACAATATACACTCATATATCAAATCAAAAAATAAAAAAAGAATATCAGCAATTTCATCCACGAATAAAAAAGGATATAGATAAATAATACATGAATCATGCTGGAAATGGAGGAAAAATGAAATATAAACGAATTTTTTTAATTATATGTGATTCTCTAGGAATAGGTAATGCAAAAGATGCTTTTGCTTTTAATGATCAAGGAGCTAACACTTTAAAACATATTTGTGATTATTGCAATGGTCTAGATTTACCAAATTTAGAAGGTTTGGGCTTAGGTAATCTAGGTGATTTTAAAGGAATCAACCCTTTAAGACTACAGCTTGGCTATACTTTACCATTAAATGAAATTTCTAACGGTAAAGATACTATGACAGGACATTGGGAAATAATGGGATTAAAGACAGAAAAGCCTTTTGTTACTTTTACAGAAACTGGCTTTCCAGACGAATTTATTCAGTTATTTGAAGAAAAAACAGGGCGTAAATGCGTCGGTAATAAAGCAGCCAGTGGTACAGCTATACTCGATGAATATGGTGAACATCAAATCAAAACAGGAGATTGGATCGTTTATACTTCAGCTGATTCGGTCTTTCAAATAGCCGCTAATGAGGAAATCATACCTCTAGAAGAGTTGTACGAAGCTTGTCAGATTGCTCGTGAATTAGCAATGAATGAACGCTGGAAAGTTGGAAGGATAATTGCAAGACCATACATAGGTAAAAAAGCAGGGGAGTTTAAGCGTACCGCTAACCGCCATGATCTAGCTTTAGCACCCTCTAGCAAAACTGTTTTAGATAATTTAAAAGAAAATAATTATGACGTGATTGGTGTTGGTAAAATAGCAGATATTTTTGATAATCAGGGAATTAGTAAAAAAGTAAAAACAGAAAGTAATTATGATGGCATGGCAAAAACGATTGAATTAGCTAAAACAGATTTTACGGGTTTATGTTTTGTCAATTTAGTTGATTTTGATGCTGTTTACGGTCATCGCCGTAATCCTGAAGGATATGGTAAAGCTATTAAAGAATTTGATATACAATTAGAAGAATTGATGAAATATTTGCATCATGATGATTTATTGATGATAAGTGCTGATCATGGAAATGATCCAACGTATCAGGGAACTGATCATACCCGTGAACAAGTGCCGTTAATAATTTATTCAAAAGAATTATTAAAACCACGTCAATTAGAAGAAATGGATTCTTTTGCAGTTATTGGTGCAACTATTGCTGATAATTTTGAAGTTCCTTTACCAGCGATCGGTATTTCAATTTTAAATAAAATAATATAATGGAGATTTTTATGGAAGAAAATAGTAAACGTTTAATAATCACTTCAATTTTAGCCTATGCAGTCGGAACATTTATCTTTGCAGCCGGACTTTTAACTAAAGCATCTATCAGTATTATTACCTTTTATATTATTGCAATGATATTGATTATTTGTGCAATGCTGGCATTGTTTAATAACTATAAAAACAATAAACAAATAAAATTATATCTTTATTTATTTATTGTTGGTTTTGTTTTTATTATTATTAATACAGCAGCATTTATTAATAATTTAGCATTATAAAAGAAGTTTTTAACTTCTTTTTATATTCTTTCATTTAAGCCTTTTTTATTCTAAGATTATCAGCAATTAAAGCAATGAACTCGGAATTAGTAGGTTTAAATAGATTTCTTCTTTTCAAGATATCATTAATTTTTTTACCATCATCTTGATTCCAGGCAGTCTTAATGGCATGACGGATAGACTTTTCAACTCTTGAAGCTGTTGTGCTGTACTGGCGAGCAATATCGGGATATAGTTTTTTTGTTATCTGAGTAAAATATTCAATATCATTATATACTAAGATAATAGCTGTTCTTAAATACATGTAACCATTAAGATTAACAGAAATACCTGTCTTTTTTAGAATTATACTAATTTCATTTTCTAATTTAATCATTTCGTATTTTTTAGAAGTTTTAGAAAGGTTAATTATTTTATCATCTACATTTATAATTGAATCAATAGTTGAAAGAAAAGAATCAATGTCTATAGGTGATTTTATACAATATGTGACCTCTAAATCATTTAATAATTTAGATATAATTGGATTATTAAAACTTGTCATACAAATTACTTTTTTATATGCTGTTTCATTTAATTGCTTTAATTTTTGTAAAACACTTATACCATCAATTTTAGAAAGCATCAAGTCAATTATTAATAGATCACAACTATTATGTGATAAATAACTAATACAATTTAAAGCATTATTACTAACTTCTAAAATATGATATTTATTTGTTGATAACAGTTTTGCAGTTAAGATAGATGCTAATCTTATATCTTCTTCTAAAATATATATTGTGTCTTTTTTCATAGTTTAACTCCTTTCATCGATCGACAAAAACAATTATATTGTTACATAAGTGTAATTAAAAGATACGCTTTATAATTTGATAATAAATTTATTAAATTATAAAGCATATTTAATGATTATAATAAATAATTCGCCATAAAGTGTTATTATATAAAGGTTTTTGGCGAATAATAACGAAAGCAATAAACTATTAAATACTAGATTTATTTTAATAAAATTTACATAATATTCATTATGCGAAGTTAAATATATTATTTATTTAAGATGGAAAATAAAAACCACGCCTAAAAGACGTGGTTTTCTCTGAGGCTATAAGCCTTTGTTAC
>JABLTO010191508.1_pt1 | contig 11149 bp, 10 predicted proteins | sample 7160091 | NCBI WGS metagenome assembly JABLTO01 (sample SAMN14651225, study PRJNA627086) | human gut metagenome | isolation source: feces | host: Homo sapiens
AAGCTGATAAGGACTAAAGGTCATGTCACTCTTTTTCATCTTTTATTCATTTTAGTTGATACTTATAGTAGTCAACCAAATCCAGGGTAAGACACCATATAGATTACTACCGGTAATGTTATAGAGTTTATGTTCATGTCTATACGGTTCTAAGGCAAACTCAATCAGGTTATGAGGCAAATACATCTGCCATCCAGATAAATCTGTTTCTGCACAACAGACACGCTTCTGAATGACAGCTACGGTTAATACTTAATACCTTATACTTAATACTTATCTCCTATAATATTTCCTTCCAATCCATCGTTTTTTCTTCTTAATTTCGTAAATTTGCCTTTCGTAACATTCAATAGAATAGAGAAAATATCAATGAGAATAGTTGTACAACGAGTAAGCCACGCATCAGTAACCATCGAAGGACAGTGCAAGTCTTCCATTGGAAAAGGGATGCTAATATTAGTCGGCATTGAAGAATCCGACGGACAGGAAGATATAGACTGGCTCTGCAAAAAGATAGTAAATCTGCGTATTTTTGACGATGAAAGCGGAGTAATGAACAAGTCGATCCTGGAAGATGGAGGTGAAATTCTGGTCATCAGTCAGTTCACGTTGCACGCTTCTACCAAGAAGGGCAACCGTCCGTCATACATCAAAGCCGCCAAGCCGGAGATATCTGTCCCACTCTACGAACGGCTCTGCAAAGACCTGAGCAGGGCGCTGGGAAAAGAAATCGGCACAGGAACTTTCGGAGCGGACATGAAAGTTGAACTTTTAAATGACGGTCCTGTTACTATATGTATGGACACCAAAAATAAAGAGTAAAACCTTGATGAAAAAGCCGGTAAAGCTCTTCGAAGAGTGATAAACAGGCTCCAAACATCAAACTAATCATCATAAACCAACAGCAATTATGACCCTGAAAGAAGCCCAAAAAGAAGTAGACAAATGGATAAAGACATACGGTGTCCGCTACTTCAGCGAATTGACAAATATGGCCGTACTGACTGAAGAAGTCGGAGAATTGGCCCGTGTCATGGCCCGCAAATACGGCGACCAGTCTTTCAAAGAAGGCGAGAAAGACAACCTTGACGAAGAAATAGCAGACATCTTATGGGTGCTCCTGTGTATCGCCAACCAGACAGGCGTAGACATCACCAAAGCCTTCAGGGAAAGCCTGGAAAAGAAAACGAAACGAGATAATAAAAGACATATCAATAACCCAAAACTGAACGATCATGGAAGAGAATAGCTCACAATCCAACAAGTATGATGCCGCATTGGCAAAGTATAACACCAATCTGAGCGATGCAGACATACAGGCTCGGGTGGCTGACCTGATTGAAAAGAAAGTGCCGGAAAACAATACGGAAGAAGTCAAAAAACTCCTGTTCAACTGCATCGACCTGACCACGCTGAACAGCACAGACAGCGATGAAAGCGTGATGCATTTCACCGAAAAAGTGAATGAGTTCGACAATGAGTTCCCCGATATGAAGAACGTCGCTGCCATCTGCGTATACCCCAATTTCGCGGATATTGTAAAGAATACACTGCAAGTAGATGGCATCAATATCGCTTGTGTTTCGGGCGGGTTCCCTTCTTCTCAGACTTTCATCGAAGTGAAAGTAGCGGAAACGGCACTGGCTATCGCTGACGGTGCGGACGAAATAGATATTGTTATCTCTATCGGTAAATTCCTGAGCGGTGACTACGAAACAATGTGCGAAGAAATTCAGGAATTAAAAGAAGTCTGCAAGGAACGCCACCTCAAGGTAATCCTCGAAACAGGTGCTTTGAAAACCGCCTCCAACATCAAGAAAGCTTCTATCCTATCCATGTATTCGGGTGCAGATTTCATCAAGACATCGACCGGAAAGCAACAGCCTGCCGCTACCCCGGAAGCCGCTTATGTGATGTGCGAAGCTATCAAGGAGTACTATCAAAAAACAAACAACAAGATCGGCTTCAAACCGGCAGGAGGCATCAACACCGTCCATGATGCAATCATTTATTACACTATTGTGAAAGAAATATTAGGCGAAGAATGGCTGAACAACCGATTGTTCCGTCTGGGTACCAGTCGTTTGGCCAATTTGCTTCTCTCCGATATCAAGGGCGAAGAGATCAAATTCTTTTAAGGAATTACATTAGCAATCAAGTATGCCGTACCGCGCTTCACCTTCCGTTCCTATGGAAGGAAGCGCGGTATTTTTTATATAATAAAAACTAAAGATACTTATGGACAAAACCATTATTTTCATTATCTTTGTCATAGATGTAGCTATGCTAACATAGTTAATCATCTGTATTAGAGAACGTTTCTTTTATTACCTGATTCCTGGAATTCGGCAAAATTCAAAGTTATGAGTGGTAATAAGCAAACGGGTCTCACGCACCTTCATGTATATACTTTTGTTATATATCGAACGGAGCGTGAGACTGTTGCTTTTATGTCATCATAACGGCTTGCCGAAGCCCCAGGAAAAGACATATAGCAGCAGTTCTCACGCTTTTTTTAGTTAACCATAAGCGAAAAAGTATAAAATGAAGTCACACACAAAGAACTTACGTTTTAACCATAACCCCTTAAATCTGATACTCGGCACCAGAAAGAAACAAGGTCTGCGCATCGGTTATATGGAGGCTGCACTGGATGGCTTCTATCTTAACTGTATGGAAACCGGAGTACACCCGGAAAAACTAAGTAAACTATTATCAGATAAGTTCCATTGCACAGATGCAATTTCTTCCTGCCAGCTATTCCTATTCCTCATCAACGAAGGCGACAGAGCCTCCTATTCTATTATGGTCCCCTATTTACTCTCTACCGAAAACCTAAACCAGTTTGAAAACACCATCCGCGAACGCTTCTACGGAGTAGACCGATTCATTCAACAGGGCAGAAATCTATACAAATTCAAAGAGTATATAGAAGAAAGAGGAGAGCCGATTGTATGGATTAATGACTTAGAGAGAGGAGTGATCGGATGGGATATGGCACAAGTTGTCGGGCTGGCCCGGGCTGCCAAAGACTGCGGCTACATCACCAAAGAACAAGCATGGGAATACATCGAACAGGCGAGCACGTTATGCTCCGAAATCCTCCGCACACCGGAAGAAATAGACAAAAGTTTCCTCATCGGAGGAGCGATGAAATCGAATAAAATTGAAGATTGGGAGGAATTAATCCTGTGTTACTCTCTGCTCAGGAACAGTGGGGAGTAGTTATTTCTCACGGGCGACCACGTAATCCAGATAAGTCCGCAGGGCAAGGCAAATATTTGAATCCGGCAAGGCAGCCAGCAAATCAAAGGCCTTCTTTTTATATTGTTCTATTGTACGACAGGCATATTCAATACCTCCATTATCTTTGGTAAACTCAATCAGACGTACGATTTCATCAGGAGTTGCCGTACCTTCCTTCACCTTGAACGCTATCTGTTCCGCCCACGCATCTTTCGTTGTATTCAATGCATACAGGGCAGGCAGCGTCAGCTTACCTTCCAGCATATCATTACCAGTCGGTTTGCCGATCTTCTTGCTATCAAAGTAATCGAAAATATCATCCTTAATCTGAAAACAGATACCAATATATTCGCCCAACAGACGGGCAAAAGCGACTTCCTCCTCACCCACCTGCACTGACAAGGCAGCCGCCTCGGCACAAGCGGCAAAAAGAGCCGCTGTTTTCTTACGTATTACGTCAAAATAAACTTCCTCCGAAAAGCTATGATTACTTACATTCGAAAGTTGAAGCAACTCTCCTTCAGCTAGTTTCTGCCCCAGCGAAGATACCAGACGGATAATCTCATAATTATTAGTCTGCTCCGCGTGCACAAGGCTTGTAGCCAGCAGATAATCACCCGCCAGTACAGATACCTTATTATTAAATACAGCATTTACCGAAAGCTGACCGCGACGCTCGGTACTTTCATCGACTACATCGTCGTGCACCAAACTGGCTGTATGAAGCAATTCCAAAGAAACTGCCGCATGAAGGGTGGCAGGAGTCACAGCCCCATAAAGGCGTGCTACCAATAAGACAAGAATAGGACGCATCATCTTGCCATTCCTCTTGCGTATATGAGTTATTACGCTGTCGAGCAATGCATTCGAATCGGAAAGAGGGGTGTCAAAAAGAGCCTTAAAATCCTCCAGTTCCGCTTCTATCGGGGTTTTGATAAGAGAGATACTATCCATTCACAACACTATTTGAGCACAAAAGTAATAATAAAACGCTTAATACGGTATTTTTTTGTACTTTTACCATGAAAAATTAATTAAATCTATGGAGTCAGACAATAAATTATTTCTTTTAGACGCTTATGCACTGATATATCGGGCTTATTACGCCTTTATCAAGAATCCCAGAATCAACTCCAAAGGGTTCAATACTTCAGCTATCCTCGGATTTGTCAATACCCTCGAAGAGGTGCTGAAAAAGGAGAATCCGTCACATATAGGAGTAGCCTTCGACCCCTCCGGCCCTACCTTCCGCCACGAAGCTTTCGAGCAATACAAAGCCCAGCGTGAAGAAACTCCGGAAGCTATCCGCCTCTCCGTACCTATTATAAAGGATATCATCCACGCCTACCGCATCCCGATTCTGGAAGTGGCAGGATACGAAGCCGACGACGTGATCGGAACTCTCGCCACTGAAGCCGGACGTCAGGGCATCACCACCTATATGATGACTCCCGACAAAGACTACGGCCAGCTGGTGACAGACAACGTATTCATGTATCGCCCCAAACATACGGGAGGTTTTGAAGTGATGGGCATCGAAGAAGTGAAAGCAAAGTTCGATATCCAGTCGCCCGCACAAGTAATCGATATGCTCGGACTGATGGGCGATGCCTCCGACAATATCCCTGGTTGTCCCGGTGTCGGTGAAAAGACTGCCCAGAAACTAATCGCCGAATTCGGAAGTATCGAAAATCTGCTGGAACATACCGACCAACTGAAAGGAGCCTTGAAAACGAAAGTGGAAACCAATAAGGAATTGATTACTTTCTCCAAATTCCTTGCCACTATCAAAATCGATGTTCCTATCCAACTCGAAATGGACAAGCTCGTCCGCGAACAGGCAGACGAAGATTCACTCCGACAAATTTTTGAAGAACTGGAATTCCGGACACTGATCGACCGGGTACTGAAAAAAGAAAATTCTGCCGGCGGAGTAACAATGGCAACCGGAAGCAAAACGGCAACGGCCAAAAGTGCTCCCTCTCCTCTTCCACTTTTTCCCGAAGAAGGAGGAGCCATACAAGGCGATTTATTTGCGAATTTTACGGGCAATGAGGCAGGCGAAGCCAAAAAATCGAATCTAGAGACGTTAGAAACGCTTAATTGCGACTACCAACTCATTGATACAGAGAAGAAAAGAGCTGAAATCATTCAAAAGTTACTTACATCGAAAATTCTCTCGTTAGATACGGAGACTACAGGAACGGAACCAATGGACGCCGAACTAGTCGGAATGAGTTTCTCTATCACCGAAAATCAGGCTTTTTATGTGCCGGTCCCCGACAATCGTGAGGAAGCATTAAAAATCGTCAACGAATTCCGTCCGGTCTTCGAAAATGAGAACTCATTGAAAGTCGGACAAAATATCAAGTACGACATGATCGTTCTTGAAAATTACGGAGTGCAAGTGAAAGGTGCACTCTTTGATACGATGATCGCCCATTACGTTCTTCAACCGGAACTTCGTCATGGAATGGACTATCTGGCAGAAATCTATCTTCACTATCAGACCATCCACATCGACGAACTGATAGGTCCGAAAGGGAAGAACCAGAAAAACATGCGCGATCTCGACCCGAAGGATATCTACCGCTATGCCTGCGAAGATGCAGACGTAACACTAAAGCTCAAAAACGTCCTGGAGAAAGAACTGAAAGAGAACGATGCCGAACGTTTGTTTTATGATATCGAAATGCCGCTTGTACCCGTATTGGTTAATATAGAACGGAATGGGGTATTGCTGGATACGGAAGCGCTCAAACAATCGTCTGTTCATTTCACCGCTCAGATGCAACGCATCGAGCAGGAGATTTATGAACTGGCAGGCGAAACCTTCAATATCGCTTCGCCCAAACAAGTAGGCGAGGTACTGTTTGACAAACTAAGAATCATCGAAAAAGCGAAGAAGACCAAAACCGGTCAGTACGTCACTTCGGAAGAAGTGCTCGAAAGCCTTCGGCATAAACATCCCGTAGTAGAAAAGATTCTGGAACACCGCGGACTGAAGAAACTGCTAGGAACTTATATCGATGCACTTCCCCAACTGATCAACCCGCGCACGGGACGAGTACACACGTCTTTCAACCAGACCGTCACCTCTACCGGACGCCTCAGCTCCAGTAACCCGAATCTGCAGAATATTCCTATCCGCGACGAGAACGGCAAGGAAATCCGCAAGGCATTTATCCCTGACGAAGGCTGCCTGTTCTTCTCTGCCGACTATTCGCAGATAGAACTTCGTATCATGGCACATCTCAGCGAAGACAAGAATATGATCGACGCCTTCCTCAGCAATCATGATATCCACGCAGCTACAGCTGCCAAAATATATAAGATCGACCTGAAAGACGTAGACTCCGATATGCGACGCAAAGCGAAAACCGCCAACTTCGGTATCATCTACGGCATCTCCGTATTTGGCCTTGCAGAGCGAATGAACGTAGACCGGAAGGAAGCCAAAGAACTGATCGACGGCTATTTCGAAACTTATCCAAGCGTGAAAGCCTATATGGAGAAGAGTATCCAGATAGCTCAGGAGAAAGGGTATGTAGAAACGATTTTCCACCGGAAACGCTTCTTGCCGGACATTAACTCACGAAACGCCGTTGTACGCGGCTATGCCGAGCGAAACGCCATCAACGCACCGATTCAGGGAAGCGCCGCAGATATCATAAAGGTAGCAATGGCACGCATTTATCAGCGATTCCAGACAGAAGGCATACAAGCTAAAATGATATTGCAAGTACACGATGAATTGAACTTCAGCGTGCCCGTCAACGAAAAAGAACGTGTAGAAGAGATCGTTATTGAGGAAATGGAACACGCTTACCGTATGCACGTTCCCTTGAAAGCAGATTGCGGCTGGGGCAAGAACTGGCTCGAAGCACACTAAAACAAGGTTTATCCTGCCATAACAAAACAGGATAAATCAGCTAAATAATGGAGAGGATGAGTTATAACATTATTTAACCCACTATCCAGAAAGCTAGGAAAAAGATCACTTCCCCAACGAAGTGTTTCATTCTATATCCGGCAGGTTGACTGCCGGATATTTTTTTGTCACCAATCTTGGCAAAAAGCAAGGTATCACCTTAGCCATCATCTGACATTTTGGTATTATTTTAGCTTTATATTTGCATAAATACCGAATAAATATATAACTTTGCAGCATAATACAAGAGTATTACTAGACAAATGAAAGAATAATACTAAAATCAAATAGCCATGAAAACAAAAGTATCTTTAAAAATGTTTGTTCTATCCGTAGTTCTTCTCATGACCTCTTTTGTTGCTTCTGCACGCAGTTATGATGGTCAGTTGGTTTATAATCCAGTAGAAGAAAATGGAGTAATGGTAGGTCAGACCGTTTACAAAATGAACGGAAGTACACTTGCCAACTATATGAAGTACAACTATAAGTACGATGACAACAAGCGCATGATTGAAAGCGAGACCCTGAAATGGAACAGCACCAAAGAGGAATGGGAAAAAGATCTCCGCATCAATTATACATACGAAGGAAAAACAGTAACAACCAATTACTATAAATGGAACAATAAGAAACGCGCTTACGTGTTAGTTCCGGAAATGACAGTGACCATGGACAATACTAATTTGTAACAGCATTTTTTTAACAACATACTCTCTCATTCTAATATTCTAACAAAGAGAAAACGCCGTTCCTGATGAAGAAACGGCGTTTTCGCATCTATCTTAAGGAGTCATTGTCACAACACAAAAAACCGGTCCTGCAACCCTTTCAAAAAACTTCGGGAAATCACCAGATCACTCTTATCATGAAAAGGCGGATAGAGCTGACAACACTTCCCATCAATCATCGCCAGATAATTAACATTGACAATAGCCGACTGGCTGATCTGGATAAAAGCTTGTGAATAACCAATGATATCTTCGGCTTTTGTATTTCGCTTCAGATTCAATCGGGTCTGATTGAACAGGACTACCTGCCACTGCCGCTTGTCTTTCAGATATTCGAAATAGCCGATTTCTTCCAGTCGCAAAAGCTTGAATCCCGTCACCGTGCTGATCATAAACATTCCCTGTTGCGGCATCAAAGCACTGACAGAAGAAGAAAAAGAGGAAGAAGGAGTTGCCGGTATTGAAGCTACAGCTTTCCGGTAGCGCTCTATAACGACTCTCAGATCTCCCGTCTCAAAAGGTTTCAGCAAGAAGTCGAAGGCAGACTCACGCAGGGCCTGAAGCAAATATTTATCATACGAAGTATAAAAGACAACTTTCATATCCCACAGCACCTCATCGCGCATCTCACTCAACAAGTTAAGCCCCAGCACATCCGGAAGTTCCACATCCAGAAACAACAGGTCCGGACGGAGTTCCATTATCATCTTTTTACCTTTTGCGCCATTGTTTGCAGTTCCTTTTATTTCAAATTCCTGATAGGCGCCCAGTTCCCTGCGCAAAGCATCGATTGCCGTACGCTCATCATCTACAATAACGACTTTATATTTATCTTCTGCATTCATCATAAATCATAAGAAAAATGAAACGGTATATACACCGACACTTGCGTACCGGTCTGCCCATCGTTTCGGTTACCTATATTGAAACGTATCTTCTCATTTTTATTCTTTGTATTGAGTAGCTGTATCGTCTGATAGAGCACTTTCAGCCCCGTTCCCGTTCCTCTGGTCGAAGAAGCCACTTGCGGAAGATACCCCCGCCCGTTGTCACAAATCACGATACGGACTCCTTTTCCTTCACGGGAAATACGGATAGTCAATTCCTTCTCACCGTCTTTTCCGGCCAGCCCGTGCTTTATCGCATTCTCTACCGGAATCTGTACAATCATGGAAGGAATCATTATACTTTTTGCGTCCAGCCCCTCCTCCACTACGACCGACGCCGTGAAGTCTTCGCCGACACGCCCGCTTTCCAGACCGATATATGACTGTACAAAATCCAGTTCGTCCTGCAAAGATACACTTAGTTTTTCTGTCAGTTCAAGACTCCGACGGAGATATTTGACCAGTTCCATCAAATTATTCTTCACCTCTTCCGACCCATTGAACTGATTAATCTCACGCCCCAGCACATTGAAAGTGAAATGGGGAGAAATCCGGCTCCGCAAATTCTCCATACGGACACGATTTATCTGCTGGAAGAAACGTTCACGAAGAAACTCCCGCTTTTTCCGCATATACCAGATGATTACCACCGTTCCGGCTGCCAGCAACAGGCAGACAAGCACCCAGATATACATGCTCAGTTTCAAGACACGCACTTCACCCGCCTGCCGTTGAATCTGCATTTCCTTGCGCAATACAATCGTGTCCTGACGGTAACGCATATCCAGTTCGGCTACACGGGTGCGAATCCGCTCGCTACGGATAGAGTCATTCAGTTGATAGTCACGTTTCAGATACTCATACGCATTGCGGTAGTCACCTGCCTTTTCATAATAATGTTGCAGATATTGGTTGCGTATAGTAAGCATATTGGCATCCACATGTCCGGTAGAAGCAGTCCGTGCTATCATTTCTCTGGCACGCGCGATATTTCCTTTTTTCAGGGAAAGCTCAATCATCAGGGTTTCAATATAGTGCATGGCGGAGTTGTTCTTTATCTCCGAAAAGTAGCGGTAGCCTTCATTCAGATTGTTTTCGGCAGAATCCAGCCGGTTCGTCAGCAGATAAAGATCGCCCAGATTGACTTTCGAAAGATTGCTTTCGAATACCATTTGCGGGTAATCCGCTATCAGCTCCGCTGCTTGCCGCATATAGACCAGGGCTTCCTGATAATCTTTCTTGTAATAGTAATGATTTCCCCGATTATTAAGATACACCCACTTTTCGCTGACTGTCATTTCATCAAAGAACTGTCCTGCCAGTTCGTAATAATGATTGGACAAATCAAAATCACGCAGGTCCATGTAAGTCTGTCCCAGTCCGCAATAGACCGGAAATTTGGAATGTTCCGACAGGTGCAGGGAGTCACAGATAAACAATGCTTTCCGGTAATAGGAAGCGGTATGTGCCAGTTCGCCACGATGCAGATGGGCATCCGCCAGATTCATACAGATATCTGAGAGAAGATGTCCCTTCTCTCCTTTCAGACGGTAAGCATAGGATTTCTCATAATAGGCAACCGCCGAATCGGGCTGATTGAGTTGCATCCAGACATTTCCCTCAATGTTATACACATCCGAAAGCACATCATTCCATCGCGGGCAGGCAGCTGCACGCTTATCATACTCTTTTACAGGGCGGTTATAATAGAGGATAGAGTCGAAATCGGACGAGATGAAGAAAGTCTTTCCATACAATCCCATCAAGCGGTAATAACTCATCGAGTCCTGTGCCTGACGCATTGCGTTACGCAATAAAGAACGTGAATAAGGTAAGTTGGAAAACAGAGAATCCTGTGCACGGACTTCTAAAGAATCGATAAGTGACTGTTCACACAAAGCGTGACTGCGGTGCCTATCCACGCAACTGCAGTTCCACAATATCAACAACCCTATCAACCCAAATAGCTTCATAGTAGATTTCGCTTTATTCATCCCCTTTGTCCGTGTTGAATTTTGAATGCCACAAAAATACATTAATTATATTGAATCTCAACGAAATTTATTATTTTTTTTAATACCTTTGTCCCCATATAAACATGAGTAACTGACCTAATGAGTCCATTGAACTTTACCCACATTCTGACACAGGCAGTCGATGAGCTATCGGAAAGCGAATCTTACAAAGGGCTGTTTCATCAACATAAAGATGGCGAACCATTGCCCTCTGCTAAAGTTTTGTATGAAATTATCGAGCTTTCACGTGCCATTCTCTTCCCCGGATACTACGGAAATTCCATTTCGGAACATTCAGATTCTTGATGCTTCAGTTCATACAGGTTCCACAAGGGTTTGTCA
>JABLTO010012682.1_pt1 | contig 11148 bp, 18 predicted proteins | sample 7160091 | NCBI WGS metagenome assembly JABLTO01 (sample SAMN14651225, study PRJNA627086) | human gut metagenome | isolation source: feces | host: Homo sapiens
CCTCTGTTTTTACAGAGCTTAAATTCTAAGTCTCGAATGGCATCCTTTGCTGTTTTTCCATGGGCATATGTTCCGTCATATTCAGCTATGTAACATGTATTATCTTTAAATGGAAATTCATAACTCTTATGAATTGTATACTTGTCATACTTTTTACTATGAGATAATACCATGCAATAGCCGTCTACATCGGTTACATTATAAACACGGAAAGCACCATACCCTATTCTTGTCACACTGTTTGGAATTGTTATTCCCTTTAAAGACTCGCAATCCCAGAATGCGCAGTTCCCTATAGTTTTTACACCATCAGGAATTACAACTTTTTGTAGCGATGTGCAATCTTCGAATGTTCCATTTTCTATTCTTGTAACACTATCGGGAATTATTATTTCCTTTAGTGACACACAATGTTTAAAAGCATAATATCCTATCTCTGTTACACTCTCAGGGATTATTATTCTCTCTAAAGACATGCAACAAAAAAAAAGCACCAAATCCTATTCCTATCACACCATCAGGAATTACAAACTCACCGTTGATAATGTCCTTGTCACCAACATTGTATAGTATGTTATTCTCTATTATCATATTCTCTACTTCCTTTCAGGCAACTCTGAGATTTGTTTAGCTAATATAGCAGCGTTAACAAAGTCGGCTTCATCTCGCCACAAAGCATATAACCCATGGTTATCATCGTAATAATCTTTGTCACAACATGACCCGTATTTTCCACCCCATTCAATTATGCAATTAGAACAATTCATAGCTACATATTCACAACAATAACATTTATTACGAGGAGTATTTGTTATACTATGCTCCGTAAAATATTCTTCTTTTTCAACCTTACGTCTTTTCTTCAATATTTCCACAGCAATCCAACGCCACATTTTGTTGTGATTTGCTATTGCCTGTTCTTTTGTTAATTTAGCGTTTATCATTATAATATGTACTCCTTATTTAAACTACTTCGATTACCGCATCCCGCCCTTTGGCGGGATTACGGTAATCATATTTTAACTCTTAATCACGCATGGTAACTATTTGGTTCCGTCTTAAAGATTGTTTAACATCTATCACCCTTTGGTTAGTACTCCCAGCCCATATGGTCTCCTTATTTGATAAATCCTGTTTTGAAATATCAAATTTACCATCAACTACATAATCAGCAGAGAATACAGCTGATAACCTTGCCATTTGTTTACTTGTAACCGACGGAAGGGAAATACTAACAATTTCTTCCCAAGTATACCCGGTATATATCCATATTTTTTTATTTTGGGTTTGTCCTCTAATTGCATCGATTATCTGAAACACTTGTACGACATTTTCATCTGCTAATGGTTCACCACCTAAAATAGACACTCTTCTGATATGTTGTCTATTTGCCAATTCTATAAACTTTGCTTGTATTTTATCATTCCATGGTTTTCCGCCATCAAAATCCCATGTATCTGAATTAAAACATCCTTTGCAATGGAAGTGACAACCTTGAACGAAAAGGGAAACTCCAATACCTTTCCCGTTTGATATATCCATCTCCCTTATTGTGGAATATCTCAAAACAATTACATCTCCCTATACTCTTTGTCATCAACATGGAGCACACGTTCTTTAATCTCTTGTGTTCTTCCTTGATTCCAAAATTGAGAACCGATGTAACCGCACGTGCGTCTTGCCACACTCATCTTTGTTTGGTCTCTATTGCCGCATTGAGGACATTCCCATGCGAGCTTCCCTGTTTTTTCATCGGTGATTATCTTTATCTCTTTGTCATAGCCGCAAACCATACAGTAATCACTTTTAGAGTTTAATTCAGCGTACATAATATTCTCATATATAAATTGCATGATTTGAATGACAACTTCCAAATTATCGGTCATATTTGGTATTTCAACGTAGCTTATAGCTCCACCGGGAGACAGCTTTTGAAATTTCGACTCAATCTCCAATTTATCAAAAGCGTTTATTTCTTCAAACACAGGTACATGATATGAGTTTGTAATATAATCTCTATCTGTAATCCCTTCGATAACTCCAAACCGCTTTTTAAGGCATTTAGCAAATTTATATGTCGTACTTTCGATTGGGCTACCGTATAAACTGTAATCAATGTGTTCTGCTTCCTTCCATTGATTACACTTATCATTCAGGGCTTGCATAACATGTAGACCAAATTTTTCACCAATATCTCCGTCTGTATGGCTGTGTTCAGTCATATATTTGACGCACTCGTATAAACCTGCATAACCAAGGGAAATAGTGGAGTATCCATTATGCAACAGTTTATCTATGGTTTCGCCTTTCTCCAACCTTGCCAGAGCTCCATGCTGCCATAAAATAGGTGCTACATCGGACGGAGTGTTTTCAAGACGTTTATGTCTTAACTGTAGTGCTTTATGACACAGTTCTGTGCGCACATCGAGCAGCTCCCAAAACTTTTCCATATCCTTATTTGAGGACAGGGCGACATCCACAAGATTAATTGTTACTACGCCCTGATTAAATCTGCCGTAATACTTAGGGTTATTATTCTCATCAACATAGGGGGTGAGAAAACTACGACATCCCATGCAGGTGTAACAGTTACCGTTACCATTCTTATCAATCTTGTATTCAAGCATTTTCTTTTCCGAGATATAATCCGGAACAAGCCTCTTTGCCGAACATTCAGCGGCTAACTCTGTAAGATAGAAGTATGGGCTATCTTCATATGTGTTGTCCTCCTCTAATACATATAGCAATTTAGGAAACGCCGGAGTAACCCATACACCCTTTTCGTTCTTTACACCTTGAATCCGCTGCTTCAACACCTCTTCAATAATAAGTGCAAGGTCTTTCTTTGTTTGTTCGTCTTTAGCTTCATTAAGATACATAAATACCGACAGAAACGGAGCCTGTCCATTTGTTGTCATAAGCGTTACTACCTGATATTGGATAGTCTGTACGCCTCTTTTGATTTCTTCCCTTAGACGTTTCTCTACTATGTTGTCAATAATGGATTGATTATCGCTATAGTCCATATATGCCTTATTCCACTCAGACACAACTTCATCAAATATCTTTTTCCTGCTCACATCTACAAATGGAGCGAGATGTGTTAAACTAATGCTTTGTCCGCCATATTGCGAACTGGCTACCTGTGCAATAATCTGGGTTGCCACATTGCAGGCAGTAGAAAAACTATGAGGCTTTTCTATCATTACACCGCTTATGACTGTCCCATTTTGCAGCATATCTTCAAGGTTAATCAGAGAACAGTTATGTATCGCATTCATTCCGAAATAATCAATATCATGAAAGTGAATTATACCGTCCTCGTGAGCTTGTATAATGTCCGGAGGGAGCAAAATTCTTTTGCTGATGTCCTCGCTTTCGATACCAGCCATGTAATCTCGTTGTGTAGTCACAAGCATTGCGTTTTTGTTCGAGTTTTCTTCATTCCAATACTCGCTCTTTCCTGACAACAATTCCAAGATAGATTCGTCTGTTGAGTTTTTAACATCTCTTTGAAATTCTCTAACCCTGCGGTAGCCCTCATAAGCCTTTGCTGTGAGCGTTTCATTTTTATTTATTAGTTTCTCGAAGACCATTGTCTCTACCATATGTATATTTAAATCTTCAACGTCCACTGTTTCACGTTCAATCTCATCTGCAATTTCTCGAGCAACATCAGGTTTAATTATTCCACTTCCAAAGGTCATTGCTTTTAATATAGCGTCATAAATTTTATTTTTATCAAACTCAGCCTCTGAGCAATCTCTTTTTATAATCTTCACAAAAACTCTCCTTCACTTTAAACCAACAGATAGTTCACGACATATTCAGCCATTTTCTCACAATCATCTTCGCAGCGCAGAAATGTTTCCATAATCCATGGATGTATGTTCTCGTTGAGTTTCCCTATCCCTAACGCATGTATATGTCTGGATCCGAAGTCATTCATTGAGTCAATAACACCCAACTCAAAATGAGTTCCTACGCTGTCGTTTATGCCATCCAAATTGACTATCACAATATCACTGTTTCTGATTTGTGCTATTTCCCATTGTTTTATTTCCTCTTGGCTTTTGTAGCCTTTCTCTTCATGGTTATAATATAATGGCGGATGAACAAATTTAATCGAGACATCTGTTTTGTCTTTTATTCGGTCTTCTATTTCATATCTCCAACTCATCTGTTCATCAAAGGATAAACCTGCCATTTTGCCTGCTGTATAGATTTTAATGCTAATACCTCCTCCGATTAATCGCCTATATTTTTATTTAAATTGTGTACTCAAAATTAATTGTCATCTTTCTTGCTCTAGTTCAGAAATTTGCATTGCAAATAAATTTCTTAGCCTTTTTTCTAACCGCTTTATTTTTAATATGTAACCAACACATAGAACCAAAGAAAACAATAAATATATTATATACGCCATAGTACTAATTTCCATTTGCTATAACGATATTTTCAAGACACTTTAGAACTTGATTTTCATTCATATGGAAATGACTATTGTCTATTACATAATCAACTTCTTCGGTTATTCCGTCAAATTGACCAACATCCGAAAGGTTTCTTCTATAAGCCTCGTCAATATCGTCTCCGCGTAAAATGCTCATCAACATTCTCGCTCTTCTATCAACGTACAAATACACAGACGTTACATCTACTCCTTGTCTGATTAACCGCCTGACCCCGGACGGGGTCAAAACCGCAACCTTATACTTCGAATTTATACAATCCTCTTTTGCTACCCCATAAGACCATCCTCTATATGTAGAGCAATCTGCAAACAACCCTTTTCTTGTCATCTTCTCGAATCTGTCAGCGGATATAAAATGATAATCAACACCGTCTTCTTCACCATGACGCTTTGGGCGGGTTGTATAGGTAATTAATTTTTCAAACTTATTATTGCTTTCAGTCAGTTTCCTTTGCAGTGTTGACTTTCCGGAAGCTGACTCTCCTACGATTACTACCAATAAACTCATCTCCTAAACACTTTTTCCTATATACTAATCAAGAACATCATCTATATGCTGAAGTGATATCTCAAGAATTTTGGCTTGCTCGGTTATGTATAATTCATCAAATATATCTTTTATATACTCTTTAGCACAATCCTCGCAATAATCCTCCCCGTCTATTCTAAATTCAGCACACGCCTCCTTACATTGGTCACAGTAATACACATGAACATTATAGTTTTTACACGCTCCTCTCAGACACGGAAACCCACAATCCACACACCAATTCTCTATTTTGAGCATGTGTATCTATCACCGTCCCAATAAGTAAATGATATATATCCGCTATTTTTATATTGTATTTCCCCCACTACTCCTTTGCTCAACACCTATGGTTTTATTTTCAGAGAACATTGATATATATTCCTGCAACCTAAAATGCTCTGTACTTAATTCTTCGGGAATATTAATATTGATATTAGATGTGTCCATCACCTTAAGATGTGGATACAAAACTATTTTGTCCCCTTCCTCTGGCGTGTCATAAAATGAATTTGTTGTTGGAGCGTCTTCCATCTTATACCTCCTCATCAATAAATATCAACTCTTGTGCATATGGTAAATTCCTTGCCCATGACATAAATGATTCTGACCATTCCGTGAGCTTATGAAATCTTCGTTGCCCCTTACTACACATAGCAAGTAGGTTCTCGTAATTCATTGTCACTGTACGGGTTTGCAGCCAACTCTCAGGCAACCAACGCACAATTTCCTTCCAATACCGCTTATCTTTTGTGTTGATATATTCCTGTCTGAGCTCTTCAAGAAGGTCAATCAGTGGTTCAATAAGGCTTGTCTTCAAATCAGTTAACTCGCCTGTATTAGAATTTTTCACAGGAAGACTGTCAAAATTATCTGTTTCAAAGCAATCAATAGTTATCGGCGTAGTTGCCAATTTGTGCATTGTACTGGTCGAATTTGCAACAGTCCCTACTTTATATGTATCAAATTCTTTCCACCAATACAGCGGAGCTGTTATATCAACTGATACAAATATCTGCCTCATAAATTTTCTATGTTCTGACCCAGCCCGTATAAGCTGTTGAGCGAGTTTCATATCATTTTTACCAATTCTAACAGACAGATCGCAATTACCTGTAAACTGGCATTTACTACAACCATCTTCATATCCTGCGCAGTTGTCACAGTATGAGACCTGACTATCACCTCTATCCCAACTATTTTTAGGATTTCTCATTCCTCGAAGAGCATGTTCAAATCCCCACACTTCAGTATGTTTAAAAACCATGTTATTCCTCCTAATATGATGATAAAACTATGATTTTATATATTTTTATCAATTCACCACTAATCATTTGAAGCTGTCTTCCTCCAATTGCTTAAATAAGGTTTTACCATTTATTGATTGAAGAAATTTGCAATAAGATGCGAAATCATTATATTCTAACTCCTCGTTATAGTTTGAATAACTGCACGAAGGTATTTCCCTCTTCATTATTCCATCTTTGATATTTCGGATTAGTTGCACAGCCCCCTCTTCTGCGTTTTTAGAGTGAAGAATACTTTCTCCGAATGAAATCATCTTCTTATTCATAGCCTCCTTCACTAAAACGAGTGTTGACTTCCTTAAAGTGTGATTTAATCGATTCCCTATCAATAATTTGATTACGCTTTGTCTCTTGCCAGAGCTTTCCGCTCCGTACCATTCGCCTCAATTTCCATGTTGAGTATCTTCCGAAAACTTCAAAAACATCGTATAAAACACATCGCGTAAAATTATCAATATTATCATCGTAGTCTTCATTATATTCTATTGATTGGGCGCAATTTTTATAAACTTGGTATACTTCTTTTATAGCGGCTCCCTGTTCCCAAGCTAATATATCTTCCTCAAATAACGCTTTCCCTGTTATCATTAAATAACAACCTTGTGCGTAATACAACAAATTTTGAAGCTTGGAACACGTCAAATATTCCGAGTCCTGATCATTCATACGAAAACGATTTTCATTTAAAAACCATTTGGCAATATCAATAGCCGAATAATTCATATTAATCCCTCCTACAAAACTTTGGCGGAATGTTTATCTTCCCATGCTAAATGTTGCCCACATCTCGTGCAAATACGTTCACCGCACGAGACTTCCTCCCACGACTTGATTACAAATTCTTCTCCGCAGGTGGGACACATAAAATATACTCCGTCCATCATAGGTGTGATTGGGCTTAATCTTTCCATTGCTTCAATAGCTTCACGATAGTATTTGCGAAGCGGGTATACATTTCTTGACATTTCACAGCGCATGTGCTCTATCGCCTTGTTGTAATTTTCCATCCGTCTAATCTCCTTTGCAATCTATAGTCTTACGCGTCTGTAACACATATGGCGAGAATCTCTCCCGTTGTGTTCTGTACCGAACTTACTGCTTCACAGCGTCCCTGTTCGCCGTAGCTACTTAGGTTTATATGACGCTCCACAGCTTAAAGGTGCAACGACACCTCATGGTTGTAACCTCTCTATTTTAGGCTACATGCCTACTCAGATGTACCTATTCTGCTGTCTGTCAGCCCTTATGCTTGGTTCTCGCACTACTTGCTGAAAGACATGTACACTACACCCTTTTTAAAAAGCCTCAAAAATTATATCTTCATATCTGTCTTCAATGTCAGCTTTTAGGCGGCAGATAGGCGGCATTCCTTGATACATATCGCATCCACTTCCCCCTCTCGGTTGGCGAAGTAAAGATAAGTCATGTTTACGGGCATTTTCCGCAATTCTATCAACCAGTTCGTATAATTCCTTGATACACGCCTGCTCTCTTGTCATATTTTTTTAACACTCCTATCAGAATAATATTTTATACGTTCAAGATAAAATGCATCATCTTCCCATCTACAATCATCACAAATATAAGCCCCAAAATAAGAGTTAAATCCGATAACTTTTCCGCAGCTTGGACAAACTTTCATTACACTATCTTTATCATTTCTATGATTTTCATTTGTTACACCCAAGATATTTACTACCTGCACCTCCTATGTAATCCTCTTTTAGTATTTCAAACAAAACTGCGTCATGAAGCTGTCCGTCCATCAGGCGGTTGCTTTGTCTCAGATAACCGCACTCCCTACCTCCGAACCTTTTAATAAAGTTCCTGTAACCTCTGATGTGCGGATTGTCTGCAAAACATAACCACTCAATTCGATTGAAATTGTATTTGAAAAATATGTCGTGAATAGCTCTATATAAATCCCTTATAACCGTTAAATTTCCAAACTCAAATGATATAAGCCCAAAATTCTGACATGAATTGCTGAAAACGCTTATGTCGTAGCGTATAAAGCCAAGAACATTCCCGCACTCATCGACCGAAACAAACTCATGGCAATCATAGGTGTTGTTGCTCAATTCTATACATTGGGTTCCAAAATTCCCAAAATAGTATTGATACTCGGGATTGTGCATTATGCCTATGTATTTTTCTTTGAGCTGTGTCTCATAGAGCAGTGCCGATTTTAACATTTCTCCTCCTCTCTAAAAGGTACGCAATGCTATTTCCTACATCATCTAAATTACAGACTTCCATCTAAACTTAGTACCAACTTCTATCCTGCCATCATCTTCCGCCTGAAATCGCTTTTCAAAATCATGTACTGTACGCCCATCAAGTCTAAACGGATAAGGACTGTCTAAATCCCATTTGAGTAGCAGCTTCCATAGTTCAGGATAGTCTTTTCTCAGCAACCTTAACTGGTCAATTCTTTGATTATGACAAAACCAACAACCACCTCTTGTAGAAGAGGCGTAGATAGGAGATAATAAATTATTTTCTTCACACCATTGTCTGCAATAATTTTCATCCCATCCAATATCTACAAGAGGAAGGACTTTGCCTGATACACTATGCTGTTCAATACGTTTCACTTCATCAGCAGCTATACCGATATACCATACAATATTTTTCTTAGCGCCTTTTGGGGACAATATCTTGGTTTTGAGACTTGAATTGCACCATGCTCCGCTCATATGTGGAAACCCGTAGATTTGACCTTTCCTCTTTCCTGTGCCATACCGTTTATAGAATTGCCGCTCATAGGTGAGTTTTTCACCCCTGCAAATGGCATGAACATGTTCAACTTCAATGCCATAACGCTCTTTAATAATTTTGTCCGCATAGGTTTTAAACTCTACCATAGGCGGTAAATCTGCCGGAATTGTGTCTGTAGCCCATACCTCCGCATGAACTATTCTGTCTAGTGGATATCCGAGCTGTTTGATAGCCTCGAGACAAGCTATGCTGTCTTTACCATATGATAGCGATAATATGTATTCTGTATTATTATCTTGTGTTATTGCTTTTCACCTCCTTATTCTCTTTCCGGCAGCTCCGCAATCTGTTTCGCCAGCTCGGCAGATTTTAGGTAATCGAATTCGCGACGCCATAGAGCATATAAACCTTTTACATCACTCCGATGATTTTTACCCTCACAGCTCCCCCATTCTCCGCCCCATTTCACAGGGCAGTCGGGGCATCTCATGTTTGTATATTCGCAACAATAACATTCGCCGAAAGGTATATCTAACCCCGTTATTCCATGTGCTTTAAAATATTCCAACTTCTTAACCTTACGTTTCTGCTTTAACGTCTCCTCAGCAATCCAATTCCACATTTTGCGGTGGTTCGCTATAGCTTCATCTTTTGTTAGTTTCATTGGTCGCCCTCAATTATGTCTGCTGCCGTTGTAACACTGTAAATTTTCGTCTCTTAACTTCAAGCATTTAATAAATCCTCCTTATCTTCGTTGCTAAAATGAAATGTTTTATTATTCGGCAGGCGTTACAATGGTATCGGCTCCTTGTATGGTTACCCATCCGTGCTGCATACGTGCCTCGGCTTCTTTCATCTGAATAAGTTCGGGCGTTATAGATTGGCTTACCAATTTGTTAGCCTCGGCTTCCCCTCGTGCCTGTTCTATAGCCACATTAGCCGCACTGTTGGCTTTTACCCAGTCAGTCTCTGCTTGCGCCTGTGCCGTTTGCTTGTCCAGCTCTGCCTTTTCTGCGTCCTGCTTCGCCTGTTCCTTTGCCTGAATTTTTGCGCTTAGTTCTTCGTCAAGCTGTACATCTATTATCAGTGCGCCTGATACATTTATACCGTATTCCTCATTTAACTTTGAATTTAGATAATCTGTTACCGCCTTGCTGACCTCTGAGCGTTTGCTGCTGTATATGTCCATTACCGTAAATTGAGGAGTGACTTCTTTTATATATGCTATTATGGAATTTTGCACCATGCTCTCTACTATTGTCTCGCCGTCCATACCGTTAAATCTTGTATATAAATCAACACATCTATCCGACATAAAATTATAATTTACAGTGGCGTTTATCTTCACCATTCCGCCGTCAGCAGGTGCGTCAATATGCCAATCGGGGTGTTCCTTTTCGTTGTAATCCTCGGGATTATTACTTAAAACAAGTTGTTGCTGTGATATTGGATATGCTTTCACTTTTGCAAGAGGGTGAACAAAATGTATTCCCGGTGTTAAGACTTCATCTCTCACACCTGATTTTGCCGTCCAAACCACTCCGACTTCACCCTGTCCGATATATGTCATTGACATACAAGTGAAAATACCGCCGATGACCGCTATAGCTATGATAATTGCAATAAAAAGTTTTTTCATGATTGATTACTCTCCTTTGTTTTGATTTTTGAATTTTTGATTGTCTTTCTTTATAGAAAGATATATTTTATTACTAGCCCAGAAAAATATCATCGCTGACCACGCTATCACCAACGATGATAGAATGAATATTACCCACAAACTACATCACCTCCTCACGTAAATTAACGTTCAACCCTAACTTCTTCAAATTGTTCAACAACGTATCATGTCCATACTCTCCAACGGTCTTATCAATAACTTCCTGTATAGTATACTCTCCGTCTATATCAGTGCTTGTCCTGTCACAATAGTCCTTTACTCCAAAATCACAGGCACCTGTCATTGTCCTATAAAATGTGTAACCGTGAACCTTATCGTTTAAGGTTAAGCCCTCGTATTGTTCAATACCTCTGTTTTTACAGAGCTTAAATTCTAAGTCTCGAATGGCATCCTTTGCTGTTTTTCCATGGGCATATGTTCCGTCATATTCAGCTATGTA
>JABLTO010108600.1_pt1 | contig 11148 bp, 8 predicted proteins | sample 7160091 | NCBI WGS metagenome assembly JABLTO01 (sample SAMN14651225, study PRJNA627086) | human gut metagenome | isolation source: feces | host: Homo sapiens
GCCCCGGGCCGTGGAGGTGGCCTTCGCCGACCGCTACAGCCTGCTGTGCATCCGCCCCGAGGCGGTGACGGCTCTTTCAGAGGAAGCGCTGGAACGGCTGGCGAAGGACTTCTATAACGATACGTATCTCACCGACCAGAACGCCTGCACTTCGCCCCGGCTGATCTACTGGGCAGGGGAGCGGGAAGCGGCGGCGGAGGCGGGAGAACGCTTCTTCGGCGCGGTGGGCGCTTACGCCCGGCAGCGCTACGAGCTGGCCCCCGTGGTGGCAGTGGACAAGCTGACCGCCGCCTGCCGCACGGCCATGAAGCTGGAAGGTGCGGAGATCGTCCCCGGCCTCGACAATTGGGTCACACGGGTGCGGGTAAAGGCGCTTTGCCCCGAGCTGTACGAGCTTCGAAGCCCGGGCGGGTTCTTTCTGGAATACGCCGCGCCCACGCTGGACGCGCTGCGGGACTTTGTCACCCCCCGGGTGCAGACCTTGAGCTATCTGGGCTTCCAGCCGGAGGAACTGCGCCATTTCGTGCTGGAAAACAGGCTGACCGGCATAGACCGCATCGCGCCTGTGGGACATACCATGGATTTTGCCCTGACATGGGACGGCTATGACCTGATCCGCACTCTGTCCCGGTCGGTCAGCGCCCTGTAAGCAACGTAAGAAACGAGGGATCCTACCGATGAACAAGCCCATGCTTTCCTTCGTCATTCCCTGCTACCGTTCCGAGCATACCATCGGCGCGGTGGTGAAGGAGCTGACGGACACCCTTTCCACCCGGCCGGAATACGACTATGAGATCGTGCTGGTCAACGACGGCAGCCCGGACAACACCGCGGGCGCGCTGGAAGCGCTGGCCCGGCAGACGCCCCGGGTGGTATTTGTGGATCTGAGCCGCAATTTCGGCCAGCACAGCGCGCTGATGGCAGGCTTTCACCAGGTGAAGGGCAATATCGTCATTTGTCTGGACGACGACGGCCAGACCCCGGCCTGCGAGTGCTTCAAGCTGATCGACAAGGTGGAGGAAGGCTACGACATCGTCTTTGCCGAGTACCCGGAGCGCCGCCAGAACTGGTTCCGCAATCTGGGCAGCCGGTTCAACGCCGCCTGCAACCATTTCTTCTTCGGTCAGCCCCGGGAGCTGAAGGCCAACAGCTACTATGCCTGCCGCCGCTTTGTGGTGGATGCGGCGCTGCAATATCCCAATCCGTTCCCGTATGTGACCGGGCTTTTATTCCAGAGCGTCAGCCGCTACTGCAACGTGCCCGTGAACCATCGGGCCCGGATGGAAGGCCGCAGCGGCTACAGCCTGAAAAAGCTGGTGAGCCTGTGGTTCAACGGTGTAACGTCCTTTTCCATCAAGCCCCTGCGGTTTGCCACCTATTTCGGCTTCTTCGTGGCGGCCTTCGGGTTCGTCTTCGCGCTGGTGACCATCATCCGCAAGCTGATGAACCCGGCGATGCAGGCGGGCTGGGCCAGCACCATTTCCCTGATCCTGCTCATGGGCGGGGTCATCGTGCTGCTCATCGGGCTGGTAGGGGAGTACATCGGACGCATTTATCTCAGCATCAACCGGTATCCGCAGTTTGTGGTGCGCCGGGTGATGCACGGCGGGGAGGAAGTAAAGCATGAAGACGACGCACGCAGTTTGGGAGCGTGAAAATATCGGCGTGGACGCGTGGGAGATCGCGCTGGACGCGCAGGACACCATTGAAGCGCTGGCGGAGGAAGAACGGCATATCATCGCCGAGGGGGCGGAGTACATCGTGCTCAAAAGCCCGGTGAACTGCCCGCAGCTGCTGTTCGGCCTGACGGGGCTGGGCTACACTTTTGTGGAAACGGTCTTCCATGTGGAGATTCGCCGGAAGGACTACCATATGCCGGAGACCATCGCCCGGTTCGACCGGGAGCTGACCGTGGTGGAGCGCACCGACCCGGAAAATCAGGCCCGCATCGACCGCATCATCCGCAGCGGAATCTTCATCAGCGACCGGGTCTCCATCGACCCCGCCTTTTCCGTGAAGCTGGGCGGCCAGCGCTATGCCAACTGGCTGCGCTCCATGGTGCAGAAGGGCGGCCATCTGTACGAGGTGTTGCAGGGCGAAAAGCCCATCGGCTTCTTCGTCATCTGCCGCAAGGACGAGGACACCGTAGACCCGGTGCTCATGGCCATGTATGACCAGCAGAACGACCGGGGGCTGGGCGCGCTTCTGCACAAAAAGACGCTGGACACCTGCTTCACCCATCCGTGCAAGCGGCTGACCAGCACCATTGTCTCCAACAATTCCAAGGTGCTTCGGGTCTATGTCAACGCGGGCGCGACCATTGCCGATACGCTGTATACGTATGTCAAGCACGTCGAGCGCTGACACGCGCCGGGGCGTAAGGGAGGAATCCGATGCTTACCTATATCACCAATGAATGTATGCCGCTGGAAAAAATGCTGGCCCGGGTGCAGAAGCAGCACCCCGGCGACAGCTATCTTCTGGTGGAAAAAGCGTATAAATTCGCCGAGCAGGCCCACGCCGGGCAGGTGCGCAAGAGCGGTGAGCCCTACTTCATCCATCCGGTGTCCGTGGCCAGCATCCTCACCGACCTGATGATCGACGCACCCACCATTGCCGCCGGTTTCCTGCACGACACCGTGGAGGACTGCCCCGGCATCACGCTGGACACCATCCGGCAGGAGTTCGGCGACGAGGTGGCCCAGCTGGTGGACGGCGTGACCAAGCTGGACAAGCTGGACTTTACCAACCGGGAGGAGCAGAAGGCCGAAAGCCTGCGCAAGATGATTTTGGCCATGTCCAAGGACATCCGCGTGGTGGTCATCAAGCTGGCCGACCGGCTGCACAATATGCGCACCCTGCGCTTTCAGCCGGAGGACCGGCAGAAGGCCATTGCCCACGAGACGCTGGATATTTACGCGCCGCTGGCGCACCGGCTGGGCATCAACTCCGTCAAGTCCGAGCTGGAGGACCTGAGCTTCAAATACATCGACCCTGTGGCCTTCCACGAGATCGCCCAGCTAGTGGGCCAGCGCCGGGTGGAGCGGGAGGAAAGCATCCGCCGGGTCATTTCCGAGCTGTCGGAGAAGCTGGACGAGCAGCACATTCATTACGAGATGGACGGGCGGCCCAAGCATCTTTACTCCATCTACAAAAAAATGCACGGGCAGGGCAAGACCTTCGACCAGATCTACGATCTGATCGCCGTGCGGGTGCTGGTGGACACGGTGCAGGACTGCTACACGGTGTTGGGCATCGTCCACACCCTGTGGAACCAGATTCCGGGCCGCTTCAAGGACTACATCAGCGTACCCAAGGGGAACATGTACCAGAGCCTGCACACCACGGTGATCGGCGGACGGAAAATGCCCTTCCCCTTTGAAATTCAGATTCGCACGTGGGAGATGCACCGCATTGCCGAGTACGGCGTGGCCGCCCACTGGCGCTACAAGGAGGGCGGCGGCACCGAGAGCGACATGGACTCCAAGCTCTACTGGCTGCGGCAGATTCTGGACTGGCAGGGGGACACCCGGGACAGTCAGGAGTTTATCGACTCGCTGAAGACCGATCTTTTCAGCGAGGAAGTGCTGATCTTTACCCCCAAGGGCGATGTGGTGTCCATGCAGCGGGGCGCAACGCCCATCGACTTTGCCTACCGCATCCATTCCGGCGTGGGCAACCACTGCGTGGGCGCGAAGATCAATGGGCGCATCGTCACGCTGGACACGGAGCTGCAGACCGGCGACCGGGTGGAGATCATCACCAACGCTGCCTCCAAGGGGCCCAGCATGGACTGGCTCAAGATGGCCAAGACCCAGCAGGCCAAGGCGAAGATCCGTCAGTTTTTCAAGAAGGAGCTGCGGGGCGAGAACGTCGTCCGGGGCCGGGACATGCTGGAAAAAGAAGCCAAGCGCCGGGGCGTGGACTGGTACTCGCTCACGAAGCCGGAATATTATGAGGGCATTCTCAAGCGCTATGCGTTCTCCGAGCTGGACGACATTTACGGCGCAGTGGGCTACGGCGGCATTGCCAGCGCCTACGTGGTCAGCCGTCTTCTGGAGGAACAGCGCAAGTCGGAAACGCAGGCATTGCCCAAGGTGCAGGAGGTCAGCCGGGAGGAAGTCCAGAAGCAGCTTGGCAAGCCCACCCATGGCGTTTACGTCAAGGGCGAAAGCGGGATGCTGGTGCGTTTTGCCCGCTGCTGCAACCCGGTGCCCGGCGACGAGATCATCGGCTACGTCACTCGCGGCCGCGGCGTGACCGTCCACAAGGCGGACTGCACCAACGTTTCTGCCAGCGAGCAGGAGCGGATGGTGGAGGTCAGCTGGGCGGAGACGGGCACGGGCGCGGCGTTCAACGCGTCGGTACACATCATCGCCTACGATCACGTCAGTCTATTGGGCGAGCTGGCCATGTGCATCGGAAACATGGACATTCCCATTGTGGCGGTTTCCGCCAAGCGGGACGAGAAAAAAAAGACCAGCGTCATCACCATGGTGGTACAGGTCAAGGGTTTGGAGCAGGTCGACCGGATGTTTAAGCAGCTTCGCAAGCGCAGCGACATCATCGAAGTCTACCGCGCCGGCGGCTAAGCAGGGGGGTGACCCCCTGCATCCCACACCGCGCCCATAGGGCGCGGAGCTGCTTGAGGGAAAGAAAGTTGGCCGGGGTTTTACCGCCGCTCGGCGACAGGCCTCGCGGCTCGCGGGTTTGGTATAGTTCCCTGCCGGTTGGCTTTGCTTGGCAGAACGAAAGAAAGAGCTGCTGCATTGTAATTAGAGAATCTTTTTCTGTGCGAAACACAGAAAAGAGTGGGATTGCAAAGGGCAGCACCCTTTGCTGCGGGGATTGGGGGCGCACAGCCCCCAACGTCCCCCATCCCGAAAGGAGAAGAGCCATGCGCTGCGTGGTGCAGAGAGTGACGGAAGCTGCCGTTCGGATCGACGGCGAGCTGGTGGGGCAGGCGGGCAAAGGCTTCCTGCTGCTGATCGGCGTGGAGGTGGGTGACACCGCCGAGGACATGGACTACATTGCCCGCAAGGTGCCGAATCTGCGCATTTTTGAGGATGAGGACGGGAAGATGAACCGTTCCCTGCTGGACGTAGGCGGGGACATTCTGGCGGTGAGCCAGTTTACCCTGCTGGGCGACGCCCGGGGCGGACGACGGCCCAGCTTTATCACAGCGGCGCGGCCCGAGATGGCGGATCCGATGTACGAGGCGCTGGTGGAACGCTGGCGCGGCGAGGGCATCCATGTGGAAACGGGCCGTTTCGGGGCGGATATGAAGGTCAGTCTGGTGAACGACGGGCCGGTCACGATTTTGCTGGACTCCCGGAAAATCCTGTAATACTGCCATATTTCATACTGCAATAGAGAAGGAACGCGGTTTTTGCGCGTCCGAAGGAGAAAGAGATGCCCAAGGTACAGATGGAACGGCTGACAGTGGGGGAAATTGACGAAAACTGCTATTTGGTGGTCAACCCGGAAACGGGAGAGCTGCTGGTGATCGACCCGGGGGCGGAGGCGGAGCGGATTTTTGTCGCCATCGGCCGCCGGAAGCCCCGGGCGGTGCTGCTGACCCACGGCCATTTCGACCATATCGGCGCGGTGGACGCAGTTTGCGAAAAATATGGCGTTCCCGTCTATATTCACGAAGCGGACGCGCCCAAGCTGACGGATCCGGAGGCCAACACGGGCTGCCGCTTCGGTCATCCCGTCACCGTACGGACGCAGCCCCGGCTCCTGCACGATGACGAGGAGCTGAATCTGGCCGGGATCGGCCTGAAGGTGTTGCACACGCCGGGCCACAGCAAGGGAAGCGTCTGCTATCTGCTGGAGGAAGATCAGGGCATTCTGACGGGCGATACGCTGTTCAAGGGCGGGTACGGCCGCTATGACTTTGCGGACGGCAGCTTCCACGAACTGAAGGAAAGCCTGCGGACGCTGTTTCACCTGACTCCCCAGATGACCGCGTGGCCGGGCCATGGAGAAGCGACCGTCGCCGGTCGGAACCGGGAGGAACAGGCATGAAGGACGCGGGGCAGGTGATTCTTACCACGCCGCTGGAAGGGCTGGCCAACGAGCTTTGCGAGGTCGTGAAGCTGTTTTACCGAATCGACGGTTTTTTCGTGAATCCGGATGCCGCCGAAGGGGAGAAGCCCGCGGAGGGTTCTTCTCTTGTGATCCGGCATCGGTTTGAACGCGCGGGCATGGAATGCCGGTGCGCCTTTGCCATCGGCGAAGAGCGGCAGGAGAAAAGCCTGCTGCTGCCCACGGTGGAGCCGGAGCGGCAGGAGCTGATCGAAAAGCGGCTTATCAAGCGGCTGTGCAAGGTCACGCTGTACGAGCTGCTCAAGCGGCTGACGGGACAGCGGCCCCCGTGGGGCTCGCTGACGGGCATCCGACCCACTCGCCTGATCTATGAAGGGCTGGCGGACGGCCTGACCATGGACGAGGCCTGCGCCCGGGTGGAGCGGACCTTTGACGTGCAGCCGGAAAAGGTGGCGCTTCTGCGGGAGATTGTGGAGGTGCAGCGCACGCTGCCCGAACCCGGCCCGGAGGAAGCCGACCTGTATGTTTCCATTCCCTTCTGCCGCACGCGTTGCGCGTACTGCTCCTTCCCCGGCGAGGCCGTGAGCAAGGGCAAGCTGATCCCGCCTTATCTGGACGCGCTTCTGTGGGAGCTGGAAGAAGCGGAAAAGCTGTTCTGTCAGGCGAAGCTGGGCCTGCGGGCGGTGTATGTGGGCGGCGGAACGCCCACTGCTCTGGCGGAGCCGGACTTTGCCCGCCTAATGGAACGGGTCATGGAGCTGTTCCCCAACGCCCGGGAGTACACCGTGGAGGCGGGCCGGCCCGACACCATCACCCGGGGCAAGCTGGAAACCCTGAAGGGGCTGGGGGTCAGGCGCATCAGCATCAATCCCCAAACCATGAACGACGAGACTCTGCGCCGCATCGGCCGGGATCATACCTCCGCCCAGACGGAGGAAACCTTCCTGCTGGCCCGGGAACTGGGCTTCGAGGACATCAACATGGATGTGATTACGGGCCTTCCCGGCGAGGAAATGCCCCAGTTTGAGCATACCATGGACGAGATTCGCCGCCTTGCGCCGGACAGCCTGACGGTCCACACGCTGGCTATCAAGCGCTCCAGCCGTCTCAATCTGGAAAAGTACCCTCTGCCCGACGGCGACCTGACCGCCCGGATGGTGCGGCTGGGCGGTGAAACGGCCCGGGCGCTGGGCATGAAGCCCTATTACCTCTACAGGCAGAAATACATGGCGGGCCAGCAGCAGAACGTGGGCTACGCCACGGCGGGCAACGCCTGCCTGTACAATATCGACATGATGGAGGAGACCGGCTCGGTCATCGCCGTAGGGGCGGGGGCCATCTCCAAGCGGGTCTTCCCGGATCGGGAGCTGCGCATTGAGCGGGCTCCCAACGTCACCAATGTTTCAGTCTATATCGACCGCGTTGAAGAAATGGCGCGGCGAAAGGAGCGTTTATTTCTATAAGGAGGAAAAAACATGAGCCGGAACATTCTCGTCGCCCTGGATCAGGGAACCACGTCCAGCCGGGCTATCGTCTTTGACGAAGCCGGGCGGATATTGGCCGCCCATGCCATCGAGTTCAAGCAGCACTATCCCCAGCCGGGCTGGGTGGAGCACGACCCCGAGGACATTCTGAACACCCAGATCACCGCGCTGCAGAAGGCCGTGGAGCTTAGCGGCGTGGAGGTGCAGGACATCGCCGCCATCGGGATCACCAACCAGCGGGAAACCACCCTCCTGTGGGAAAAGGACACGGGCCGCTGCGTTCACAACGCCATTGTCTGGCAGTGCCGCCGCACCGCTCCCTATGTGGAACGGCTGGTGAAGGAGGGCAAGGCCGACATGATCCGCCAGAAGACCGGTCTGGTGCCCGACGCCTACTTCAGCGGCACCAAGCTGGCCTATCTGCTGGACACGCTGAACCTGCACGAGCGGGCGGAACGGGGCGAGCTGTGCTTCGGCACGGTGGACAGCTTCCTTTGCTGGAATCTGGTGGAGGGGCGGCCCCACGTGACCGACGCGACCAACGCCGGTCGTACCATGCTGTTCAACATCCACACCCAGACATGGGACGACGAGCTGCTTTCCATGCTGAATATTCCCCGGGCCGTGCTGCCCGAGGTGGTGGACAGTGCCCATGTGGTGGGCAACCTGCGCCCGGAGATTCTCGGACGGCCCATTCCCGTGGCGGCCATGGCGGGCGATCAGCACGCGGCGCTGTTCGGACAGGGCTGCTTTACGCCGGGCATGGTGAAAAACACCTATGGCACCGGCTGCTTCATGCTGATGAACACGGGCGACACGCCGATAGAAAGCCGCAACGGCCTGCTGACCACCATGGCGTGGCGGCTGAACGGCAAGCCCACTTATGCCCTGGAGGGCAGCGTGTTCATGGGCGGGGCCACGGTGCAGTGGCTCCGGGATGAAATGAAGCTGATCTCTACCGCCGCCGAGAGCGAACAGATCGCCCAGAGCATCTCGGATACGGCGGGAGTCTTTCTGGTGCCCGCCTTTACCGGCTTGGGCGCGCCCTATTGGGATATGTACAGCCGGGGCACCATCGTGGGCATGACCCGTGGCACGGGCCGGGCCCACATCGTCCGGGCGGCGCTGGAGGCCATCTGCTACCAGAGCCACGATCTCTACAGCGCCATGGTGGCCGACCGGGGTGGCGAAAAGCCCGTCCAGATGAACGTAGACGGTGGCGCCAGCGCCAACGGCTTCATGATGCAGTTCCAGTCGGATATTCTGGGCATTCCCGTGGTGCGGCCTGTGGTGCTGGAGACCACGGCGCTGGGCGCGGCCCTGTTGGCGGGCATCGGCGTGGGCCTGTACGCCAGCAAGGAGGAAGCCGCCTCCATGGTCAAGCCCGACCTGACCTTCCTGCCCCAGATGGACAGCCGCAACCGCGATCTGGCCCTGTACGGCTGGCACCGGGCGGTGGAACGGGCCCAAAATTGGGTGGAAGTACGATAAAAGATGACCGCATTGCAGAAATGCAATGCGGTCAGTTTAATAAGAAGCATGAAATTTTTATGGTTTTACTGTTGTCTGCGCCTCGTGAATAGCTTTCATAGCCCAATCGAGCATTTTTGAAACAGATTCTTTATATTCGCCAGTTTTCATATACAGTGCACAGTCTTCCAAAGAAGAATGGGTGTAATTCTCAAAAAGAGATATCATTTTTCCGGAGGTCGAAACATAGTGATAATGTTGATTCATATCAATATAATAAATCAAACCACTTGCCGAACGTCCAAAACCGAAACTTCCGGAATCATAAAAAGTTTCTGCAATGAATTGCTGATTATTAAGACCTAAATAGTCGTCAGTAGTAAGTACTACGAAATCAATATTCGTATCTTTTTGGAAGGATAAAATTTTATTTTCTAGTTCTTCAATTTCATCTTTAGAAAAAAGATTGGCATTGTCAAAAATGCGCCACGACTCTGCAAAGGCCGATGAAAAAAGAAAAAGCAGAAAAAGAATTAAACTGACGAACTTTTTCATTACGATATCACCTCATTTGGATTATAGTACGCCATTCATGGTAAATCAATAAGAAGTGACCATAAAAACAGCGCTGCCGGATTTCCCTTCGGCAGCGCTGTTTTTCTATTTTCCGATTACATCGCCCGTTTGGCGGCGGCTTCAGCGGACCCTTCGGCTTCGGACTTGAGCTTGGAGAAGATCATCCGCCCGGCGCTGGTCTGAAGGACGGTGGTCACTACCACCGCGACCTGCTCGCCCACGTGACGGCGGCCGTTCTCCACTACGATCATGGTGCCGTCGTCCAGATAGGCCACGCCCTGACCGGGTTCCTTGCCCTCCCGGACGATCTGCACCCGCAGCTCCTCGCCCGCCATGAGCATGGGCTTGACCGCGTTGGCAAGATCGTTGATGTTCAGCACCCGAATGCCGGTAACGCCCGCCACCTTGTTCAGGTTGTAGTCGTTGGTAACGACGGTGCCGCCGTTTTCCCGGCAGAGCCGCAGCAGCTTCACGTCCACTTCTTCGATGTCGGGATAGTCCTTTTCCATCACGGTAACGGGGGCTTTCAGTTCCTTCTGCATCCGGTTCAGCACGTCCAGCCCCCGGCGGCCCCGGGCGCGGCGCAGACTGTCGCCGCTGTCCGCGATGTGCCGCAGCTCCGCCAGCACGAAGGAAGGAACGACGATTTTTCCTTCCAGAAAGCCGGTCTTCAGCACGTCCAAAATTCGGCCGTCGATGATGACGGAGGTATCCAGCACCTTGCAGGGCACGGACTCCTCCCCGGCGGACAGCTCGTCCTCGCCTTCATCCCCGTCTTCCGAAACCTCGGACAGAACGGTTTCCAGCAGGGATTCATCCCCGTCCGTGTGACGCTTGCGGCGGCGCAGGGAGGGCAGATGCTTGCCGGAATGATAGCGGTGGTTGCCGATCTGCAGGCCCAGATAGCCCAGAAAAATGTACGTCAGCGCGCTGAAGGACAGCGTCAGAAGACTGGCCCCAGCCGACAGGATCAGCTGGGTAAACAGCGCCGCAATGGCAAGGCCGCACAGAAGGCCCAGACTGGTCCAGACGATCTGCCGGTTGGGCATTTTCTCCCAGTGCTGCTCGATGACGGCCGCGGCCTTCATGCAGCGGGTCAGGATCGACATGCTGAGGGCGAAAAAGATCAGCGCGCCCAGCAGACAAAGCACCACATACAGCAGCACCTGATTGGAAAATTGCTCGAAAATTTGAGGGGAAACGCGCCGGAGCAGCGGAGTCAGCAGCATGGCCAGCGCCGCGCCCAGACCCGCCCCCAGCAGAGTGATCAGCGCCCTTGAAAGCCGCTCAAGGGCCTTGCTTCGCATTTTCAAAGAAACGACCTGCCTTTCCGCATCCCGCCAATAGCGGGAATCAGTCCGTCACCACCGCAAGGGCCTGCATCAGCGTGTCCACGCCGGTCAGCCGAACGCCCTCGATGGGTTTGATGCTTTTCATGTTCTGCTTGGGTAAAAGAATTTCTGTAAATCCCAGCCGGACGCATTCCGCAACCCGGCGTTCCGCCTGACTGACCGGGCGCACCTCGCCGCACAGGCCCACCTCGCCCATCACGCTCAGGGAGGGGGAC
>JABLTO010223604.1_pt1 | contig 11139 bp, 9 predicted proteins | sample 7160091 | NCBI WGS metagenome assembly JABLTO01 (sample SAMN14651225, study PRJNA627086) | human gut metagenome | isolation source: feces | host: Homo sapiens
AAAGCCGTCTCCCGCAGGATAGCCTTGCGGTCGATCAATGGCCGGACCCCCTCTCCCGAAGAGCGGCGGGCGTTTGAGTTGCGCCTCTCTTCATGGCTGGTTTCGCCTGAAAGTGGGTGCGGATTCCTGCTAGTTGGTTGTGGTCACGGCGGCTGACAGAGCCGCCGCGACCTTGCGGCGTGAGGGGCACGGGGGAGCGCGGGGGTGCAGGAAGATTGATTTTTGAAAGGGTGAGGCGAATGGCGTGGGACTCCCAGCGGCTGCTCGGTGCGGCGCTGGGGGTTATTCAACCTGTAAAGTGTATGCTCAGTTACCGGAAAATCGTCACAATCAACTGCGACGGAGTGCGTGCGTATATAAAGCATATCATATTCCCTGCGGCTGCATGAGGCCATGGGGAATTTTGCTTATTTTGGGAGAAAATAAAAATAAATCAGCATATTTTTTGAAAAGCCCTTGACAATTCAACTTAGTTGAATTATACTACATCCCGAAGACGGCGGAAAAATGACATTAAGCTAAAAGCAATAAACAATTTAGCTTTTAGTTAGTCAATAAGTCGGCTGCATTCCGGGAGAAAAAGGAGAATGCAACCATGAGAAAGAGCGAGATTCAACCTGTTGACAGCAACCAACTCAGCATCGGCCGCAACATCCGCTGCACCCGCACGGGCATGGGGATGACCCAGCAGCAGTTGGCGGAGCAATGCGGACTGACGAAGAGTATGATCTCCAAGGTGGAGAACGGCGTGGTGGTTCCCGCCCTGGCGACGCTGACGAAGATCGCACAGGCGCTGGGCGTGAAGGCCTCGCAACTGATCGAGTCGGAAAGTCAGCAGCCCTCCATGTGGACGATCAACCCTTTTGAGAACCCCTCGCAGTTTGTGACCACGGCGTTGGGCTATCAGATGTACAGCCCTGCGGCGGGGAGCAATGAGCATCAAATGCAGCCCATTTTGATTATGGCGACAGAGGGGAAGGTCAAGCCTCATCTGGTGAGCCACGCGGGCGAGGAGTATATTTTCGTCTTTGACGGCGAAATGACCTTTATGGTGAATGGTACGGTATATCTGATGCGCCGGGGCGACAGCCTGTTCTTTGACGCGATGCAGGAGCATGGCATCCGAGCGGTCAAGGGTTCGGTGCAGTATATCGATATCTTTGTGGGGCATCACTTCGAAGCGCCCATGGGTGAAGCGTCCCTAGCGCAGCGGCTTCGAGAGTGAGTCCGGCCCCGGCAGCAGTGTTACGAATTGCGGTATGCAGGTGAAAGCATACGGCATGAAAATTTTTTCTCAAGGAGGATTGCACGATGAAAAGATTCCTGTCCATCCTGATGGCGGCAACGCTGCTGCTGGGGCTGCTCCCTGCGGCGTCCTTCGCTGAAGGCCAGAAGTATGGCGAATCTCCCCTGCTGGCGGCTGAGGTTGCCGCCGGGACGCTCCCTGCGGTGGAGGATCGTCTTCCCGCGGAACCCTACGTTTCCAAGGCCGAGGAAATCGGCGTATACGGCGGCACGTTCCGCGGCGCGGGCTTCGGTCCCACCCACGGTCAGTTGGATACCGAGGGTATGCGCTTTGTGGGCTTGCTCCGTATCCTGCCGGATGCCTCCACGACCGAACCCTTCATCCTGAAGGACTACGAGATCAACGAGGACTTCACCAAGTACACCCTGTATCTGCGCGAAGGCATGAAGTGGTCTGACGGCGAGCCCTTCACGGCGGATGACTTCGTGTTCTGGTATGAAGACATCGCTACGAACGAGGACGTCTATCCGACCCTGACCACGGGCATCACGAATGTGTCCATGTGGAAGGATGCGAAGATCGAGAAGGACGGCGACTATACCGTCATCGTGACCTTCAATAGCTCCATGCCTTCTTTCCTGACCAAGATGCAGAAGGGCAATGCCAACAACTGGATCTGGGCGCCCAAGCATTACCTGATGCAGTATCATGCCAAGTACAATGACAAGGCGGAAGAGATCGCCAAGGAAGAGGGCTATGCCAACTGGATGCTGTGCTTCGCGGCGCACGCGGATCGCGGTCAGACCAGCAAGGACTACGGCCCCGACATCACGCCCTTTGTGCTGTACAACATTGATACCGACGGTAACAAGTATTTCAAGCGCAATCCCTACTACTTCGTCGTGGACAAGGCTGGCAATCAGCTGCCCTACATCGACGAGCAGATGTGCGTGATCGTGCAGGACTCCCAGACCCGTACCCTGAAGCTCATCAACGGCGAGCTGGATGCGGCCGGCGAGAACCCCCTGCCTGTTTCTGACTATACGCTGTACAAGGAGAACGAGGACAAGGGTAACTACAACGTTTACCTGTTTGACAACAGCCGCGGCTCCGACTCTGCCTTCACCTTCACGCAGACCATGAAGGACGAGACCCTGCGCAGCCTGTTCACCAACGTGACCTTCCGCGAGGCCATGTCTTTGGCCATCGACCGCGAAATGATCAACGAGACCCTGTACTTCGGTCTGGCGACCATCCGTCAGGCGGTGCCTCCGGCGAACACCTCTTTCTACGAGGACTGGATGGGCGATTACATGATCGAGTATGATCCCGACGGCGCGAAGGAACGTCTCGAATCTCTGGGATGCACCATGGGCGGCGACGGCATCTACCTGATGCCCGACGGTAAGCCCTTCAACATCATTCTGGAATCCACTGAGGAATTCGCCGCCGTGGGCGAGATGGTTGCTGAAATGTGGACCGCTGTGGGCGTGAAGACCACCTTCAAGCAGCAGGAACGCTCCTACGCTCGTGAGCGCTTTGCCACTAACGAGCGCGAGGCGCAGGTATTCACCTTCGACAACGTGGCTGAGCCTTCTCTGTACGCCGAGCACTTTGACAAGATCTGCCCGCCCTTCTCTGAGAACACCGAGATCGGTCAGGCTCCCCTGTGGGCGGAATGGTTCAACTCCAACGGTGAAAAGGGTGAGGAGCCCCCGGCGGAGATCATCGAGCTGCGCGAGAAGGTCTACAAGTTCTGCACCCTGCAGCAGGGCACCGAAGAGTATCTGACGCTGGGTCGTGAGATTCTGACCTACATGACCAAGCAGCTGTACTTCATCGGCACCACCGTGGCGCCCCGCGTCATCATCCTGAACAAGAATCTGGGCAACGCTCCCACCGAGGGCATCTTTGCCAACGACTACAACTTCTGGTATCCCTTCAACTGCGACGCTTGGTATTTCAAGCAGTAAGTTTTCACGAGGCGGGAAGGAAGGCGCTTGCTTCCCTTCCCGCCTCTTCCGTTTCCGGGATGCGTTTCTGCCGGAGCTTGGAAAACAGAGCGTGAAGCATCGAGCGTCTGTCTGCAGGAAAGCAGCGTTTTTCCGCCTCCGTTTTTCGGAGCGTATCATGCCTGAAGTGAGGGTGAATCCGTAATGAAATCCTACGTGCTGCGCCGCTTGGGCTATATGGTTCTGACGCTGGTGCTGGTGTCTATCTTCTCGTTTATTGTTATTCAGCTTCCTCCGGGTGACTACGTAAGCGCCTATATCTCCCGCATTCAGTCGGAGATGGGTACGGTGGACCCCGAAATGGTGGAGGGGCTTCGCAAGGCCTATGGCCTCGACAAATCCATGATGGAGCAGTATTTCTACTGGATGGGCAATATATTCCACGGCGACTTCGGCACCTCCTTTGAATGGAAGCGTCCCGTGCTGGAGCTGATTCTGGATCGTCTGCCCATTACCCTGCTGCTCTCGGTTCTGACGACGATTGTTACCTACGCGCTGGCAATACCGATCGGCATCTTCTCGGCGCGCAAGCAATATTCCATCCGCGATTATATTTTCACGGTCATTGGCTTTATCGGTCTGGCAACGCCAAGCTTTTTCCTAGCGCTGGTATTGATGTATTTCTGCTCCACCCAGCTGGGAGTGAGCGTGGGCGGCATCAATTCCCCGGAGTTTATCAACGCGCCCATGTCGTGGGCGAAGCTGTGGGACACGATGAAGCATCTGCCTATTCCGATTCTGGTCATTGGCTTTCAGGGCATTGCAAGCACCATGCGCGTCATGCGCTCCACGCTGCTGGACGAGCTGAAGCGCCCCTATGTGGTGGCAGCTCGGGCCCGTGGTCTGGAGGAAAACCACATGATTTACCGCTATCCGGTGCGGGTGGCGCTGAACCCCATTATTTCCTCCATCGGCTGGATGCTGCCGAATATCGTTTCCGGCATGACCGTGACCGGTATCGTGCTGAACATTCCGACCATCGGCACGCTTCTGTATAACGCCCTTCTTTCGCAGGACATGTATCTGTCCGGCTCATGTATCCTGATTCTGGCCTTCCTGACCGTCATCGGCATGTTCATTTCAGATATGCTGCTGGTCATGGTAGACCCGCGTATCCGCGTGGATCAGTAAGCGAAAGAAAGGAGGCAGTCAACCATGGCAAAGAAAGCAAAGCAGCAGCTGTCCGGGCAGGAGAAGCTATTTCAGGCGACCCAATGGCAGCTGATGGTTCGCAAGTTCAAAAAGCACAAGCTGGCACAGGCAGGCCTATGGGTACTGGTGGTGCTGTACATCATCGTGACTTTCTGCGAGTTTTTCGCAACGCAGGATTTTCAGTCCCGCTCCACCAAGAACATTTTGCAGCAGCCCATGGCCATTCACATGTGGCACGAGGGCAAATTCATCGGCCCCTTTGTGTACACCTATGAGCGCTCCAACGACCCCGTGACGCTCAGGCGCGTGTATACCGAGGTGAAGGAAGAGAGCGAGATTCATCGTCTGGGCCTGTTTGTGCAGGGCGATGCGTATAAGCTCTGGGGACTGATCCCAAGCAATATTCACTTTGTAGGCACGGTGGACGGCGCGCAGCTCTACCTTTTCGGTACGGACGCTTCGGGCCGCGACCTGTTCTCCCGCGTGATGATCGCTATTCGCATGTCCCTGACGGTCGGTCTGGTGGGTGTGTTCTTCACCTTCATCTTGGGCTGCTTCTTCGGCGGCATTTCGGGCTACTACGGCGGCGCGGCGGACATGATTATTCAGCGCATTATCGAGTTCCTGTCTTCCATGCCTTCCATCCCACTGTGGATGGCGCTGGCGGCGGCCTTTCCCAAGGACTGGTCGGCGGTGCAGGTGTATTTCATGATTACGCTGATCTTGTCCATGATCGGCTGGTGCTCGCTGGCTCGCACGGTGCGCGGTAAGATTTTGCAGATGCGCACCGAGGATTTCGTCATGGCGGCCAAGCTGGCGGGTGCGTCGGATAAATACCTGATCGTGCGTCATTTGCTGCCCGGCTTTTCCAGTTATCTGATCGTGAATGTGACGCTGGCGGTGCCGCAGATGATTCTGGGCGAGACAAGCCTGAGCTTCCTTGGCATTGGCCTTCGCTCCCCGGCGGTGTCGCTGGGCGTGCTGCTGAAGGATGCGCAGAATATCAGCGCCATTGCCAACAGTCCGTGGCTGATGATCCCCGGTCTGTTCATTATTGTGACCGTAATGGCCTTCAACTTCCTCGGCGACGGTCTGCGCGACGCGGCGGACCCCTACAAGTAACGGACAAGAAAGGAAGCATGTGCGATGAAAGCTGAAAACATCCTTGAAGTCCGGGACATGCAGACGACCTTCAAGCTGTATGAAGGGCTGCTGAAGGCGGTCAACCATGTGGACTTGACCGTTCGGACGGGCAAGACCCTCGGCATTATCGGAGAAAGCGGCTGCGGCAAGTCTGTGACCGCCCACTCCATTCTCAATACCGTGCAAGCCCCCGGCAAGGTGGAGGGCGGCTCGGTGATGTATCGTACCCGGGAGGGAAAAGAGGTCGATCTGGCGGCGGAAGCGCCCAACAGTAAGTTCATGCGCTCCATCCGAGGCCGGGAAATTTCGATGATTTTTCAGGAACCCATGACCAGCATGTCCCCTGTGTATACCATCGGTCAGCAGATGACCGAGGCCTACCTGACCCATCAGCCCAAGGTCAATCGGGCGGTGAAGAAGGAGGCGGAGGAGCGGGCCATCGAGATGCTCAAGCGGGTGGGGATGCAAAACCCTGAGCAGCGGATGAACGCTTATCCCCATCAATTATCCGGCGGCATGTGCCAGCGGGCCATGATCGCCATGGCGCTGATGCTCAATCCCCGCATTCTGATCGCGGACGAGCCCACCACGGCGCTGGACGTGACTGTGCAGGCGCAGATCACCGATCTGATGCTGGAATTGCAGGAGACCATGGGCATGTCCATGATCTATATCACTCACGACATGGGCGTGATCTCCGAGGTGGCGGACGACATCTGCGTGATGTATCTGGGCCGGGTGATGGAGCAGGGCACGGCGGAGCAAATTTTCTTGAATCCCACGCATCCGTATACCGTGCGGCTGCTGCGCTCCATTCCCAAGCTGGGACGCAAGGTGCCCGGCGCTCGGCTGGACGCCATTAACGGCAACGTGCCCGTGCCCATTGACCCCAAGGAGGAGTGCGGCTTCTGCTCTCGCTGCTTGGAAATGCAGCCCGGCAAGTGCGATGCGGGCGTGCCCGAACTGATCGAGGTAGAGCCGGGACACTTTGTCCGCTGCTGTCTGCGCGGGAAGGGAGGCGTGTGACATGACCGTAGAGAAGTTTGTCAACACCGGCGAGGTGCTGCTGGACGTTAAGCACGTCAAGAAATATTATCCCATCGAGGCCGGCATGATGAAAAAGCAGGTCGGCACGGTGAAGGCCGTGGACGACATCAGTCTGTACATCAACCGGAACGAGACCCTCGGCCTCGTGGGCGAGTCCGGCTGCGGCAAAACCACGCTGGGACGCTGCATCCTGCGGGCGATCGAGCCCACGGACGGCGAGATTCTGTTCCATTTGGAGCCGGGAAAGCCGCCCATTGATTTTCTGAAGCTGGACAAGAAGGAATTGCAGCGCGTCCGCAAGCAGATGGCGCTGATCTTCCAGAACCCGTATTTCTCCCTTGATCCCCGCATGACGGTCTTGCAGATCGTGGCGGAGCCCATGCTGCTGGACGGCATGAGCATGGACGAGGCGGCGGAGAAGGTTGGGACGCTGCTGGAAATGGTAGGCTTGGAGCGCAAGCAGATGAACCGCTATCCCCACGCCTTTTCCGGCGGCCAGCGGCAGCGCATCGGCATTGCCCGGGCGCTTGCGCTGAATCCGCAATTTGTGGTGGCGGACGAGGCGGTTTCCGCGCTGGACGTGAGCGTACAGGCGCAGATTCTGAATCTGCTTCAGGACTTGAAGGAGACCTTGAAGCCCACGTTCCTGTTCATTGCTCATGACTTGTCGGTGATTGAGCATGTTTCCGACCGGGTGGGCGTGATGTACGTGGGACATATGGTAGAGCTGGCGCCCACGGAGGAGATTTATCTGAAGCCCCGTCATCCTTATACGGAAGCGCTGCTGTCCGCGATTCCGCGGGTAGATCCCATTCATAAGTTCAACCGTATTCTGCTGCCGGGCGAGGTGGCCAACGCGGCGAATCTGCCCACAGGCTGCTGCTTCCATCCCCGCTGTAAATACTGCACCGAGCGCTGCAAAAAGGAAGCTCCGGAATGGCAGGAGGTGTCCACGGGACACTATGTGGCCTGTCACCGGGCGCAGGAATTGGAACTGACCGGCGTGGAGCCGGAGGATGAATAAGCTATTTTTTATGGAGGGACGTCACCATGAGCGAGAAGGTACAGGTTCGCGTAAACGCCGCCAAATGGACCGGCACGCTGGAGCACACTTGGAACTACATCGGCTATGACGAGTGCAACTACACCCATTCTCCGGGCGGCATGGCCCTGATCGAAAAGTTCGGCAAGCTGGAAAAGCCTTATTACATGCGCGCCCATCATATGCTTTGCACGGGCATACTGCATGGCTTCTATAAGTGGGGCTCCACCAATGTGTATATTGAGGACGAGCATGGCAACCCCATGTATAACTATGACACCATCGACATGATGATGGACATCTGGCTGGGCAACAACTGCAAGCCCTTCTTTGAGCTGGGCTTTATGCCCCGCGATCTGGCCGATCCACGCGATGCGGAGAACGGACAGTGCTATCAGGTGGCCTACGGCTTCAGCGAATATCAGCGCGTGGGCTGGGCCATGCCACCCAAGGATTATCAGAAGTGGTACGACCTGATTTACAATCTGGTGTGCCACCTGAAGGATCGCTACGGCGCGAAGGAGCTGGAAAGCTGGTACTTCGAAATGTGGAACGAGCCGGACATCTTCTACTGGCGCGGCACCCATGAGGAGTTCTGCAAGCTCTATGACTTCACCGAGGCGGCCGTTCACGCTGCGCTGCCGACGGCCCGCTTCGGCGGCCCCGCTACCTGCGGCAACATGGGTCCGCAGGATCGCGCCAGCGTGTTCCTGCGCAAGTTCCTCGACCATATCCGCAACGGCGTGAACTATTACAGCGGCGAAAAGGGCACCCGCATCGACTTCACCACCTTCCACACCAAGGGCGGCGGCTATCGCTTCGATACCTTGGCGCAGAAGCAGATCCCTTCCGTGAAGGAGCTGCTGGTGAACGTCAAGACCCAGTCCGATATTATCAAGGAATTCGGCTATGGCGATTTGGAGTGCGTGCTGTCCGAGGCCGATCCCGACGGCTGGGCTGCGGGCGGACGCTATGACAACTTCAACCTGAATTTCCGCAACACGGAATACTATGCCTCCTATGTGATGAGCTCCTACAAGAACCTCTACGATCTGGCGGACAAGCAGGAGATGGACATCCGCCCGCTGGCATGGGCGTTCATGTTCGAGGGTGAACGCTGCTTCGAGGGCACGCGCACCTTCACCACGCAGGGCATTGACAAGGCCGTGTTCAACCTGTTCAAGTTCTTCGCCATGATGGGGCATCAAAAGGTGGAGCTGACCACCTCCCGTGACCTTGATCCCATGGCCTTTGAAGACCTGAACGGCACGAAGGAGGGCGCGGAGATCGACGGATGGGCGACCATGGACGGCGGTGACAAGATGCAGGTGCTGCTCTACTGCCACCACGACGACTGGGATCGCAAGGAGACCTTTGACATTGATCTGGCGCTGGAAAATTTGCCTATCAGCGGCAAGGTGCTGGTGAAGCATTATCGCATTGACGATCAGCACTCCAACGCCTATGCCGAGTGGGAGCGTCAGGGTCGGCCCAACTATCCCAACGAGGGGCAGAAGGCGGCGATCGCGTCCCGTTCCGGGCTGGAATTCTGCGAAGCGCCCGAAACGGTGCTGGTGCATGAGGGGCGCTTGGAGAAGCGCTTTACTCTGCCGACGCACGGTATTTCCCTGCTGACTATCGAAAAGGCGTAACGAAACGGATCGATCCAAGGCGCTGCGGAGGGAGAAAAGTCTCCCTCTGCGGCGCTTCGAAGGAGGAATTCCTGTGGATACCAAGGCATTGCAGGATAAGGCCGCCCAGCTTCGCGTGGACGTTGCCCGCATGATCGGCCCTGGCAAGGTGGGGCATTTGGGCGGCTCCTGTTCGCTGGCGGATATTGTAACGGTACTGTATTATGACGTGATGCGGGTCAACCCCGCCGACCCTGCGTGGCCGGATCGGGACAGGTTCCTGCTCTCCAAGGGGCACGCGGCGCTGATCCAGTATGCGGCGCTGGGCGATCTGGGATACTTCCCCAAGGAAGAGGAAGCCACGCTGAAGAAGCTGGGAAGCCGCTTGCAGGGGCATCCCGATCTGCGCAAGCTGCCGGGCATCGAGGCCAACACGGGCTCGCTGGGACAGGGCTTGTCCATGGCGGCAGGCATGGCGGCGGGGCTTCGGCTGGACGGTCGGGATTCCCGCGTATACTGCTGCTTGGGTGACGGCGAGCTGGCTGAGGGACAGGTCTGGGAGGCCGTGATGGCGGCGGGCATTTTCAAGCTCAGCAACCTGACGGCTATTGTGGACATGAACGGCTTGCAGGCCACCGGTGCGGTGAAGGATCGCTTCGATTCCAGCCCCTATCGGGAGAAGTTCGAGGCCTTCCGCTGGAACGTGATCGAGGTGGATGGTCATGACATTGACTGTTTGCGTGCGGCCTTCCGGCTGGCGATCGCTGAAAAGAACCGGCCCACGGTGCTGCTGGCTAAGACCGTGAAGGGCAAGGGCTTCGCCTTTGCCGAGAACGTGGTGGGCTTCCACAACGGGCAGATGACGCAGGAACAATATGAAGAGGCTCTGGCCTGTGAAGGGCGGTGCAACGGATGAAAATGTCAAATCAGCGCACGGTCTATGGGCAGACGCTGGTAGAACTGGGCAAGGAGAACCAGCGCATCGTGGTGCTGGAGGCCGATCTGGGCAAGAGCACCCAGAGCTACGCCTTTTCGCAGGAGTTCCCGGAGCGGTACTTTGAGATGGGCATTGCCGAGGCGGACATGACCAGCTTTGCGGCGGGCTTGAGTTTGACGGGGAAGATTCCCTTCACCAACAGCTTTGCGGTGTTTGCGGCGGGTCGCGCCTATGACCAGATTCGTCAAGGCATTGCGATCCCGAAGCTGAACGTGAAGATCGTGGGTTCCTCGGCGGGCATGTCGGATTTCGGTGATGGTGCGACGCACCAAAGCGTGGAGGATGTCGCCATCATGCGGGCGATCCCCAACATGACCGTGCTGGTGCCTGCGGACGCGCCGCAGCTGAAGGCGATGGTCAAGTGGATGGTGGATTACGACGGCCCGGTATATTTGCGGGTCTCGCGGAACGATCTGCCGGAGGTAACGGGGGAGCATCCCGACCCGATCACGCCCGCGGTTTTGCGCGAGGGCACAGACGCGGCGGTAGTGGCGTGCGGCATTATGGTGGCGCCCGCGCTGGAGGCTGCGGAGAAGCTGGCGGCGGAAGGCATCAGCGTTCGTGTCATCAACGTGCCCTGCCTGAAGCCTTTTGCGGATGAGAAGGTGAAGGAGCTATTGGCGGGTGTAAAGAAGATCGTTGCAGCGGAGGAGCACTCCTACATTGGCGGTCTGAGTCAGGCGCTCGCGTGGGCGCTTCGCGGCGACGGCCGTCCCCTAGAGACGGTCTCCATTCCCGACGTATTCGGTCAATCCGCCTCCAACCCCCAAGAACTCCTCGTTCATTACGGTCTCACCGCCGATCACATTGCAGAAAAAATCAAAGAATAAGGGATATGCGAGGGAGGGGAGCTTCTCTGTAGAGAAGCT
>JABLTO010166391.1_pt1 | contig 11134 bp, 7 predicted proteins | sample 7160091 | NCBI WGS metagenome assembly JABLTO01 (sample SAMN14651225, study PRJNA627086) | human gut metagenome | isolation source: feces | host: Homo sapiens
CGGAAGCAGTATCTATATGACGATCCTGTTGTATCCGGAAAAACGATTACTTTATTCTGACTACTCCGTCCGAACATCTCGTCGGAGCTCTTTTTAGATACGCCTTCTACCAATACTTCGAAAGTTTTACCGATATCGCGGCGGTTACTTTCCAGCGACCATCCGGTTTGCAGGTCGATCAGTTCCTGCAGACGCCTGCCTTTCGTGGTTTCGTCGATGTTATCCGGTTTCCTATTGCTGCAAATTTCCGCTTATATTTTCTTGGCCGATTAGCTCTGCCGTGAGATGAAGGGTTTTATGCCGGAAGAGCATTCCTTGCAAGTCCCCAAAAACAAAATAATCCCGATAAAGTAAAGACAAGTCCTTTACATTATTCTTCCAATATACACGCATCTCCTATAATCGTTACCGCAATCTCAAAACCAGTAGTAAAATAACGCGACTGTCCGGCTCCGACGTACACCTACATCCTGCCCGCCGAATACCGGAAAAATTTACTGAAAGAACCCGAAGAATAATTATCTCTTATTTTAACCTTTTTTCAGTTGGAAAACACATAAGAAATAATATTCGCCCCCATCCGCAAGGCTTCCTGCCGCCTGTTTTCAGGATCATTGTGCACTTCAGGGTCTTCCCAGCCATCTCCCAGGTCGGTTTCGAGAGTAAATAAAACCACCAATCTTCCCTCTTTTACGATGCCCAAGGCTTGCGGCCGTTTCGCATCGTGCTCATGAATTTTGGGCAATCCCTGCGAAAATTGCGCCAGATCATCGAATACCGGATAATAAGCGTATATCTTTGCCACTTCGGAGGTCAGATATATTTTCTTATTCTCTCCACTTTTCCAGCCTGCGGTTCCTGTTGTCGAATAAGTATATAATGCGTAATTATTGCTTTTCGCATTCGTATAAGGATCTTCACCCGATACGACTGTCCCCTTTAAGCGTGCGTACACCGCTACGCTTTTCATGACATCATCTTTGCTAGCGTCAGCTTGGGTACCCGAATTTATCACGCTTTTCGTAAGCGTCACCCCCGCCGTAATTCCCAGCTCTACGGCATCCGGCTGGTTGGAAGGGAGGATGGAGGGGATATTGTCCTCGTTGCTACAGGCAGCCAAGAAGAAGGGAGAAAGAAAGAGTAGTTTATAGTTTATCAGTTTTCTCATGATTACTTTTTTTGATTCGTTCTATTAATTGTTCAATTCGTTTAGTCAGTCAGTGGATCAAGTCTAGGTTGCCATCGACATACGAGGGAGTCCATTCGGCTACCTCCACGGAGGAGATACCTAAAGAGGCATCGTAGATATCCAACGTGATCACGTGAGAGAAACCGGGCTTGAAATTATCCTCAGATATTTCATCACCCATCTTCACGGATACGTCGGTAAAGGTACCGATCGAAGTCTCGACCGTTATTTTCACATTGCCCGGATCGGGTGTAGGCGGCAGATACAAGCAGCCCAGATCGATGGGACCGACATTTGATGCCCCTACCGTGGCGTTGCCGGCAGGCTCAAGGATCACTTCTGAGGAACCGGAGAAGACAGCCTCGCCCGTAGCCAGCGGAACATTTACCGCCGTAGGTATGCTTTTCACGATAATCTTGTTCACCTTCACCTCCAGTCCTCCGGCATCATGCTTCTTTGCCTTGAATACCAGCTGGGTAAGCAGGTGGGCGTAATTCAATGAGCGATTCGCCTCGACCCCGGCGACGGTATTGCCCGTAAACCGGTTACCATCCCACTTATTACCCGCCAAGGGACCGGCGTACATCAAGTCCATATGCCCGTCAAGGGTATAGCTTACGGTACCCTCGGCGGCATCGTACGAGTTATCGCCCGCCACGGGAGATACGCCGACCAGATACACGTTCGCTCCCATGCGGGGATAATGGTGCTTACGAGAGGCATCCCATGAGATACTCCCGCCTACCGCCACATCAGCCGTCCGCTCTACCCATTCCTCGTAGAATACGGCGTCGGCCCAACTCGTGGTCACGTCGGATACGGGGGTGGAGAAACGATCGGCAAGACTCGTATAGTCGGGAACACCTGTGATGGCGTCGAGACGGGTCACGCAAAAGAGGGTGGTCTTGAACGCCTCCGCCTCTCCAACTTCCGCTTTCGTGCTTATGGACGTGTCCGGGTACGTCGCCCGAAGCTCGATCGGAGGATCGGCGGAAGGTATCTCACCTCCCGCCTCACCATTGTCCGAGCAAGCGGCCAACGATCCCATGACTATCATCGACAATATGTATATAGAGAGTTGTCTCATGATGGTTGAGGGATATTTAGGATTATTTCAAGTCAACGGTTCCGCCGTTACCCTGTTTCCATTCGTTGACAGTGGCTTTCACTTCCAGTGCCTTCACATTATCTCCTGTAGGTTTGTCTGGCTCGGTAATGTTCAACGTAACCGTATGGGCATAGCCTTCTTTGGCACTCAACTTATCGCTTATTACTTCTGAATCCATCACCGGGACATTCAAGAAGGTACGATCCGTACCGCCTACGTTGATCGTTACGTTCAGCTTGATATCATTAGACGGAGCGAGCATCACTGCCGGGCTAATCGTAGAAGCTGTCGTGGAAAGAGCGGTTGTCGTGATATTCGGGACAGAGAAATCGGAGGCAGTAGCCCAATTCACGTCACCATTTGTCAGGTTCACGGATTGGGGCAATTGCGTGCCCAAAACCTTGATGCTCTTGATGGATACGTCCTTTCCGGCCCATTCTCCTTTGTTATCAGCCACACTAGTGTAACTAGCGGCGAAAACCAATTGGGTGGTCTTGTGGGAAAACGTCAACTTACATCCCTCCTGACTTGGTAACGCTGCTGTTCCGGCATCTTGATCCGCACCGATCGTCATGACATCCTGCAAGCCGTCTACCTTACCGAAAACCACTTTTGAGGACTCGATTGTTCCGGAAGGAACAACCGCCGTGATATGGGAGTTTTTAGCACTCGCCTGCGCATTATCATAATACAAGGTGGGAGTCAAGGTAATATCCGTCTCTTTCCCAGCCGTAAATACAGCGCCGGCTACGTTGGCACGTTTTTCCAATGCCTTTGTAGTTCCATTGATCTCATTCTTGTAAACCGGATTAAAGCTAGCCCAATCATGCTCGTGTCCGGAAGTCACGTCCACCATCACCACGATACCTTCCACCTGCGATCCGCTCGTGATCGGGGCTTTAGTCGTGATACCTTCCACGCTTTGTGTCAATTTGATCGCTACCGGAGCGTTCGCCGTACCCAAATCGGGAGTGATCACATCCTTGTCGTTCGAGCAGCTTGCCGCTAACAGGGCCACAGCCGCCATTGTCAAAATCTTTTTCATTTGTCTTGTAATTTTAAAGTATTAATAAAAAATATGAATTAAATAATCTGGTCTATAAATCGGCGTTGCCGCCATTGCCCGGTTTCCACGGGGTGACGGTTGCCGTTATCTTTACTTGGTACTCCTCGAAGGGATCCGGCTCCTTGGGTTCCTCGGGAGTATCGGGATCGTCCGGTTCCTCAGGATCAACGGGTATCTCAAGCGAGATCTCGATATCGTAAGCCCCTCCACTCTCGTTGCCCTCGCCGCCGAACGAGACGGGGAGATCCTTGAAATCCTGCCCGGAGGCCGGATCACCTTCCGGCGCGAGCGTCATGTCAAGCGTCAAGGAGGCCTTGGGCTGCACCAGCACGAATCCGGGGAGCGTCACTACGCCATCCACCACGGGGATACCATTCCCGTCATCGGAAGAATAAATGATCACCGAGCTGGTCTCCCCGACCGGGACCACCTCTCCATCCGACAAGGACACCTTAGCTACCGAGGCTAGCCCGTTCAGCTTGACGGCATGTACGCTATACCCGTCCGGCGCTCCCTTGACACGTAGGCGGAAGCTGAGTTGCGTCAGCAGGTGCTTATGGATCAAGGGCGTTTCCGTAGCGTCGAAACGGCGGGACAGGGAGCCGCTCCGCTCATCGGTCAGCATCAAGTCTTCCTGCCCCGTCAGCTCGTACCGTACCTCGCCGTTCACGTGGGGGGCGGCGGGGTGATAGCTGCGGATGAAAAGCGCGGAGCCGTCCGTGGGATAGTAGCGCTCCGGGTCTAAGAGGATATCGCCCTCCGTGGCCGTCCCCGTCCAATGCTCCGTGTAATCGCCGGCGGAAGTGCCTACGGCGATGGATACGGGCGTGGAGTCGAAAACGTCCACGGCGGCACGGGTCTGGATGCCGGTGTAAAGGCGGATCGGGACGGCGGGGCTTACCTTCAAGGAGAGATCCAACGTATCACGGCCCGAGGACATGGCCTCATGCAGGCTCGCGGTCAGGTTCTCCTTGTAGCTGAAACGCTCGCCGCCGGCGGTCTCGAACGAGAGCGTGCAGACGTTGCTCCGGTCCGAGCCGTCCAGCGTCACCGTACCCAAGATACCCGCCACGGCTTGGTAAACGCCCGCTACGCCCGTAGCCGAGGCACGGAAATCAAGGTCGAGCACACCCACTCCTGTCGCTATCCGGTCGGACGGGCGCACCGACGAGGCTATCCCATCCAAACGGCCCTCCACCTTCGCCCCGCCGAAGCCTTTCCCCGCGTCGATGGTAAGGCGCAAGATCCGGCGGATATCCTTGGGGGTCGATGAGATCGCGGTCTCATCGCCATCGGTCACCTTAATCCCCGTCACGCTCTCCACGTAAAGAGGGCTATCCAGCGATACCAGCAGGCTGTCGCTTCCCGAGGGAAGGGCGGCGGCATAGGCTTTCCCCAGATTCTCCGTATCGCCCAACCGGACCTCGGCGGGGTCGGCGCCGGCGACCAGCAGGGCGTACTCCCCCACCACGAGCCGCTCGCTCCACGACCACGTAGACGGCGTTCCGGCGGGCTCTTCCTTCCCCGCCACGCGGGAACCATCCGCCTTATAAGTGAAAACGGCCAAGGGAGTATCGCCCGTATGTCGCACGGATACCCGCAACAATCCCTCGCCGGAGCCGGGAACGGGTGGTTCCGGATCGTCCTTACCGCAAGCTCCCAAGACAAGGAAGCCGAGTAATAAAAAAGCTGTTTTTTCCGATAAATGTCTTAATCTCATATACTAGTTTATCTATAGTTTTTCCTTTCCCTCTGTACGGGCCGGTTCCCTGCCGTCGGGGAGGGTGTCTCCCTAGCGTTAGGGATGATGCCTCCCTAGTGTTAGGGATGATGTCTCCCCTGTGCTAGGGATGATGCCTCCCCCGGATCAAATCTCATCCGGGCTCTCGGAGTCGCCTCCCCCGGCACCCACGGTGAGCGGCAGCTTGTACTCGATCGTGCGGGGAGACTTGAGCAAGGTGACGCCTTTCGAGAACTGCGTCACGATGCGTAGCTTGTACTTGCCGTCGGTCAAGGCCGGTACGCGGGCGATGATACGGCTGGGGTCGTTTTGCGTGAGGCGGCGGGTCACAGGCGTAACCTTCTCGCCGTCTTCCGACACGAAAAAGATACCTACCGAGCTGTCCGCCCCGTTAATACGGATACGGTCGCCCTCGATCAGTATGTCCTCGTTCGGGGTGATAGAGCCGTTGGACAATCCCGTGAAGGTATCGGTCACCATGCCGATGCGCCCCACCTCGGACTTGGCTCCTAGAACCTCGACGCCCACCTTGCTCAACGCGTCACGCATCTCGGCGGAGGGCACGATATCGAGCGTCAGCTTATGGATAGCGGGATCGAACTTCGCCGTCTCGCCTCCCCAAGGACCCGTGATACGGGGCGTGTACTGGCACACCTCGGTGAGTAGGCTGTAGCCCATCATGAGGTGCTCCCGCACAATGCGGTCGCGTTGCTTGATAATGGACAGCAAGGTGTCATACTTGATCTCGGAGCCTTCCTTGATGATGGCGTTGGCTATATTCTCGTTGTGCAGGGTGTCTTTTTGTGTCAATACCTCCGCTACGTAGTCGTTGTCGTCATCCTTGGTTAACAAATTCGGCCGAAGCCATACTTTCCAGTAATACTCGTTTGCCATGATTGGTTTGTTTTTAATTGTTAGTAATCCGTTTAATTAGATGTTATGTCATGATCTTATTCTTGGATACAGCGGATGTTTTGGGCATCACGGTTATCTTTGCCGGCGAACTTAAGTCCTCCTCCCCCTTCTACGATCCCACCGCTACGACTGGCGATAAATACGTTACTCGCTCTGACATTGGAGGCTGTAATAGCCAAGAAAGTCGTGTATCCCACATTATTTAATGTAGTCAAATCCGCCGGATAACCGGAGAATCGCAGGTACGTGCCGTTTGCCGTATTATCGTATTTCAAAAGGACTCCACCATTTTTTTCAGAATTAGATAGTATCGTATTCCAGTCAGAGGAATTACGGCTTATTAGTACTTGAAGTTCATTCTGTGTCGGAACCCGCCAACCGGCAGGACATGGATCATGCACGGTTTTGCTGTCACTCCAAGTGGGCCTGCCGTTCGCATCCGAACTGGGATTGGATGACCATTCTTGATTTTGGGGCTGCCCAAAAGCCTCGGGATGCTGATAGGCATGATGAACCGAGCTGAAATTAAGACCTGTCGGCATCACCCATGTGATTCCGTCCGCCTTATACCTGTTCAGGCAATGCTTGGGAGGTAGGGCGGCATTGATGGTGAATTTATATTGATTCGCTATTTTTTCCGCCGTATAGCTTCCGGGGAAAGGGTCTTTACGTGCCCTCTGGTAATGAAAACCGTTGGCACGCGACATATCGAGGATATCGGAGGGGACGGACACATAGCCATCGTAGGCGCCTAGGCAACGATCCATGATGGGCTTATATGAGGTCGCCCCGTTCTGCAATTTCAAGATGCGCTGGTTGTCCGGCGAGAGAATGGTAGCGTCGGTTGTCGCCGAGGGACTATAATCCGTTACCCACACATGCCAGCTCCAAAGAATATTGCCCGTTCCGTTCTCGCCATCGTAGGCGGCGATAAGGCCACTGCCTCCCGTGGTGTTCGGAGCGACACGGCAGTAGATACGGGCATCCGTGAGGCTGTCGCCGTTCTTTAGCTCCACTATGTTCGTGTGGTCATCTTCGGCCGGTACCTGCGGGGCGTATTTGTTAACGACTCCCAGTGCGGGGTCGCCCAAGTCGCCATCCTCCAGCGTCTGCCACAATACTTTCACGGATTTTATCGGAGTGGAGAAGGTAGTGCCTGAAAGGCCGCACCAGTCTCGCAATATCGTATTGCCTCCGGCTACTCCCTTTATGGTGTAGTTGTATGGGTTGAAGCAGAACGCTCCACCCGGTTTTACCATAAAGCAGTTCGCCGTGGGGACTATGTTGTTGTTGTTCTGCGAGGCAGGGATTGGGTCGATGATGGTTATGCGACGGTCGTCAACTGGAAGCGTATTGTGCGACATCTCCACATTATATATATAGTTCGTGTTATCGTATAAGTCGAACTCCTTGCTGGTGCTGCCACCCAGATAGACGCGGTAGTTCAGTTTCTTCCGGCTATCCGTTTCGTTGCCGCCGTCGCTCTTGTGGCGGGAGATGAAGGTAGCGTAGGCGCTGCCCTTCGGGGCGTTCGCCTTCGTGCGGTAATAAGCGGAGGAGGCGTAGGCGCTCTCCCCGCGTACGACGGAGGGAATCCAGCAGGTATAGCTTCCCTCGTCCGAGACGCTTGCCACCTGTATGGTGGTATATTGATCCAACAGGGACGGGTAGGTATCGTCATTGACGGGTTTCAACAACCTGTAGTCTACGGGGATGGATTGCAGCAGGACTTGCTCTAGAGTATAGCCGGTTTTCTCCGATTCGTTTTTCCAAGACAGCGTCAGGCGGGTAGCCAAGCGGCGCAGGAGGATGCGGACATCCGTACCGTCAGGGCTTTGGATCTCGCCTGCCGAGGTTACGTTCACCTTAGGCAGGTGAAGGATATAGGGCATGGCCTTTATATCCCCCTCATTCTTGATCCCCTCGATCATGGATGCCGTGGCTGTCGTGCTTTGCACGGCGGAAAGGCTTTTCCCGCTAAGGGAACCCACCGTGTAGGCGGAACCGTTATATCCCCGGGCGATTATCACCAGCTGGCAATTGTCCAAAGCCTCCAGCGTGACCGTGAAGGAGGAACCAATCTCAACGGCGCTCGTATAACTCACTCCTTTGCCGGTTTTAAAATTACCGCCCGCATCGTATTGCCAGATCTCCAAGCCGTAAAGCTTATCCGGCTTGGCGGTGGCCAACGGGTCTTCTACGGCAGCCTTGGTCTTGGCAGAGGATTGCAGCCGCACATTGAGACCGGAGCCGGAACCAACGCCTTCCCCCGCTTTCGTACCGGACGTGCCGCCGGCAAGCGATGCGGCATCCACCTCGTCGGCGATACCCACGCAGAGCGATACCTCCACCGCCTTGCCCTCACCCGTAGATGGGCAGGGTGAATCGAGACGATTCTCACAACTTGACATTCCTAACATCGATACTATTGACATCATGATCAATACTGCTTTTTGTAATTTTACACCTATTTCCTCCATACCTGCACGTGCTTTTTCACTACTACATTTTACATTTTTTTACTTGAATCACGCTGTCTCTTTCTTACGCAGAAAGAGACAACAGGAGGATAAACGCTCCTATCCGCTGTTTTTCAAGCCCTTGGAAATGTTAATAGGACAAGGCACGTCACGCTTGACGGCTCGCTATTGTTTGTCTTTTTTAATTTTGACAAAAGATTTAAGCACTCACCTTGCCTTTATCAGCAATTTGAGCTACTTTTACACCCGAAAACGGATATTTATCCGTCATTCTGAAAGTTGTCTCTTTCTGCGTAAGAAAGAGACAACTTTTTTTCTCTCATCCCTTCATTCTCAATATCTTCCATTTTCATTCCTCTTTTCCATTTTCTTTCATTTCACTTTTTGTCTCTTTACAAATCACTACTCATTTAACATTTCGGACTTACTGTCCGGAAAGGCACGCACGAAACCGCACGATACCCGACGGGGGTACCGTGTAACTTCACGCATGCGACAACAATCATATCATCGCATAACGGGATTAATAAGGATAAGAATTGTTATTTTATTCGGAGGTCTTCACCCACACACGTTTGCCATCGAACGTGATCGCCATTTTGAGGATGTCTCGCACCCCAGCCGCATGGAGCGTAGCGGCGTATTGCTTCTTCTCGATCTGCGCCAAGGCGGAATCAAGCACCTTGTCCACAGACTCGTCAAACATAGGGTCGTACACTTTCAACTCCATGATAAAACCCCTGCCACCAAGGTCACGGGGACGAAGAAGGATGTCGTAACGGCCCAAACCCGACTCACGGTTACTGCTCACCTCGTACGCACCGTGACTTACCAGCATTCCCAACAAGAACGCCTGATAGACCTTTTCCGGCTCACGGCCGTTCGTGTCGTAATAGGAGAGCGTATTCACGACGAAGTCATTCAATAGCCGCTGGAAGATATTCATCTCGTTCTCGTCCAAAGCCTGCAGCATCATCTCCAAGCGGTCGTTCTTCACGGGGCCGTCGTTGATCCAGCCCCGGATGATCGTAGAAAAAACCGTGGAAACCTCCGTGTTCGGCACCCCCAAGGTGTACGACATCAAGTGATCCGGGGTCATTCTCCCCTCCGACGCTTTCAGATAGCCGCTGAACAGCATGAAAGACCAGATGTTGGACGCGCTAGACAACAAGTCCGGGAAAGCCAGCTTGTCGTTGATCACGCTACACAGACTACCGCCTTGGACAAGCGTCTCGATTCCCTTCCGTACTTGGGAGGGGCCCTCCGCTATCAAATGACGAAGCAACACGTCTGAGCCCGTGTTCACCCAGTAAGGGGCAAAGACACCACCTTTATTTATATAGTTCAATACAGACCATGGATTATAAACCACCTCATTCCCGAACAGGTAACCGTTATACCAGTGCTTGACCTCTGACTTCTGATCACCCAACGAGTATGAGTCGAGCAGCGTGTCGACATCCACTTGCGTGAAGCCAAACGCCGTACACATCGGACGATCCAGCAAGGTATCCACGTCGATATTGTTCAGCCCGCTAAAGATCGACTCCTTGCTTACACGGAGGATACCCGTGATCACCCCCCGGAAGATAGACGTATTATCCTTGAAAACCATTGACATCAAATTACGCATGAAGACGATCATCCGATCATAAAAGCCCTTGTCGAAAGCCACATGGATCGGAGTATCATACTCATCGAGCAATACCAGAGGGGGCATGCCCCAATGGAGCGTCAACAGTTCGGATAGCAAGCTGATGGAACCCTCTAATTGTCCCCGGGAAGCCTTGCCCTCATAAAGTGCCATAAAGTCATCCAAGTAATTAGGCCGCATCTTGGGAGAATCGATCAAATAAGCATGGCGAGTAAACTCGTTTTTCAACTCATAGCCTATCCTGACCAACGTGTCCTCGAACGTATCCGCCTTGCAGTCCTTCAACGTCAACATGATCACAGGGTATTGACCTTGATGCCTGTCAAAACCCTTCCACTCCCGGATACGCTTGCCGTCGAACAACGGACGGAACACGTTACCATCCGTCTTCTCGAAGAAGTACCGCAGCATCGAAAGGTTCAGCGTCTTGCCGAAGCGACGCGGACGGGGAAGAAGCGTGATCAAAGCGCCTTCTTCTATTATCTGACGGATAAAATCGGTCTTATCCACATAATAATAGCCCTCATCTATCATTTTCTTGTAATCGCTGATGCCGATCGGTATTCTTCTCGTTTCCATAAGTATCACTATTTTGAGTTGTGAATACAAATATAACAATTTATATGACAACAGCGATTATCACTTTTCCTTATTAATCTCATCATGTCAAAGAACGTTTCCCCCAGCGTTTGCGGTAAGGCGCGTGGGGGAGCCTTTATGGTTCGTCGTATCAATCCGTCCGTTCTTGTATGCAGCGGATCGAATGAGCGTCGTACACTTGTTTTGCCGTGAAACAAATACCGGCCTGACTTTCAATAATTCCACCGCCCCGACTCACGGTAAATACTTGTCTTGATCCACCAGATCTATCAAAAGTACCCATGTATCCGGAAAATCCTACGTCATTCAATTGCGTAGGCATTGGGGGATAGCCCGTAAATCGAATATATGTCAGATGGGACTGATCCGCATCGTATCGTA
>JABLTO010100387.1_pt1 | contig 11131 bp, 8 predicted proteins | sample 7160091 | NCBI WGS metagenome assembly JABLTO01 (sample SAMN14651225, study PRJNA627086) | human gut metagenome | isolation source: feces | host: Homo sapiens
ACAGATCATGACCAAACATATACAATTTTCAGATTTGTTTGTAGCTTTCTGGGAATTAAATAAGACAATCAGGGGCGGCGGACTGCTGCCCTATTACCATAGAAAGAAAGGTGATACCATGGCAAGAATCCCGTCAGGAATGCGCAAAAAGGAAAATGGCTTATTCGAAAAGCGTTTTACTGTAGAGGGAAAGAGGTACAGTGCTTACGGGCATACTATAAAGGAATGCACAGAGAGCGAAACTTCAATTCGTGAAATGATAAAAGCCGGATTGTATAACAATAATAAGAATGTAACTTTGGACACATATTTTAATGAGTGGGAGAAATCCAGACAGGGTATTGTAAAGGACAGTACTAATAAGATGGTCCGATCAAAATATGAAAATCACATCAAACCAGTACTTGGAAGAAAGAAGATTCAGAAAATAGAAAAGAGAGAAATCGTGAAGCTTCAACAGGATTTATCAAAAGTATTGAGTGCAACAACAGTAAATGCTATTATCATTGTTTTAAAGTCTGTATTAACTGCCGCTGTTGACGATGAGATTATTGGAAAGAATCCTGCAATGTCAGTAAAGCCATTAAGAACAGATGATGGACCGAAAGCAAGCGAAACAATACATAGAGCATTAACAAGAGAAGAACAGAAAGCATTTATGCAGGAAGCACAATCGGAATGGTTATATGAATTCTTCTGTTTTTCCTTATGTACTGGCATGAGAATTAACGAGATCACTGCATTGAGGTGGTCAGATATAGATTACGTGAACAACGTGATTCATGTAACCAAAACAATCTCATGGAAAGCCGGAGGGGGAGTAATGGAAACAACTCCGAAATCAAAGACCAGTAAACGGGATATTCCAATGAATGAGACGATTAAACAGGTATTGCAGAAGCAAAAAGAAAAGATTGCTATGGTGCATGGGGAAATATTCGCCAGAAAGCTGGATAGTAATGTTTTTATTGGTGCAAACGGGACTAGGGCAATTGCATCTGCTACAGTGGGATATTCTATAGACAATGTATTGAAACGGCTTCGGCAGCAGGGGATTATAATTGAGCGTTTCACGCATCATGCATTTAGAGACACATTCGCAACAAGGTATATTGAGGAAGGTGGTAATATGCAGACGTTAAAGAATATACTAGGACATAGCAGCCTTGCAATGACTGCCGATCTTTATTCTCATGTTCTTCCAGATACAAAGCAACAGGAAATGAAGCAAATCGAAAATGCATTTACGGGGGTAGCAGTTTTATAACTGCTGCCTCATTTTTTTTTGATTAAAATAGTTTATTGGGGTAAAAAGTGGGGTAAAGCAGAAAACAGAGTCAGAAAGATGCCGTTAATTCAATATTCTTTGCTGTTTTTTAATAAATTTTATAATTTTATTAGAAAAAGGACAAAAACTCATCACATTTATATTGTATTATGTAATTGTCTTGAAGGAGAACCCCTTTAAGATATCCGGTAGTTCTTCAATGCCGGGGGAGTTACCGGAACTCTTTCCTTTCCCTAAAAATAAAAACTAAAAACAGAACACTAAACTGCCGCCCACCTGGCAAGAACGTCAGGCTGGACGGCAATTTTCGTGCATAAAAATAATTCTCAATGAGGACAATATACAATAATTGTAGAAAAAAAAATTAAATTGTGAAGATTTCCTTATTTTTTCTTAAGAATGACAGGGGTTGTAGATATTTGGAAAAGTTTGTCTTATAATAGACACATTGAAAAATAAGATGTCAGGGTCAAAAGCCCATAAACTATGAAGCATGAGGTGATAGAAATGGAGAGAAAGAATGCATGGCTTTCCTATACAGAAGCCGATGAAAAAAATCTGGAAAAACTGGCAAAGGATTACAGAAATTTTCTGGACGTAGCCAAGACTGAACGTGAGTGTGTAGAAGAACTGGTAAAGGAAGCGGAGAGTAAGGGTTATGTTTCCCTGGAAAAAAAACTGGAATCCGGCGAAAAGATCCAGACCGGAGATAAAGTTTATGCTGTAGGAATGAAAAAGATCATGGCACTTTTTCATATAGGTCAGGAGCCAATAGAAAAAGGTATGAATATTCTGGGAGCACACATTGATTCCCCAAGACTTGATGTAAAACAGAATCCATTGTACGAGGACACAGATCTGGCTTATCTGGATACCCATTATTACGGTGGTGTCAAGAAATACCAGTGGGTTGCACTTCCTCTTGCAATCCATGGAGTGATCGTAAAGAAAGATGGTACTGTAGTAAAAGTATCTGTAGGTGAATCTGAAGAGGATCCAGTTGTATATATCACCGACCTTCTCATTCATCTGGCAGGAAAACAGATGCAGAAAAAAGCAACAGAAGTGATCGAGGGAGAAAACCTGGATATTCTTATAGGAAGCAGACCTCTCAGTGAAGAGTCTGATGAAAAGAAAAAAGAAGCAGTAAAATCCAATGTTCTGCAAATCCTGAAAGAAAAATATGATGTGGAAGAAGAAGATTTTCTTTCCGCAGAACTTGAAATCGTACCTGCCGGTAAAGCCAGAGACTGTGGACTGGACAGAAGTATGGTAGCAGCCTATGGACAGGATGACAGAGTCTGCGCATACACCTCTTTTGCAGCTATGATGGAGATGGAAGCTCCGAAGCGTACCAGCTGTTGTCTTCTTACAGACAAAGAAGAGATTGGAAGCGTAGGTGCAACCGGTATGCAGTCCAGATTTTTTGAAAATACAGTTGCAGAACTTCTGGAAGGAATGAGATATGGTTCCGAACTTGCTCTTCGCAGAACTTTGAAAAATTCCTTTATGCTGTCTTCTGATGTAAGTGCCGGATTTGATCCTGCTTATGGAGAATGTTTTGAGAAAAAAAATGCAGCCTACCTGGGAAGAGGAATTGTTCTGAATAAATTTACCGGAGCCAGAGGTAAGTCTGGTTCCAATGATGCCAATGCCGAATATGTGGCAAAAGTCCGCAAAGTATTTGATGACAACCAGGTATTTTTCCAGACAGCAGAGCTTGGCAAAGTAGATGTAGGTGGTGGTGGAACCATCGCTTATATTGCTGCTCTTTATGGAATGAATGTTATTGACAGCGGTGTAGCTGTGCTGAGTATGCATGCACCATGGGAAGTAACCAGCAAAGCAGATATTTATGAAGCAAAGAAAGCATACAAAGCATTTCTTCTGGATGCATAAAACAAATTATTAAGAAGGGATCTTTAAATGGAAGAAACACTGATTAAAGTAGAAGATCTGTGTAAGATCTATAATCCGGGGGAAAACGAAGTAAGAGCGCTGGATCATGTAAGTCTGGAAATCAAAAAAGGAGAACTGGTGGCTATTATCGGACAATCAGGTTCAGGTAAGTCCACTTTCATGAACATGCTGGGCTGCCTGGATGTACCTACTTCTGGAAGATATTATCTCAATGGAATAGATGTGTCCGAAATGTCGGACAATGAATTATCGGAAGTAAGGAACAGAGAGATTGGATTTATCTTTCAGGGATTTAACCTGATCGCTAATCTGAATGCCATTGAAAATGTAGAACTGCCACTGATCTATCGTGGGATTGACCGCAAGACCAGACATCAGCTGGCAATAGATTCTTTGAAACTGGTGGGTTTGGAGAAACGTATGAATCATAAACCAAGCGAAATGTCAGGTGGGCAGCAGCAGAGGGTGGCTATCGCAAGAGCTATTGCAGCACAGCCTCCGGTGATCCTGGCGGATGAACCTACAGGAAATCTGGATTCTGCATCCAGCAGAGAGATCCTTGAAATTCTCCAAAAAATGCATAAAACAGGCAGGACTGTAATTCTGATCACTCATGATAATGGAATTGCAGCTCAGGCAAGAAGGGTCGTAAGGATCATGGATGGAAAGATTGAATCCGATACTATTAATTCTAATTTCGACCAGAAGGAGATAGCATGAAAAAAAAGAAATCCAGGAAGAAACTGATAATAGGGGTTGTGGCAGTAGCGGTGGCAGCCGGTGGAGTAAAAATCTATACAGGCATGAACCAGGGAGAAGAAACGCTGTCTCAGGTAGAGGTAGTGGCGGCTTCCAGAGGCGATGTACAGCAGACAGTAGAAGTCAGCGGAACGGTAGCCAGTGAGGAAGAAAAGACATATTTTTCTCCGGTAAATGCAAAAGTAGATTCCGTGGACTTTAAAGAAGGTGACATTGTCAAAGCAGGTACCAAACTGATAGAGTTTGATCAGAAAGATCTGAAAAGAGAAGAAAAGAAAGCAGATCTGAACCTGAAATCCGGTGAACTGGATATGAAAAATACTGTGAATAAATCAGATGAGGCAGTTAAGAAACAACAGGATGCCAAAGGGAATGCAGCCAGTCTGAAACAGCAGGTGGCAGCCCAGGAAAGTTACATAGCCAGTCTGAAAGCCCAGATCTCTCAGGCAAATGCCAATGCACAGGCTCAGGCGGCAGCAGAGGCGGCCAGACAGCAGCAGACTGCACAAAAAGCTAAGGAAGCACAGCAAAAGGCAATCCAGAAAGCATATAATGATGCTGTTTCCAAATATCAGAAAGAAACACTTCCTGCTTATCAGAATCAGCTGAATCAGTTAAGCTCCGCTGCCAATCAGGCACAGACAGTTTACAATCAGGCAGAAACTGCTTACCAGATGGCATTCCAGACATGGTCTGCAGACCAGAGTGATGAAAATGCAGAGGCATTAAGTGAAGCGGATCAGGCAAGAAATGATGCACAGATTGCATACCAGGCAGCGAAAGCAGCTTATGATGACTATAAATCCCAGAAACCGAAAGCTCCTGTAATGTCCGATTATACGGATAGTTCTTCGAATGCTTCTGCGGATCTTCTGTCAGATGGAACCAGAATAAGTACAACAGATCAGGCTACTACAGATACTTCTACAGTGACGGCAGATACTACTGCACTGGAAAGTAAACTGGAACAGGCAAGCAACGACCTGGCAGAACTTCAGTCAGAGCTTTCCACACAACAGGCTACTGCAGAGGCTGATCCGGGAGCTGTTACAAAAGAAGAAAAAGAAAAAATGGAGATTACCAACAATCTGGCAGAACTTGACCAGATGTCGGCAAAAGAACTGGTAAATGCGGCAAAGAAAGGTATTTCCGCTGATTTTAACGGAGTTATTACCAAAGTATCGGTAGTGGAAGGTTCCACTACTGCGCTGGGAGCAGAACTGTTTACTCTTCAGAATACAGATAAAGTAGATGTTACAGTGAATATTTCCAAGTATGACTATGACAAGGTTCAGGAAGGGCAGTCGGCAGATATTACTCTTGCAGGCAAAACTTACGAAGGCAAGGTAACCAAAGTCAGTCATGTTGCCACACAGAATGAAAAAGGAGCTTCTCTGATCGCAGCAGACATCAGGATCATGAATCCTGACGAGGATGTTTTTATCGGAGTTGATGCTAAGGTGATTATTCACGCAGAAGAGGCAGATAATGTTGTGATACTTCCTTCTGAGGTAGTCAATATCGGAAAGACCGGATCATTCTGTTATGTTCTGGATAATGGTGTAATTACCAGAAAAGATATTGTAACAGGTATCAGTTCTGATGATTATGTAGAAATCACAGAGGGACTTTCAGAAGGAGATCAGGTGATTCGTGATCTGGGAACTCTGGAAGAAGGAATGCAGGCAGAGGCTGTAGGTGGTCAGGATGGAACAGATGGAAGCATTGTATCAGAAAGTGGTGAGACTGTTCCGGCAGAAGAAGGTGCCTGATGAGTGGATTATATGAATACATAAAGATGGCAGTCCAGAATATCCGGGCAAACAAGGGACGTTCTTTCCTCACCATGCTGGGTATTATTATCGGTATTGCATCGGTGATTGCCATTGTCTCTATTGGAGAGGGAACCAAGAACCAGATGAACAGTGAAATCGATGGCATTGGTGGAGGTCAGGTGTACATTAATGTCAGTACAGATGCCATGACAGAGTCAGAATATATTACAGCAGATGATGTGCAGGCTATCCGGGAACTGGATACAGTAGAAGGTGTTAGTGTTTCCGAAAGTTATGACGGAGAGACTGTGACAGGTAAGGGGAATTTCAATATTATGCTTACAGGAGAAGGTCCTGATGCCAAAATGCTTAATAATTCTGATATGAAGTATGGTAGTTATTTTGGTGAAAAAGAGGTTGAGGAATCCAAGAATGTCTGCGTGATTTCTGATTCTGACGCAAAGCGGCTTTTTGGAACTGATGATGTGGTTGGAATGAGTCTGGACATTACTTGCTATGATTCTTCAAAAAGTTTTCACATCATCGGTGTGACTACCCAGAAAGAGAATGGAACTTTTGTAAGTTACACTTATGATGGGATGCCTGTTACGGTGAATGTTCCTTATTCTTCCATGGAAGATCTGGTTGGAATTACAGATGAATTTTATTCTTTGACTGTACAGGGAAACAAATCTCTGGATTCTCAGGCTGTGGCAGACCAGGTGGTACATCTTCTGGAAAAACGTCATCAGTGTGCCGGGGATGATTATTTCCAGGTACAGAGTTTTCAGGATGTACTTCAGTCTATGAACCAGATGTTAAGTATGGTGACTGCATTTATTTCTTTTGTTGCAGGAATTTCGCTTCTGGTAGGGGGGATTGGTGTTATGAACATTATGCTGGTATCTGTAACAGAACGTACCAGAGAAATCGGCATCCGCAAATCTCTTGGAGCCAAAACTTCTTCTATTATGTTGCAGTTTCTTGCGGAGGCAGCAATCCTGACAGTTCTTGGAGGATTGATCGGTATTATACTGGGAATTATCGCAGCATATGGAATTTGCAGTGTTATGAGTGGAAGCATGGGAATGACTATTGCACCGGGAATCAGTCTGACAGTTATTCTGGCAGCTACTTTATTTTCCTGTGCAGTGGGTGTTTTCTTCGGAATCTATCCTGCAAAGAAGGCTGCGAAGCTGAGCCCTATTGAGGCATTAAGAAGAAACTGAATATTTGTTTTTGTGAGATTCTCCTGTCTTTGCGACAGGAGATTTTTCTTTAAGTTCAGGTTAAAGTTGTTTCACACTATCTCCTTTTTTCTGTCACAGAAGTAACACAGTTTTTCTTTATAGTATCACCTGTAAGCAACAGAGCTACAAAAAGACAACAGAAAAGTTAAGATAGAAGAAAGGACATGATCAACAATGAAACGTAAATATGCAGCAATGGTACTTGGACTGACACTTGCACTTACCTCTATGAATGTAGCCTATGCAGCAGAAAAAGATACAACAACTGTTGCTGAGGCAGCTGCAGACACAGAAGCTGCTGAAACAGCTGATACTTCAACAGACGAGACTGTTTCTGATGAAGTTTATGGCGAGGTAACAGAGGTTGGCGAGGACAGCATTACGATTGATGTAGGAACTCCGAAAGAAGGACAGCAGTCAGGAGGAGACTGGAAACCTGGAGATGGTGAAAAATCGGAAGATGAAAATAAGGATGCAGATTCAGATGCCAAAGACGAGAAAGCCGATGACAGCAAAGATGATGCAGACAGTTCTGATGAGAAAGCCGATGACAGCAAAGATGATGCAGACAGTTCCGATGAGAAAGCTGACGACAGTAAAGATAACACAGACGCAGACAGCACAGATGAAAAATCTGACGATAATACGACTGGAGCAGAGGATAACGGAGAAGCTCCTTCCATGCTGGATCTGACAGGAGATTCACAGACAATTACAGTAACAGATGATACTACTTACGAAAAAGAAGCAGCACCGGAGAAATCAGAGGAAGCATCAGCAGATGTCAAAGACGAGAAAGCCGATGACAGCAAGGATGATGCAGACAGTTCCGATGAGAAGACTGATGACAGCACAGATGAAAAATCTGATGACAGTGCAGATAAGACAACAGATACAGAAGATGATGAGAGTAAACCGGCAGGAGATGAGAAACCAGAAGATGGTCAGGCTCCTGAAATGAAAACAGAGACCATCGCTCTCAGTGATATCCAGGTTGGTGACGTGATCAAAGTTACACTGGATGCAGACGGAAATGCAACAGCAGTTGTAGTTATGAATTCCGGTGCACCAGAGAAAGTTGAAGATACGAAAGATGACAGTAAAGATGCTTCAGACAGTGCAGAAGATGATAGTACTACAACGATTGATGACAGTACAGAAGAAAGCAAATAATTAAAAAATTAAAATAAGAATTAAAATAAAATTAAAAAAGGATATAACTTCTCTCCCCGGAAAGAATTATATCCTTTTTGATGTTATAAGTTAGAAATAAAAAATATTTACATTAGCCACACATGTGACATGCCTCACATGCAGAAGGGGTAGTAGCACATCCACCCAGAGCTGTTTCCCTGAGTTCAGCTGGAAGTTTTTTGCCAACAGTATACATAGTGGCGATCATTTCATCCAGTGGGATCAGCTGTGTAATACCTGCCAGAGACATTTCAGCAGCGACCAGAGCATTGGCTACACCGGCGGCATTACGGTTCTGACATGGATACTCTACAAGGCCGCCTACAGGGTCACAGACAAGTCCAAGCATGTTCATAAGAACAGTAGATGCTGCATAAGTACACTGCAAAGGTGTGCCTCCCATAAGTTCCACAGCGGCAGAAGCAGCCATGGCAGCGGCAATTCCGGTCTCAGCCTGACATCCTCCTACAGCACCGGCTACAGTGGCATTTCGCATAGCCAGATAACCGATGGCACCTGCATTAAAAAGCGCTTGTTTGATCTGGTCATCTGTCAGATCATATACTTTCTGAAGAGCCAGGAGAAGTCCTGGAACAATGCCAGCAGAACCGGCTGTAGGAGATGCAACGATCAGTCCCATAGAAGCATTGGTTTCCAGTGTTGCCATTGCATAAGTGATGGCTTTTTCCAGAAGTTCACCGCACATCCCATTGCCTGACAGAAGATGGCGGTTCAGTTTCTGAGATTCTCCGCCAATAAGACCTCCCATAGACTTTACAGGATTTTCCAGGGGAGAGAAAGCTGCTTTTTTCATGATAGAAAATACCCGGTCCATTTTTGTATCTACAATATCTTCCGTTGTTTCAGCAAGCTGGATCTCTCTTGTTTTCATGACTTCAGAAATAGAAAGGTGTTCTTTGGCACACAGATCCAGAAGTTCTTTTGCATTTTTAAAATCCATGATTCAAATTCTCCTTTCATTTACATCTGAACGATCATGACGTCGTGAATATTTTTATTCAGACGTATAGTTTCGCCGATGTCTTCCGGAAGTCTGCCATCAGATTCTACAATCGTGTAGGCAATTTCTCCTTTAGATTCCCGGAAAAGGCGCATAAATGCGATGTTTACGTTGCGATCACTTAAGCATTTGGTGATATAGGCGGCAACCCCTGGCTTATCCTGATGGATAACGATCACTGCACTGTATTCACCGGAGAAATCTACCTGTACATGATTGATCTCGGCAATACGGACTTTACCGCCTCCCAGAGATTCACCACGTACGGTCATTTCCTGTCCTCTGGAATTCACCATGTGGATATCTACGGTGTTAGGGTGCACGTCGGACTCCGTTTCATTGGGAATAAAATGAAATTCCAGACCTTCTTCCCGGGCAATTTCAAAAGAATTACGAATGCGCATATCATCTGTACCGAATCCCATGATACCACCAAGTAAAGCCCGGTCTGTACCATGGCCTTTGTAGGTTCTGGCAAAAGAACCGTAAAGAGTAAAATCTACCCGGCATAAAGGCCCATTCAGCATTTTCTGAGCAAGAAAACCAATGCGTGCGGCACCGGCAGTATGAGAGCTGGAGGGACCGATCATATTAGGTCCCATAACATCAAATACACTGATAAAAGACATATTAATTCTCCTGTACTTCTGGTTTCATGATAAATTTTTGATAAATAGCATCTACAATGATTCCGATAGCGTTATCACCGGAAATGAAAAAATTGTTGATTATGCATAAAGATGCGATTGACGTCCTCATAGGTGTATTGTATCATTAACATATGAATGAATCAAATTCATAGTTTTTATATGATTGCTGAAAATTATTAATATAAAGGAGAAGCGGAATGGAAATACGCCAAATACAGACATTTGTACAGGCGGCGCGGCTTGGAAGCTTTTCAAAAGCAGCAGAAATGCTGGGTTATTCACAGTCAGCTGTTACAGTTCAGATTCGATTGCTGGAAACAGAGCTGGATACCAGGCTGTTTGATCGCATGGGAAAAAAGATCAGCCTGACTCCACAGGGGGTGCGTTTTCTGGAGCATTCCAACAGAATCCTTTATGAAATGGAACGGACCATGTTTTCTATGAGAGAGCCCAGTGAGCTGAAAGATCCTTTGCATATAGGTACAATAGAATCTCTTTGTACTGCAAAATTTCCCTCCATTCTAAGTAAATTCCATTTTTGTTATCCGAAGGTAAATATTCAGATCACGCTGGATTCTCCGGAAAAACTCATACGAATGATGGAGCATAATGAGCTGGATCTTATTTATATATTAGACATGCCTCGATGGGATGGAGAGTGGGTGAAGGTGCTGGAGGCAGCGGAGCCGATAGTGTTTGTTTCAGCTGTTGACTCTGAATTTGCAGATCAAAAAGATCTGAAATTGCAGGATATTCTGGGAGAGCCATTTTTCCTTACAGAAAAAAATGCCAATTATCGACAGGCACTGGATCAGCATCTTGCTCTGGAATCCCGGACTTTGAAACCGGTTCTGGAAATCAGTGACACAGAATTTATTATCAAAATGGTGGAGAGAAACGATGGGCTGTCTTTTCTCCCTTATTTTGCTGTGGAAAAATTTATCCGGAATGGCCGGCTGGCAATGCTGGATGTAAGGGATATTGATATCTCTATGTACAGGCAGATCTTTTACCATAAAAACAAATTTCGCACCAGGGAAATGGAGGAATTTATCAGGTTGGTGGAAGAGGCAGAAAAGTAAAATAAAAATTTATGAAAAAAATTTAAAATAAGTATTGACAAAATAGAAGTTTTACAGTAGAATACATTTTGTTGTGAGCGACAAGTACTCACAAATCAATAAAATGTGCGTTTAGCTCAGCTGGATAGAGCGTTTGGCTACGGACCAAAAGGTCGGGGGTTCGAATCCTCTAACGCACGCTAATAAAAAATA
>JABLTO010050392.1_pt1 | contig 11129 bp, 10 predicted proteins | sample 7160091 | NCBI WGS metagenome assembly JABLTO01 (sample SAMN14651225, study PRJNA627086) | human gut metagenome | isolation source: feces | host: Homo sapiens
GTAGTTACCAGATATTTTGGCGGGGTTCTGTTGGGAACCGGCGGTTTGGTACGTGCTTATTCCAAAAGTCTCCAGGAAGGTTTGGCGGTCAGCACGATAATTTCATCAATGAACACATCTATCAATAAGGAACCTTTTTCTGCCTCATATTGCATTGAAGCAAAATTCTTAAAGCTAATGGTTTGAATAAGTCTTCTCATATTCGTTCTTTTTAAAATTTAACATAATTCACCTATCTATTATCCATTCTTTTGCACGATTATAGGTTTTCCACATATGGGCATACGCTCCATGAAGAGCAAGTAGTTCCTCATGCGTTCCCTTTTCTGTTATCATGCCTTTATCCAAATACAGGATATGGTCAGCATTTGTTATCGTACCTAAGCGGTGGGCAATGACCAGGACAGTCTTTCCCTTGATGAGGTGTGAAAATGCCTCCAATATCTTTCCCTCGTTTTCAGGGTCGGCAAATGCAGTTGCCTCATCCAGCAGGATGACGGGCGCATCTTTCAGTATAGCACGAGCCAGTGCGAGGCGCTGCATCTCACCGCCGGAAAGATATGTGCCGCCTTCTCCCACCAAAGTTTGGTAGCCATCAGGCAGAGCCTCGATAAATTCATGGCATTGGGCTGCGCATGCGGCTCTTTTTACATCCTCGAAGGTGGCAGTCTTGTTTCCCATACGGATATTTTCTTCAATAGTGTCAAAAAAGAGCATGTTGTCCTGAAAAACCAAAGCTATGTTATCCATTAAGACCGAAGTCGGAATCTCCTTTATAGGCACATTCCCTATCAAAATCTCTCCGTCTTGGATATCCCAAAATCGAGCGGCAAGCATGGCAATGGTACTTTTCCCTGCTCCGGAAGGACCAACCAAAGCCGTTATAGTACCGGGATTGGCGGTAAAAGAGACCTCTTTGAGTATCGTGGTAGTATTGTAGGCAAATGAGACATTCCGAAACTCAACATGAGCATCTTCAGGGTATCGGGACAAGGCTGGCTCGTCTATTTCGTCCATATAGAGAATATCGTCTATTTTCTGTATGCCCATATTGTTTTGATTCAGGAAGCTGCCTATCCACAAGAGTTTCAGCACGGGGAAGAAAATAGCTGTTCCAAACAGCAGAAACATCAATACTACGGGAATGAATGCAGCATACGAATCACTCTTTTCGAGTAGCCATACCGCAACGGGAATAATAAAGAGAAGAGCAGATGAGAGTATGGTTAGAAAACCCATATAGGTAGGTCGATACTGAAAATTCACTCCGCAGGCAAATTTGCGGTATTCCTTGATATCTTCATTCAGTTTACGGTAGGCATCAGTCGATTCGGTAAAGGTTTTCACGATTTGAATGCCACGTATGTATTCCACGATGCCGGCATTCATTCTGCCCATTTTCTCCACATACCTTTCGGAAACCTCGCGGATGGTTTTACCGACATACATCCGTCCCATCACAAGGAATGCCATCGCAAAAATCGCCAATACGACCAGAGCCAACCTCCAGTCCACTGTAAACATGTACCCCACAAGAATTAGCGGGAACAGTATGGCTGTTACAATGTCGGGAATATGGTGGGCGATAAACAATTCAATACGCTCGACATCATCGCTCATTATTTTCTTCAGTTCTCCGGAAGCCCGACGATTAAAGAACCCCAAAGGCAAGTGTACCATCTTTTGTGCCAACTGCATCCGTATTTCGTACAGAATGTTGAAAGCGGCAATGTGCGAAAGCATAAGAGATACAAAGGTCAGTACCCCGAATGCAAAGAAAGCCCCCAGGGCTATATAACCCCATTGCCAGATGTAGGCCTTGTCAATCAATGAGGGATCAAGGGCATGTTTTGCCAGCTCGATAAGAATATTATACACGGCTATGATTGGCACGAATTGTACAATAGCGGTGATGACAGCCAATGACATCGCTCCGATGAGTAGCCAACGTTTGGTCCCGGCTATTTCGATTAACCTTCCCAATCCGGTTTTACGTCTATTTATATCCATTGTCTTGTAGTTTACTCGGTTGTTAGAATTTCCATCTTTTTACTCGTTGTTGTTCTTGCCAAAGATTGCGATACAAACCTCCTTCTTCGAGAAGAGTCTGATGTTTGCCTTGTTGTACTACTCGTCCCTGATTTATCACCACGATATTATCGGCATTGACCAGCGTGCCCAGACGATGTGCAATGATAACTACCGTCTTTTCTTTCACCAGGTCATTGATGGCATCTTGTATGTGTACTTCATTCTCTGGGTCGAGCGAGGCTGTCGCCTCGTCAAGCAACACTATAGGTGCATCTTTCAAAATGGCACGGGCAATAGATATTCGCTGTTTCTCACCGCCGGAAAGTGTGCTTCCTCCTTCGCCCACCAAGGTGTCATAGCCATCGGGCATGGCAGTGATGAATTCGTGACATTGCGCCTTGCGTGCTGCTGCTTCTATTTCTTCTTGAGTTGCCGTCTCACGACCTACGCGAATGTTATTATAGATAGTGTCATTGAAAAGATACACGTCCTGAAAGACAATGGAAATTTGCTGCATCAGCGTATGTAAGGTATAGTCCCTGACGTTTCGCCCACCAAGCAGGATTTCCCCTTTGTTTACATCCCAGAAGCGGGCTATGAGACGAGTCAGCGTTGTCTTTCCCGACCCCGATGGTCCAACGAGAGCAGTCAATCTTTTTTCCGGAATGACAAGCGATACATCCCGAAGCACGGGAATATCCTCGTTATAGCTGAAATCCACGTTCCGGAACTCTATTTCTGAACCCGTGACCTCTTCTATCGTTCCCTCCGGAAGCACAGGCGTATTACAAAGGGCTTCTATGCGTTCCGCACTCAACTTCATGTAATTGATAAGAGCGATAAAGGTCATGGCGTTGATGAGCGGGGCATAGATAGCCGAGCCAGCCAACAAAAACATGATGTATACAGGTATAGAAACCTGGGCATCCAACAGCATCGAGAAGCCAAGCAGCATAATAAGTAATAACCCTCCGTTCAGCAGAGTGGAAGCTAAAGTGATGGTAGGAGCAGGAGCGGCTTCCAAGTAGATACTCTCGCGTTTAAGTTCACGGAAAGCGTGTTCCAAACGTTCAAACTTATTGCCATTCAAATTGAACGCCCTAATCAAGCGGATACCCTGTATATATTCTATCATGCGCGAGGAGGCATTCCTTTTTATCTTCTGATGTTTCTTTCCCAATATTGCCACAAAGCGATTGGTGAGTAGCATCATGGGATATGCCAATGGAATGACGGAAGCTGCCGCCATAGCCAATTGCCAATTGCAGAACGAGAGCGACACCAAAGCCACAATAGGCATTGCCAATCCTCCGAAGAACTGTCCTATGAGATGTGTGGTGAGCATCTCCACGTTGTTGTAATCACTAACGATGTATGCCCCGATGTCTCCGGGATCACGACTATTAAAGAAACCCATTGGCAGTCGTCGCAAATGGTCAATCACAACCAAACGACCGTCGCAACATATCTCGTAGCCGTCACGATAGGCAACAAGGTAGGCTTTTTTTCCGATGAACCAAAGACAGATGAGGGAGATTAGAAGCACTGCCCATGCCCAAGCGATGTTCATAAGATTTATTGATGTTCCGGGATGCTGGAGAGGCTTGAATATCTCCCATACGACAAGCAGCATTGCCCCGTAAGGTGCGCCACGGAAGAAATATTCCGCTACGGTCCACCATATCAACGGACGCAGGCGACGAGGCTGCCCCATTGTGGCGGAATTGAGTATTTTAGAAAGATTGTTCATAAGATTGCTATTTGAGTAAGAAGTATCTGGGAGTTCTCGCTTTGTACCACGCATAGTCTTCCCCATAGGTGGTCATGCAGTATTGCTCTTCACCCAAGATAACGCCATGCGTGACGAGTATCAAAAGGATAGTGGCAAGTAGCAACAACAACGAAGCCGCGGCAATACATATCGCCAATGCTCCCACTTCATAGAAGAAGTACATCGGGTTGCGCGACAGGCGGTAAACGCCTCGTACGACTATTTCTCCTTTAGGCGTAGAGGCATAAGCGTGAAAGGCAGCCATGAATCCGACAAGCGCAAAGGCGAACAAGAGACTTCCTGCCATAAACAGCGGTGTGCCAATCTGAAGTGGAACAAAAAGCGAGATTAACAATACTACTAATTGAATAATATAGCTCAAAGTCGCGTATCGCTTGTCCTTAGCGGTATGCCACGAGGTATCTACGGCACGTTTTCCTCCTTCTTTGTAAAGAAGCATATACAAAAACTGTATCAACACCAACGCGAACGAGGGAATCCATGCATTGAGCCAGCCAAGTTGGAGTTGGACCAAATCGCTTATAGCCATATAAAAATAACTTTATAAAGAACAAAAAATATTTGGACTATGATCTTCAAGTGCACAAAAGCTCAACATAGGAGGGCAAAGAGAGAGAAGAGAATCCTACAATCATCTTTGCCCTCTTGGTTACAAGCTATGGCTTATTTGCCGAACCATTCTATTGCCATTGGGTTTCCTACAGTAGTTATCATAGGGGTTGGATTGACTACTGAAGTCTGAGGGTTGAGATAATATATGCCCTTGGTGGTCGCTGAAGCATTGCAGATAGCCAAACCGTCTTTATACTTAGAGACCAATACACCATAGCCGTTGGACAATTCCAGTCCTTTTATTTTCGTCATCTTCCGATTGTATAGGTCAAAGACTACGGCTCTGCTCGATATAGAGGAATGTCCTGTTTCTCCGGGTCTGTAATAACCTGGAATATCAACATATCCGTAGGCTTTACCATTGGCCACATAACAAATGGAAGCAGCCCAACCTGCTGTTTTCTCTTCTCCTTCGATAGTTGCACCGGTTATCGTCCAGTGGTACGTGGGATCAAAATCCGTATCACCCTTTTTTATTCGCAGTATGCCTGCCTTATGGCCTGCTACCATTCCGAAATTACCGATGCAGGAAATGTATATATCCCCTTTTTCATCCATGAATAAAGACTTCGGATCGATAGGACGTGTAGCTTGAGAGAAACCGCTGGCTTTCTCCGAAATCATCTTGACCAGCTTGTCCCTCCTTGTGTCAATAACGGCAACATCTGCTTGTTTGTAATTTTCCGGGCTTGTCCAACCACCCACCATCTGACTTAGACCTGCAAACACGTAGCCGTCACGTTCTATCATGATTCCTATGTCGGGATTATTGTCTTGTATGCCTAAAGATGTCAGGTCTATCTCTCCCGTCTTCTGCATGGTTTCAGGATTAAAAATGTAAATCTTTCCCAATCCTGCAAGCGACAGATACGCCTTTGTAGGAGACAGCTTGACGAGACTATTGGCACTGTTATTGGCAGGCAATGGCATACTGCCCATTTTCTGCAAACCACCGTTTACGCGGCGATACCTGACCAGTTCATTCTTGTCCATTGTCATGTGATAGCTCGGGAATACATAGACCTCATTACCTATCACCACAGGGTAAGAACTTCCAAAGGGAACATTTATGCCATTCTTATTGTCTACAGCCATCGTCGCGCCTAACTTGGGCTCGTCAATAAGTTGCATATAGACTGTTCCATCCATACCCGTAGCATTGGGTAAGGCTGTTAGTAGTAGTACATTTCCCGAACCTCCTGCAATGGGGATCTCTGGATCGTTCTTGTCACATGAGTTAAAACACAGTGCTGCAAACATGGCAGCAGCGAAAATCATTTTCTTTTTCATTGCTTTTTGTTTAATTGATTATTAGATGAATTATTACTTGAATACATATCTGAATCTGACGGTAAAACTACGCCCGGGTAAAGGACGGTTGAACTCACTGATTATTTGCGTATCTGTCAGATTGCTTATATTTCCCATAATGAAATAGCGCCCATTACCAAAACTCTGCTCAAAGCCCATACTGCATGAGATGGTTCGCGGTATGCGATGCTGTTGGAATTGGCTTTGCTCGAAATCATAAAGATATTCCTCCACGAATGAAGCATCGCTAAATATGCGCGTGTTCATACCTTTGCCCCCGAATAGATTCTCTTTGTGGAATTCCACTCCTGCATTTGCCATCAGATAAGGTATATTGGGCATGCGACTGCCCTTTGTCGGATTGGCAACAGTGGTGTTTTGCTCATACTTACGCGTATCTCGCAGGTCTTGGTAGGTTGCATTTACGTAACCATAGAGCCAGCGTGTAACATCTGCTTTCACCTCTGCTTCCACACCAAAAGTCCTCATTTCTCCAAAATTTTGATACTGCGATTGCAGGAAGCCTCCTGTAAAACGAATCATATTCTGTAGATACATGTAGAACCCGTTTACTTCTATCTGCAAGTTGCTGGGAGACTTTCCTGTCAGGTCGAACAGCATTCCCACGTTTACGCTTGTGTTACGCTCCGGAATCAAATTGCCTGCAGGGGCAATGATATAACCATCTCCCAGCAGTTCTTCTTCCGACGGAAGCCTTACATCATACCCGAGAGAGGCTTTTGCCATCAGGTTGGGAGTAATACGGTAACGAAGCGCATTGCTAATACCGAAATCATTCTTGTGGGTATTTATATCTTCCGCTGAATTTGTCAGAATACTAGCCATCCGCGTTTTCATTGAATAGTAGTAATACTTGATATTGACAGAATTGAGGAATTTATCGTCAGAAGAGCGATAGTCGTAGTTCACCCCAGCCACCCAACTGAGCATATTGCTTGGGAATTCCGTACGGTAGCCTATTACCTTGTCTTTCATTGCATCTTTGGGGTTGGCATGGGCATATTTCGACAAAGAATTGAAGTTGACCGAATGATTATCATTGACAAGATAGTTGAGATTCAATTTATGCTGCAATAGATGCTTGTTATTCACCAACAATGATGCCCATTTCCCGATTTCTCCACCGAATTTTGAAACCGCCGGATAATGCGTACCGTCCCAATGTGTGCGATGAGAAGCGGTATCAGTAAAATGATAGTTGGTATAAACATACCCCAGTTGCCAATCCAAGTCCAGTCCTTCCAAGAGAAAGTTCTCCTTCTCCATCTTGTTGGCGATAATAAAAGCATCGGAATGGCTGTGGGCATACTGAATGTTAGACTCTATTCCCTGTACATCCTTGTAGGTATGTATGAAGACTGGTTCAAATTCCACCAAGTCAAACCACCATTTCCGTGCCTTAAAACTGCCGCCGACAACTGCCTTCTTGAACTTGTCGTGATCTCGGGTTATCGTAAGTCCCTCTTGAAAGGGGGATTTCATCTTGTAGTTATTATCGGAATAGTTATAAAAACCTCCCAACCCGAACTCTATACCTTTTGGTGCAATGTTCATTTTGCTCACCACGGATGCTTTGTGAGTGTTGAAACTACCGTAAGAATAGTTCACGTCCAAATACTTGGGCGGATACTCCTTGATGACAATATTTACCGCTCCACCCACGGCGGAACCCCCGAATTTGGCAGGAACAATTCCTTTGTATATCTCAATGCGATCGATCATTTCCACCGGAATATCATTGATGTCGATAAAATCGGAATTGTCATTCATCGGCTGTCCGTCAATGAAAAGCCCAATGCGTTTTCCTTCCAACCCTCGTACGGAAACACGAGAAGTACTGCCCACTCCTCCCATTGTCCGCACGGTGATACCGGCCGTTTTTGCTAAAACATCCTGCACATTATTGACAGTCCCTTGTATCTGACTCATGCTGATTACAGATATAGGCATTGCCTGCTCACGTATTTTACGGGCTTCGCTTTTGCCCATCACCACCACCTCGTCCAACGATTTGGAATCGGCTTTCAGACGGATGATGATTTTACTGCCTCTCTCGTTACCCACTGTGACCTTACGGGTTTGGGTGCGATACCCCATAAAACTCACGGTAAGCGTATAGGTGCCTGTGGGAATATCAGAAAAAGAGAAATCCCCATGCTCATCTGTCGCGATGCCCTTTTTCAGCTCCTCGATAAAGATAGTTGTTCCGGGCAGTGGCTCTTCGCCTGAGTCGTCGATAACCACGCCCGCAATCCGTCCGCCTCCTGTTTGGGCGGAGACACTGACGCTCATGAGCATCAGTGATAAGAAAAGATAGAGTACTTTCTGCTTCATTGTCTTATTACTTTTGTTACTAAAAAATATATTTTGCCTTTGCCCATATTTCTGAATTGTTTTTGTACCTACCGAATATCCCCTCATTGCCTCCAAACCAATCATAACCTACCGATAGTTGGATGTGGTCATTCAGCGCATAGGAGGAGGTAAAGCGGCTGAACCATCCCTCGTGGTTGAGGTCGAAATAGGTGAAGTTGGATAATTGTAATGTGCTGTCCAACAGTTTTTTAGACACATTGAGCGTGAGGAGTGACTGATGACGAGGTTGTGCTATTTGATTTTCATATCGCAGAATACTTTCCGAAGAAAACTGCGCCATCACCATCCATTCATGAGGCGCATACCAATCCACGCCCACGAGATAATTCACCGTGTTGAAGCCCTTCTGCTCCATAGCTCCCGCCTCGGGTTTGTAGCTGAAATGCTTGTCCACATTGAATGCTGCTTCGCCACGCAGGAGAAACTGCCCCAACGGCTTGGATATATCTCCTCCGAAAAATCCCATGCGGTAATATTGCGGAGATACGGTCATGTGGTTGCCTGAAGACCGATAAGTAATCACGGGCATCTTGTTCCATGTATGCAATGCGGCAAGAGAAAAATCCACTCCAGGCAAGGTGAAGCCGAGTTTTCCCCCATATTCTATGTTGGAAAATCGGAACTTTGGGCGACTTCCGTCCTCATTCCAGACAAGAGGTAGAGCGGTGTTTTCAGGCAGCACACTCCATGGATTTTCAGTATCAGTCGGTAGCTTATATCCCTCGAAGGTCGGCACGGCAAGCAGTTCTAATTTCATCTTCTCATTGAAGACAAAGAAGCGCAGGGCATTGACCGGCATACGGATGTCGTCATAGTCTTGTGCCAAGAACTCCGTCATATCCATCGGAGAAACCAAGTCGATGATACGCACACCGTCTGCCACACCCCAAATGACCAATTGCCGACCGAGGCGAAAGCCCCAGTGTTCCTCTCTGTGGTCGAGATATGCCTCCCGCAGCTCAAAACCCGTGCGTCCTTTCAGCAAGGCGTTGTGGGTGGCATTGAACGAGACAAAGAGCGTCGAACTGCCAAAACTTTTCCCTATTTCTCCCCTTACCCGAGTGCGTGAGGACATAAAGTCGTTCGGCTTCTCGGAACGGACGGCATGATAGGTGTCAACAAAGCCTTTGAGTTGCCACGATGAATCCCCTTCTTCCTGTCCCCATGCGGCGTGTAGGGACAAGAGATGGAGAAACAGCAACAAAAACTTCGCAGAACGATTACCTGTGTTTGTCATCAGAACCTACCTTTCTCCAAAGTGGTAACATTGAATTTTGTCTCCTCCATGGGAAGGTCATACTTGGGATTCTTGATTTCAAGAATCGTCTGATGCCCCGTCTGCGCATTGGTCATGTGCAGTTTCCGGGCAACCCAGAATCCCGCCACCTTGGCAATGTCCGATAATTCAAGACGGCGGTGCAGCTTCCCCATTTTGTCATAATACTCCACCTTGACGGCTATCAGGCAGTCTTGGCGTATGAAGGCTATTTTCTTGGAATAAATCTCGCGTTTGTCTTTGGGCGTAGATTCCAATTTCCAACACTTATGCCCATCTATTTCTTCTTCACTCAGCAGTTTGTGCGTGTCCTCATCCACGTTGCGACTGCCCATATCATCATAGGTAAAGTCACTGCCCATAAAGTAATCTTGCTTAGCAGACGAGCCACTGATACGGCGGGTCTTCTTCATGGCGGGCAGGTAGAGCCATTTATCATCGTCCTTGTCGGGATTGTCATAATCCCACGTGAGAAACCCCGTACCTTTTACGTCACCGGGGTATTGGAAGAACATAATGCTCTTGCGGTCTTTCTTTCCTTTGCCCACGTCGACGGAATAAGAAATCAGTTTGCGCTCGCGCACTGCTCCGCGCTTATTAATCAGTTTCATCACCAATTCCGACTGACGGGTATCGCCATCGGGACGGTCTTTTACTTTTTGAGCAATCTCTCTGCCCGTCTGAGCCATTGCCGTGGTGGCAAAAGCCAATACCACCAAACTTGTTAAAATAAATCTTTTCATCATGATTGATATTTTGTTGTTGATTTTATCCCATTGACTTTTCAAGCATCTTCCGATAGGTCGCTGATTGTGCCTGCAACTCTGCGTCAGTGCCCATAGCCTCAATCTTGCCTTGATTGAGCAACACGATTTTATCGGCTCCGCGAATGGTACGCATCCGGTGGGCGATAACAATGACCGTCTTGTCCTTAATCAGCTCCGACAAAGCCTCCTGTATCAGACTTTCGTTTTCCACGTCGAGCGAAGCAGTGGCTTCGTCCATCAGGATGATGGGAGCATCTTTCAGTATGGCTCTTGCAATGGAGATGCGCTGGCGCTCGCCACCGGAAAGCCGCTCGCCGTTTTCACCGATGACGGTTTCCATGCCTTCGGGCATACGGTCGATAAACTCATCGCAGCGAGCTATTTTGGCAACGCGGGCAATCTCTTCGTCCGTAGCTCCTTTCTTACCTATACGGATATTATCTTTTATGCTGGCGTTGAACAACACCACATCCTGAAAGACAATGGCGTAGTTCTTCAGCAGCGTTTCGGGATCTATCCGGCTGATGTCCTCGCCCCCCAATAGTATTTTACCTTTCTGAATATCCCAGAAACGGGCTACCAACTTGGTAAGCGTGGTTTTACCGCTTCCCGAAGGGCCGATCAAAGCTGTAACTTCGCCCTGTTTCGCAGTGAAACTTACGCCGTTAATGACGGTATAGTCCTCATAACCGAACTCGACATCTTTGAAATCTATACTGTAATCTTTGGGATTCATTTCCAGTTTGCCTTCCTGAACGGGCATGGTTTTAATCTCTTTGATACGCGCCACTACACCGTCGAGAGCCACGATCATCGCCATAAAGGTGAGAATGCCCTCGATAGGCAGGTAGATGCTTGCCGTGAGAATGAGATAGGCGATATAGACAAGGATGTTGATCTGTCCGGAAAGGTTTGTTTTGGGTTCTGATGTCATGGACTATTA
>JABLTO010226935.1_pt1 | contig 11128 bp, 9 predicted proteins | sample 7160091 | NCBI WGS metagenome assembly JABLTO01 (sample SAMN14651225, study PRJNA627086) | human gut metagenome | isolation source: feces | host: Homo sapiens
AGACGCAAATTCAGCGTCCGGACAAAAACGTCCTCTTCGCCGGCACGGTTTTTATACGGTTTAAGGGCATTGATATCCGGAAAGCTTTCCCGGGGGTGCGTCTGTGCCATCAGGTCGTAAATCAGACGTGAAGTTTCGTCTTTCAGCACATCATAGGCCACGGACAGCTTCTGAAAATTTTCCAGAGCGTTTTCGCCCGGATTCCGGTCCGGATGCAAAAGCTTGGCGCGTTCGCGATAATTCTGCTTGATTTCAGTTTCGGAAGCGTCATACGCCACGCCGAGAATGGCGTAATATCCCAGCGGGTCGAAAGAAAAGGTCCTGTTTTCCGTCTTGCTCATATATAAATTCCGTCTGCTAAAGTTTGGCTTTCGGCACTATCATCGCATATTTTGATAAACTTTTCTTTAACGTTAATCTTTACGGTACCGGCATAACCTTCCTCATGCAGCGTGGCCTTAAACAACCGCATGACATTGGCACAGAAGTCGGAACCGATGTCGCGTTCGGTACGGATTATCAGATCAAACCTTTTGTCTTTGGCCAAAGCATAACCGTCAAACTGCAACGAACCGAGTCTGCTGAAACTGGTGTCGACGACAAAGCGGGTACCGAAACGGCGGTTTTCGCGGCTTTTTTTCTTTTCTTCTTCGTCAAGAATTTTTTTGACAGCGATACGGATTTTACTCAGGCTCTGTCCGTTAAGCACCGGAACTTCCATAATCCGCCAGTTGATGCCGTCCTGATTGGAAGACACGAACATTGAACCGAGTTTGGAAACGACCTCCCGCCCTTCGGTCGTGGCGCTCAACCTGTCGACGATGTCCGAACCGAGCCAGCGGCTGAGATTGTGCTCGCCGGAAGCCTTAATATAGGCAACCATGTTGGCCAGCATACGCGGCGAAGAAGGTTCGGGAATCCGGTTCAGCACTGCGGCTGCAAGTTCCTTCTGTCCGCGGTTCATCAGCGGCTGCAGAATTTTGAGAATATTATCGGCCGCCGGCAGCCTGCCCGTATGCCGCGCGACAGCTGCTCCGGTTTCGGCAATGTCGTCCGGAACCGCCAAATTACGTTCAAAGCCTTCCAGTTCCAAAAGCACCGGCAACCCGCCGCCGAGTTTTACCGGGTTTTCAATAAGAACTTCGGCAAAAGGCGCACGAATCGAAACCGGACCGTTGTCCGGCCGCACGGCGATCTCGGCAGGAAAAGTCCGACCGCCCAGCGCCGCCAGTTCTTTTCCTATCTGCCGCACCGCTTCCGGCAGCGGAAGCTTTCCGGCGGCAAAATCTCTAATGACGTTTTGAATATCCTGCAGCGGCCGCGAAACTGCCGCCGTTTCTTTCCGAACGTTTTCGCCGGCAGCCGGAAAAACCTCCGCCGGCTGCGAATTTTGCGGCAGAACGGCAGGTTGATTTACGGCAACGGATATACGGCTGGAAAATGCGGCGAATTCTTTTAGCAGAGGCTGCAGTTTTTCCGTCGGAACATTAAGTTCCGCCGCCAGATTTTCCAATACCGTTCCGGCTCTGAGCGGCGCCGTTTCGAGCGGCGGAAGCGCGGCGGCGGTATCCTTTATGAGAGGAGCAACCGGCTGCGGACGAACCTGACTTTCGTTGGCGCGAACCATATATTTTTCGGGATTTTCGCCGTTGACGGACAAAACTTTGACCGTAACGGCACCGTCTTTCTGCGGCTGCAACTTCAATTCCAAGTCTGCGGCCGCCGTATTGTCGGGAAGTTTCAGCGGCGTATCCAGCTTCAGTTCGACGGGAAGCTTAAACAACTGTCCGTTAAGCGTCAGGCTTATTGTTCCGGTCAGAGTTCCGAGCGCCGTATTGCGGGCATCGGCCAGAACTTCCAGCACGGCGCTCTGGCCGGGCACAATCGTTTCGCCGACGGTTTGTCCCGTCAGGCCGCCGATGGTTCCGGTCAGATTTTTGTCGGCTGAAGGCGTGCTGACCTGCGGCGTATTCAGCGGCGGAATAACATTATCCATTGATCAGTTTCCCGGCTATGGCGATAACGTCTTCGGCCGCCTCCGAGGTCGGATAGCGGCTGATAAGCGGCGCCTGGTTGCGGATGGAATCGCGGACGCGGGTGTCGCGCCTGATTATACCTAACAACTCGGGCGAAATTTTCAAGAAATTACGACAGGCTTTCAGCAAGGTATCATATGTCCGTTGACCTTCCCGAATGGAATTGGCCTGGTTGATAACCACGTTCAGATTGCATTTGGGATACTGCATGGCCATGATTTTGATAAATGCGTAAGCGTCGGTCAACGAGGTCGGTTCATCGGTACACAGCACAATTATTTTTTCAGCCATGCCGGAAAGAATTCGTACCGGCTTTTCAACGCCGGCGCCCATGTCCAGAATGACCTTGTTGTAATTGGAAGCAAGCAGGGACAAGTCTTCGCCCAAAATCTGCAAACGGCCGACAGGCATTGATGCCAGTCCGGCGGAACCGGAACGGCCGGCAATGATGTCAAAGTGGGTTTTGTCGCAATGGTGAATGACCTGATTCAGGGTTTTGGCGCCGGCAATAACACTTCCCAAATCGTCTTTAACCATCAGGCCGAGCTGAATATCGATGTTTGCCAGCCCCAGGTCGCCGTCAAAAAGCAGGGTTTTCTGCCGGAGGCCGCTTAACGCGTGCGCCAGCGTCACGGAAAACCAGGTCTTGCCGACCCCGCCTTTGCCGGAAGCCACGGCAATCATGTTGCGGCCTTTGCGAAGGCTGCGCGGTGCAGTGCCGCGCGGCATAATCTTCAATTCTTCGCTCTGATTTTCTTCCATCTACTTTTCTCCTTAAACTCAGGCCAACACCAATTTGGCCAGCGCTTCGCCGTCTACGGGCGACAAGCCTTTGGCAATGCTTGAACTGACGCTTGCCGAACAGAAACCAAATTCGCAGCAGGCGGCAACCGACAAAAGCGCGCCAATCCGCCGGGTCAGGTCCAAACGGGTCGGCAACAGAAACCGGGCGCCGATTTCGGCAAAAATATCGGCGATTTCAACCGCCTCAAAAGTGTTTTTTCCGGCATCCATGGTCAGAATCATATCGGCGCGCACCGCTTCGGTCAACAGGCTGACCTTTTCGACCTCTTCCGGCAGAAAAGGATTGATGCCGGGCGTATCTATCAGTACCAGCACATATTTCTGCCGCGCCTCTTCAACCGTATCATAGAGGCCGCGCGGGGTTTTGACAAAGCGAAAATCGGTTCCGAGAATATCGGCAAAAGCCTGCAACTGGCTGTTGGCGCCGGCCCGGACATTGTCGGTCGACACGATGCAGGCGCTCAGCTTTTGAAGTTTGGCCTGCGTAGCGGCTTTGGCGATAGCCGTTGATTTTCCGGAACCCGGAACGCCCATAAACATCTTAACCGGCTGCCGGCAGTCCAAAATGTCCTGAAAACGAAACATTTCTTCAAAACAATGGGTTAACAGCTTCTTTTCGTCCGTCAGGTTTTCCTCGGCGGAAATTTTGCGGCAACGAGCCAGAACCCGTTCTTTGACAATATCCAAAACGCCATGGTAATCCAGACTTTCCCGCAGTTTTTCGTCATCATATTTCCAGCGCGTCGGCCTGACCTCCACCTGCTCCTCGCGATTAAAGGAAATTTCGTCGGCGTCTTCGACGGCTGCCGTCAGCTCAATTTCTCCGGCGGCGTTTTTCTCCTGTGAAATAATGACGGCGTCGGCTCCCAGCATCTCGCGAACCTGCGCCAGAGCAGTCGGCATGTCGGGAGCGGTAAAATTTTATACAGAGTATCAAGAACCTGTCGCCGGGACGTCTGGCGTCAATCGCTGCGATTGTCATCTTTCTGATAAGCTTTTTCGTTTATCTGGCCACCAAGCTGAACACCGGCGACTACGCCGTGCTGTATACCGATTTGGAAATGGAAGACGCCAAACAGATTGTCCAGCATCTGGAAACCGCCAACATCAAATATCGATTGACAAAAAACGGCACGGAGATTCTGGTGCCGGAAGAAGACGTCAACAAAATGCGCATTGATACCGCGGATCTGGCCATGGCGTCCAAAGGTTCCAACGTCGGTTATGAGATTTTTGACAATACCGACGCGCTGGGTTCGACCAACTTTGTGCAGAACGTCAATTTGATCCGTGCGCTTGAGGGCGAACTGGCCAGAACGATTCGTTCGGTGGACCACATCAAGTCGGCGCGGGTGCATCTGGTGTTGCCCAAGCGCGAAATGTTCTCCCGCGAAGAGCAAATGCCCACCGCTTCGGTTGTCATCAAGACCGACGGCAGCAAACTGAGCCTGGAAAGCATCCATTCCATTCAGCAGCTGATTGCCGCGGCGGTTCCGAAACTTGACGTCAAAAACGTGTCTATCGTCGACAGTGCCGGCAATCTTCTGACCAACAATTTTGAAGATGAAGAAGCGGTAACCGTTGCCAACAACGAAGCTTTGCGTCTGGAACAGGAGCGCAAAATGTCGCTTCAGGTTCAGAACCTGCTTGAAAAAAGCGTCGGCGAGGGCAAAGTTCGGGCACAGGTCAATCTGGACATGGATTTCGATCAGATCGTTACCAACGAGGAAATTTACGATCCCGATTCGCAGGTGGTTCGCTCGCAGGCGACCGTCACTGACAACAGCACGACAGACAATGTCGAGCAGCCGGTTTCCGTCGCGCAGAATATTCCGAACGGCGACATGGTTGCCGCCGGTACCGGCAGCGTCAGCCGAAAGTCCCGTACCGAAGAAACGGTAAATTACGAAATTTCCAAAGTCGTCCGCAACAAGGTCAAGAACAGCGGCACGATTAAACGTCTGGGCGTCGCCGTTATCGTTGACGGCATTTATGAACGAAATGCGGAGGGCAAGGTTGTTTACCGTGACCGTACACCGGAAGAAATGGAGCAGATTCGTTCGCTGGTCAAGTCGGCGGTCGGTTTTGATGCCGAACGCGGCGATATGGTTGAAGTTGCCAATATGAAGTTTGCCTCCAACCAGCCGGAAATCGAAACGGTCAGCGAGGTTCTGATTATGGGCTTTACCAAAGACGAACTGATTCGCATTGCCGAAGGCATAGGCGTTGCAATTGTTGCAATTCTGGTTATCTTATTGGTTATCCGTCCGCTGATTAACAATGCCTTCGAAACCAATACGGCCAACGGCGAGGGCAGGCTTCTGGGCGACAATGCCGAAGAGGACAATCTGCTGCTTTCCAATTTCCTCAATGAGGAAGACGGCGAAATTGACGAACTGATTAACATGAACAAGATTGACGGCAGAATCAAAGTTTCGTCTCTCAAGAAAATTAACGACATTGTCGAAAAGAACCCCGACGCGGCGGTCAATATTATTCGCGGCTGGCTCTATTCCAGCGACGGCAATTAAGATTGGAATGATACCATGAAGCAAAACGTAATAGACGATTATAACTTACTTTCCGGTCAGCAGAAGGCGGCAATCCTGATGATGTCGCTGGATGAGGACAAGTCGGCGCAGATTTTTGCGTTGATGGACGATGAGGAAATCAAGGAGCTTTCGGTTATCATGGCCAGCCTGGGCAAGGTCAATTCCAACGTCGTCGAGCAGCTGTTTCAGGAGTTTGCCGAAAAGTCCTCCAACACCGGCACTCTCATCGGCACTTTCGAGAGTACGGAGCGCCTGCTTTCCAAAACGCTGGATAAGGATCGCGTTTCCGCCATTATGGAAGAAATCAGCGGTCCTGCCGGACGTACCATGTGGGATAAGCTCGGCAATGTTAACGAGCACGTTCTGGCCAATTATCTGAAAAACGAATATCCGCAGACGATTGCGGTTATTCTCTCTAAGATTAAGGCAGAACATGCCGCGAAGGTTATCGCCCTGCTGCCGGAGAACTTTGCGATGGAAATCGTCATGCGCATGTTGCGGATGGATTCGGTGCAGAAAGAGGTGCTGGACGGTCTGGAAAAAACCCTGCGCAAGGAGTTCATGTCCAACCTGTCCAAATCGACGCGCCGCGATTCCCACGAGCTTATCGCCGACATTTTCAACTCGTTGGATCGCAATACCGAAGGTCGTTTTATGGAAGCTCTGGAAGAACGCAACCGCGAGAGCGCCGAGCGCGTCAAATCGCTTATGTTTACGTTTGAAGATTTGGTTCGTGTCGACTCTCAGGGCATTCAGGTTCTGTTGCGCAACGTCGACAAAGACAAGCTGGCAATCGCTCTCAAAGGTGCTTCCGAAACCATCAAGGATCTGTTCTTCAACAATATGTCTTCCCGCGCCGGCAAAATCATCAAGGAAGATATGGAAGCCATGGGGCCGGTTCGTCTGCGCGACGTCGAAGAGGCTCAGCAGTATATCGTTACCACGACCAAAGAGCTGTCCAATGCCGGCGAAATAGTCATCAGCGAAGGCAAGGACAACGACGAGTTGATTTATTAACGGACAGGCGTCAATGGCAGAACTCAGAAAATTTCTGTTTGATAATTTTGTTATCGAAGAAAAAAGGAAAAACAAGCCGGAGGTTGTCGAACCCGAACCGGAGGTCTTGCCCGCTGTCGAAATGCAGCCGGAGGAAGAGCCTGAGGAAAAGCAGGAAGACGTAAGGGAAGCTGATTTTGAGAAGATTGTTCCCCCCGGGCCTGAAGTAAAAACCTTTACCGAAGAGGAAGTTGCGGAAAAAATAAAAATCGCCGAGCAGGACGCTTACGAACGCGGGTTCAAAACCGCTCAGGAAGGCATTGAAAACACAACGGCCGCTTTGCTTGAAAATATTAACAATCGGCTGATGACTCTGATTGCCGCTTCTGCACAGGCGGAAGAAAACGCCGAGCAAGAGGCTTTTGCGCTTGCCTGTGCCGTCGTGGAAAAACTGGTTCCGAGCCTGACCGAAGAAAATGCGGCCGGTATCGTGAAAAAATTTATCGGCGAGAATTTCAACAATTTTAAAAACGAAGCAAAATTGTCTTTCTATATTCATCCCGATATTATATCATATGCGCAGGAAACGATAGCCAAACTGGCCAACAGTTACGATTTCGAGGGTAAAATCGCCCTGCATAAGGATGCTTCGCTCGGCAAGGCCGACTGCCGCATTGAATGGGAAAACGGCGGCGTGGAAAGAAACTCTGCCGAGCTGGGCAAAAAAATAGAAGACTTGTTGGCTGTCAAGCCTGAAGGGAAGAAAAACGATGAGTGAAAATCTGGAATTGGACGAGTTGAGCGAAAGCGCCGGAATGGATGACGAGCCGGTACTCAAAAAAGACAGTCTTGACGACAATTTCGACATTCCCAGTTCGGCCAGCGACCTGGAAGCCGTTTACGATATTCCGGTCAAGGTCTCGGCCATTCTGGGCAAGACCAAAATGAAGGTCAGCCAGCTGCTCAAGCTGAACAAGGGCGCCATCATCGAGCTTGACCGCAAGGTCGGCGAGGCGATTGACATCTATGTCAACAATAATCTGGTGGCCCGTGGCGAAGTCGTCGTCGTTGACGACAAATTGGGTATTACCATGACTGAAATTGTCAAATCGGTGGCGAAATAAGGTTGAACGAAAATGGAATTGCTTATTGTCGGAACATTAGACGGACAAATCGGAGCGGCGAGCAAAATTGCCATTGCTCAGGGCGGTCACGTTTCTCTGGCTGACAAGATTGAAAGCGCGCTCGAAATATTGCGCTCCGGCAAAACCGTCGAACTGGTAATGATAGACGTCAGGCTGGATGTCCATAAGTTTATCTCCAGCCTTGAAGCCGAACGTATAAACGTTCTGGTCGTTGCTGCCGGTGTTTCGAACGACCCGGCGCTGGCCGTCAATGCCATCAAGGCCGGTGCCAGGGAATATATTCCGCTGCCCCCCGATCCGGAATTGATTGGCGCGGTTCTGGCCGCGGCTACCCGCGAGAACCACGCACTGATTTACGGCGACAAGAAAACCGAACAGGTGCTGAAACTGGCTAAGCAGATTGCGCCTTCCGAAGCCAATGTCCTTTTAACCGGAGAGTCCGGAACCGGTAAGGAAATCTTTTCGCGTTTCATTCATGACAATTCCAAGCGCGCCAACAAAAAGTTTGTCGCGGTCAACTGCGCCGCCATACCGGAAACGCTGCTGGAATCCGAACTTTTCGGCTATGAAAAAGGCGCGTTTACCGGTGCGGTTGCCCGTCGTATCGGCAAGTTTGAAGAAGCTTCCGGCGGCACGCTGCTGCTTGATGAAATTTCCGAAATGGATATTCGCATTCAAGCCAAGCTGCTGCGCGCCATTCAGGAGAAGGAAATCGACCGTATCGGCGGCAAAGCGCCGATAAAAGTGGATACGCGCATTATCGCCACCTCCAACCGCAATCTGGACGAAGCGGTCAAAAACGGCTCTTTCCGTCAGGATTTGTATTATCGTCTGAATGTCGTCAATGTCAACATTCCGCCGCTGCGTGAGCGTCCGGACGATATTATCGTGCTGGCCAAGCATTTTGCCAAAAAATATTCCGAACTGAACGAAATCGATTTAAAGCCGCTTTCCGCCGGCGCCGAACAAAAGCTGTTGAACTACCTCTGGCCGGGCAATGTCCGCGAACTGGAAAATACGTTGCATCGCGCCGTGCTGCTGAGTACCGGAAACGAAATCGGCGAAGATGCGGTTATTCTTGATTCTCAGGACGCCGTTATCAATAGAAACGAAAACGGGGTTATGACCGGTGCCGAATTTGTCGGCAATACGGTAGCCAGTGTCGAGCGCAACCTGATTATCGACACGCTGAAACATACCATGGGCAACCGGACGACTGCCGCCAATATTCTCGGCATTTCCATCCGCACGCTGCGCAATAAACTCAAACAGTATCAGAACGAAGGTTTTGATATTCCGGAAATATAGGCAGGTTAAGTAACTCGGATAATGGCTAAAAAACCGCAAAATAACGCCGCAATGTTCGGTGCCAGGTCTTTTAAGGAACTGCTTGTCGCTTCGACCAAGCGGGGCGATATCCTTTTTGCCCTCGGCATTATCCTGATGCTGGTCATTTTGATTCTGCCGATGCCGGCCTGGCTGTTGGATATTGCGCTGGCGCTTTCGATTACCATGGCCTGCATTGTGCTGATGACCGCCATTTTTATTGAGAAACCGACCGAGTTCAGCGCGTTCCCGCTGGTTTTGCTGATTACCACCATGTACAGGCTGTCGCTGAACCTGGCGTCAACCAGGCTGATTTTGTCCCGGGGTTACCTGGGGCCGGACGCCGCCGGTGAAGTTATCGAGGCTTTTGGCGGTTTTATCATGGGCAACAGCTTTGTCATCGGCGTTATCGTCTTTGCCATTCTGGTCATCGTCAACTTCGTGGTCATTACCAAAGGTTCCGGCCGTATTGCCGAAGTTGCCGCGCGTTTTGCCTTGGATGCCATGCCCGGCAAGCAGATGGCCATCGATGCCGACCTGTCTTCCGGATTGATTACCGAAGAAGAGGCCCGTGCCCGTCGTGAAGATTTGGCCAGGGAAAGTTCTTTTTACGGCGCTATGGACGGTGCTTCGAAATTTGTCCGCGGCGATGCGATTGCCGGCCTGATTATTACTTTTATCAATATCATTGCCGGTATTATCATCGGTATGGTGCAGAACGATCTGACTTTTTCACAGGCGGCCGAAACTTACACCCGCCTGACCGTCGGTGACGGACTGGTTGCACAGGTGCCGGCGCTGATTATTTCGGTAGCCGCCGGTATTCTGGTTTCCAAGGCCGGCATGACCGATGCCACCGACAAGGTTCTGTTCGACCAGCTGGCCAATTATCCGAAAGCGCTCGGCATGTCGTCGTTTTTGGCTTTGGCGCTGGGCATGCTGCCGGGGACGCCGGCTTTTCCGTTCGTGCTGCTGGCAGCTTTGACCGGCGGTACCGCCTATTATCTGAATAAACAGCAGCAGGCGGCGGCCGAACAGGCGCAGGCGGTTATGGAACAGGAGAAAAAACAGGGTGCGGCGGCCAAAGCTGCCGATGAGCCTATTGCCAATGCGTTGCGTATTGACCTTATCCGGCTCGAAATAGGTTATGGTCTGCTGCCGTTGATTAATGAGGAAACCAATCGCAAACTGACCGACCAGATTAAGGCGTTGCGCCGCGCACTGGCTTCGGAGCTTGGTTTTGTCATGCCTTCCATCCGCATTCAGGACAATATGCAGTTGGAAGCCAACGAATATAACATTTACATTAAGGAAGTCAAAGCCGGCAAAGGCGAACTCCGCCCGACCCAGCTGCTGGTTATGGATCCCCGCGGCGAACCGATTACGCTGCCCGGCGAAGCCACCACCGAACCGACCTTCGGTCTCAAAGCCATGTGGGTAGACCAGTCTTATCGGGAGGAGGCCATGTTCCGCGGTTATACGGTCGTAGATCCGGCCACCGTGGTTACCACCCATATTACCGAACTGGTTAAGGATAATATGCCCGAACTGCTGTCCTATGCCGAAACCCAGAAGCTGCTTGACGAGATGGACAAGGAACAGCAGAAACTCGTCAAGGAGCTTATACCGGGCAAAGTCAGCCTGGGCGCGGTTCAGCGCATTTTACAGAATTTGCTTCAGGAGCGGGTTTCCATCCGTGATTTGCCGACCATTCTCGAAGGAATTTCCGAAGCCATATCCACCACCCGTTCGCTGATGATGATTACCGAGCATGTGCGTACCCGTCTGGCGCGCCAGTTGTCTAATGCCAACGCCAATGAGTTCGGCGTTATTCCGCTGGTAACGCTGTCGCCGGAATGGGAACATGCTTTTGCCGAGTCGATCATCGGCGAAGGCGACGAGCGTCAGCTGGCCATGGCACCGACTGCTTTGCAGGGGTTCATTACCAAAGTTCGCAATGTCCTTGAGGATTTGGCCGTTAAGGGCGAAACGGCGGTTCTGCTGACCAGCCCGTCCATCAGGCCTTTTGTCCGTTCGATTATCGAGCGCTTCAGGCCTCTGACCGTGGTCATGTCTCAAAACGAGATACATCCCAAGGCCAAAATTAAAACCGTCGGCCAGATTTAGGGAGAACGCCCTTGCGTATAAAAAATTTTACCGCTCCCGACATGCCGACTGCTCTGGCGCAGGTTCGCGAGATGCTGGGAGCCGACGCCGTCATTATTTCACAGGAGAAAACCGCCGCCGGAGAAATTGAGCTGACGACAGC
>JABLTO010032463.1_pt1 | contig 11115 bp, 6 predicted proteins | sample 7160091 | NCBI WGS metagenome assembly JABLTO01 (sample SAMN14651225, study PRJNA627086) | human gut metagenome | isolation source: feces | host: Homo sapiens
CGCGCGAAGCCGCTGTCTGAGCCGGCATCTGCCATAATTTCAATAGCAGATGCTGGCGAGTTCGGTTCGCGCGGTTTTATATTGTTTATGAGGGAGCACGCTTAGTGCTGCCAGAAAGTCCGCTCATTGTCTTTGGCGTGACGGACATAGTCCTCGGCGTGTCAAAGACTGGAAAGACACGGAATTAGATACAAAAATAGCGTGGAAGAAATTCTCATATTTTACTTCAAAGAATCTTCCACGCTCATTTTTTATTCTGAAACTGCTAATAACTTCATTTCTTATCCCGGAACCTGCTCTTACATTTTTGCAATCAATGCGGCAATTTCTTCCGGAGTCATAAGCTTGTGTGGATCGGAAAAATCCATCGGTGCAGCTTCCTCTGCCTTTGTCTCAGGCTCTTTCTGCGGCTTGGCCACCTTCGGCTCGTCCGGTATTTCGTTCTCCGGCGCGGCTACTGGCTCTGGCTCGTCCGGTGCTTCATTCTCCGGCGCGTCTTCCTCTTTCAGATCTGCTCCAAGATCGAGGCTTTCTCCTCCGAGATCGGAGCCATCTGCTCCTAAATCTAAGCTATCCACTCCGAGATCAAGGTTCTCCGTTCCAAGGTCAAGGTTCTCTGCTCCAAGATCGAGACTATCTGCTCCTAAATCAAGGCTGTCTCCTCCGAGGTCTAAGCTGTCTGCCCCAAGATCAAGTCCGCCTGCTCCGGCATCTAAGTTATCTGCTCCTAGGTCAAGGTTCTCTGTCCCGAGATCAAGACCGTCCACTCCAAGGTCTAAGCTGTCTCCTCCGAAATCGAGACCATCTGCTCCAAAATCGAAACTGTCTATCGCCGCACTCTCTGCCTCAGCCTCATTCTGATCGTCTGTGGCAGCTGCCGTATCTTCCTCTTCCACAATCGCGTCGGAATCTACGATCGGTTCCTCATACTCTTCCATCACCGGGGTGTCATCCGTCACCGTCTCTGCATCTACAACCGGCAGTTCCTCCTCCGGTGTATCCGGCATGCTAAAATCCGCTTCCGCTTCCATGACCGCTTCCGGCTGTGGTTCCATGACCAGCTCCGGCTCCGCTTCCATATCCGGCTCTGATTCTGCCCGCTCCGGCTCCATGTCTGGCTCCGGCTTCTGCACTGCTGCAGCTGCCGCGCTTTCTGCAATTCTGCTCTCCAGCGCCGCATTCTGGCTTACCAGTTCGTCCATCCGGCTCTCAATAGCGGCAAGCGTCTGTGCCTTTTCCTCGGCAGCCGTCTCCTTCACTGCCTGGAGTTCCTCGTTAATCTCCTTAAGCCCTGCGGTAATCTCCTTTAATTCCTCAGCAAATTCCTGCTGCTTTAAGACGAGTTCCTTAACGGAATCATCCATCATGTTCTGCTGCTTTCCGGCAAACTGCTCAAATCCCGCATCCATGCTCTCCTTTAACTGTAAGAGATTGTCTACTACGCGGTCGTTGGAATTCATAAGTGCATCTGCATTTTCCTTGCTTCTGGTAATGGTCACCTTGGCGATCGCCTTCTGCACTGTGATGATCTCTTCGCCCGGCTCCCTGGTATTGCGGTCAACCGCCTCCAGCTGCTCCGAGATTTTCTTCAGCATCAGATACGACGCCTTTTCTCCGCGAAGCATCCTCTCATATTCGTCTTTTGCCTGCTCTCCGCTCTTATGTATCTCCTTTAATAAAGCAGCAATAAATACATAGGTACAGGCGAGAATTGCTGCTCCCAGAATGATCTGCACCAGATATACCCGGGGCAGGTTGACGATAAAATACATTTCAATCAACAGCAGCACCGTTGCTCCCAGCAAAAAGACCGGCGCAAGCGGCATACCTTTTTTCTCGCGTGGCTGATTCTCTTTCTTATCCATAGTGTGTCCTCCGTGGCTTTCCTGTCCATCCCTGGCAACAGGCATTGTATAGTGTTATATTATCACAGAACGCAAAAAACATAAACGGATTTTCTTGTTATTTTATCCTACAGATTTTATAATATATTTCGGACTATTTTTTAGATTTTTTTATACTTTTCTACGACAGATATGGAGATTATAGCATGAACGAAACCTCTTCCAAGAACGAAATCACATCCGGTATCATCTGGAAACAGCTTCTTTTATTTTTCTTTCCTATTTTACTGGGTTCTTTTTTTCAACAGCTTTACAATACGATCGATGCCGTCATTGTGGGACGCTTTGTCGGGAAAAATGCACTTGCCGCGGTCGCCGGTTCCTCCGGAATGGTCATCAACCTGCTGGTCAACTTTTTTACCGGGCTGACTGCCGGTGCTTCCGTCATTGTCTCCCAGTTCTTCGGATCCGGGGACCGCAAAAAGGTGGACGACAGTATTCATACGATCTATGCCTTCTCCATCATCGGCAGCGTCATCATGACACTGATCGGCATCACTGCTGCCCCGGCGCTTCTTCGACTGATGAATACGCCGGAAGAACTGATGAGTGACTCCATCCTCTACCTGCGCATCTATTTTGCCGGCATTTTCTTCGTGTTTATTTACAATACCGGAGCCGGACTGCTGCGCGCGCTGGGAGATTCCAGACGTCCGCTGTACTGTCTGATGATCTGCTGCGTGATCAATATTGTTCTCGATCTGCTCCTGATCGTCGGGCTGGGACTCGGTGTTGCCGGTGCGGCGATCGCCACGCTTCTCTCGCAAGGGATCAGCGCTGTGATCGTCACCGTTTTTCTGATGCGCCAGAAAGATCTCTGCGATTTTTCCTTAAAAGAGATCCGTATCCACCCGAGACTTCTCAAATCAGAGCTGCTTTTGGGACTGCCGGGTGGATTTCAGTATGCCATGTACAGCATTTCCAACATGATTATCCAGTCCGCGCTCAACAAATTCGGAACCGACACGGTTGCCGCATGGGCGGCTTACGGAAAACTGGACGCGATCGTCTGGATGGTCAGCGGTGCTTTCGGTATTGCCATCACAACTTTCGTCGGTCAGAACTACGGCGCCGGGAAGTATGACCGCGTCAGAAAAAGTATCCGCGTGTGCATCGGCATGGACTTTGCTGCCGCCATCCTTCTGATGCTGGTGCTCGTATGCTTCCGCATTCCGCTCTTCCACATTTTTGTGACCGATGAAAATGTCGTGGAGATCGGACTGAAAATGATGGCGACCATGGCTCCGTTTTACTGGCTGTTCGTCTTTACCGAGGTCTTCTCCGGTGCGCTGCGCGGCATGGGCGATGTCGTCGTTCCAATGCTCATCACAACCGGCGGTATCTGCCTGTTCCGTGTGGTATGGATTTTCGGAGTGGTCGCCCTCTTCCCGACACTCACCGTAACGCTCCTCAATTATCCGGTGTCCTGGGTTTTGACGTCCGTTCTGTTTCTGTTTTACTATCATTTCCGGATGAAGAAGCTGACCGCGCACTGATTGCTCCGGCATCTCTTACTTCTCTCTGCTTTTTGCGAAGCTGACCGGGCGGCATGCCGTAGGCTTCCTTAAAGCTGCGCAGAAACACCTTATAGTTGGTAATTCCATTTTTATTCATTAAATAAGTAATACTCTCGTCCGTCTGCAGCAGATCACTGTGAAAATACTGCAGGCGGATTTGATTTACATAAGTCAAAAATGTCTGGCCGGTGTACTTTTTAAACAGACGGCAAAAATATTCCGGCGTAAGCGACAGTTCATCTGCCGTCTCTTTTAATGTAATCGGGTTCGTGTAATTTCTTTTCACATACTGCATGCTCTGCTCGATCCGCTCAAAATCTCTCCTGGAGCGGTGGCGCAGCACATGATCGACCGTGGCCGCATCCTTTGTATACAGCAGATACAGCAGCTTATAAACCGCTGCAAGAAATAGCAGATGCGTACCGTCCGCCGCCTGCTCCTGCAGGCACTTCATTTCTTCCAGCTTCTGTGACATCCGGCAATTCACGGATGCGGTCTCCTCCGAATACGGAACATATTCCCCGAAATGCAGTCCCCGCCAGTCCTCACTGACGCGCTTTAAATGCTCCGGCGGAATCTGCAGCAGATAGTAATGCCCGTCCCCGTGGACATGCGTGTAGTGAATGTCTCTCGGATTGACAACGAGAATATCTCCCTGCTGCAGTTCATACGACGTCTCATTGATGTACGCTGTCATTGCTCCGTGCTGCATACAGATCATTTCCAGATGCTCATGCCAGTGTGCCGGCAGCAATTCATTCGACGCGTCGACCTGCGTAAAATAGAGCTGCATCAGCCCGTCATCGGATATAATCTCATGTTCCCCCTGCTGCACTCCCGCTCCCTCTCTTTCCTGCTCTCTCCGTGTTTTTCACATGCACGGACTTCTCTTTCTCCCATCATACCTTCAGAAGGAAAAAATATCAATATCGACCCATATTTCTGCCAAAATTCGATCTATAACAAACGGAATTATCTGCTTATAATACGAACATAGACAATGTTCCATGATGGAAAATATCAAAATAATATCAGGCGTAAGCCGGAAAAGAGGTCAAAATGAAGAAATGGACCAGAGTGATGTATCAGCCAAACCGTCCGTTAAAAGAGGGCTATTACGTGACTGCTTCCAAAGAACACATCGCACTTTCCAGGGAAGCTGCAGCAGAGGGTATGGTTCTCTTAAAGAACGAGCACAATCTGCTGCCGTTAAAAGCAGGCAGCCGGATTGCACTCTTTGGAAAAGGCAGTTTTGATTATGTCAAGGGAGGCGGCGGCAGCGGCGATGTGACCGTATCGTATGTGCACAATCTCTACGATGGCTTTCAGATGCTCCACGATGCCGTCTCCCTCTACGAGCCGCTGTGCGATTTCTACCGCGCCAATGTGAACGAACAGTACGATCAGGGTTCCGTTCCCGGCATGACGACAGAGCCGGCGCTCTCCGCAGAACTTCTCGCCGGCGCCAGTGCCTATACCGATACGGCTGTGATCGTATTGAGCCGTTTTTCCGGAGAAGGCTGGGATCGCTCCAGCATCGAATACAACGGAGAATATAATCCGTGGGAGACAGAGACCAGCATGCCGAAAATCTCCGGAGAGATCTTCCCGGACGGCGACTTCTATCTCACAAAGGAAGAATCCGCCATGATCGCACAGGTAAAGCAGCATTTTTCCAGAATTGCGGTCGTCCTAAATATCGGCGGCATCATCGATACCTCCTGGATCAAAAATGACGATCAGATCTCCTCCGCGCTCATCGCATGGCAGGGCGGCATGGAGGGCGGACTTGCCATGGCGGAACTGCTGTGTGGAAAGGTATCCCCATCCGGCAAGCTTCCGGACACCTTCGCCGCTTCCGTGGACGACTATCCTTCCACCGCGGATTTTCACGAATCGGTTGACTATGTGGACTATACTGAGGATATCTATGTGGGCTACCGCTATTTTGAGACATTTCCGGATGCGGCAAAACGCGTATGCTATCCGTTCGGATTCGGACTTTCCTACACCCAGTTCTCCCTTACGGTGCAGAGTGTGACCGAAACCGCGCAGGCCATCCGCGCTTTTGTCCTTGTCACAAACACCGGAGATTACAGTGGAAAAGAAGTCGTGCAGATGTATTACAGTGCGCCGCAGGGACTTTTGCAGAAACCGGCGCGCGAACTTTCCGCTTTTTGTAAAACAAGAATGCTTCTCCCGGGCGAAAGCCAGCTTCTGACGCTCGAGACAGCAAAGGATTCCATGGCTTCCTACGATGATCTGGGAAAAATTTTTAAATCCTCCTACATACTGGAAAAGGGAGACTACCATTTTTACATCGGAACTTCCGTCCGGGATGTCACAGCGCTGGATTATGTCATGACGCTCGACGCCAATCTGCTGGTAGAGCAGCTCTCCTCCAAAGCCGCACCTACAAGCTTGAAGAAGCGCCTACTCGCAGACGGAAGCTACGAAGAACTTCCGCAGGGAACTGCCAACGATCCGAATGCCTGTGTTTTTGAAAAAATGATACCGGGCACCGAGGAAGCACTCGCCCCGGCAACACGCGGGCGCGCATCCTACCTTCTGCTGAATTCCTATAAAGAAAACGCACATCCGCTGATCGATGTTTACGAGGGAAAGATTTCCCTGGATGAATTTACCGCCCAGCTGGACGACGATGATCTGATTCATCTGCTCGGCGGCCAGCCGAATACCTCTGTCGCGAATACCTACGGCTACGGCAATCTTCCGGAATACGGCGTTCCAAATATCATGACCGCCGACGGTCCTGCCGGTCTGCGCATCACCCCGCAGTGTGAGGTCTGCACAACGGCATGGCCATGCGCCACACTGCTCGCCTCCACCTGGAACCCTGCCCTGATTGAGCAGGTCGGAACCGCAGGCGCCGAGGAAGTAAAAGAGAACAATATCGCCGTATGGCTGACACCGGCGGTCAACATTCACCGCAATCCTCTCTGCGGAAGAAATTTTGAATACTATTCGGAAGATCCGCTGCTCGCCGGCAAAATGGGCGCGGCCATGGTGCGTGGCATCCAGTCGCAGCACATCGCCGCAGCCGTGAAGCATTTTGCATGCAACAACAAGGAGACCAACCGCAAACACAGCGACTCCCGCGTCTCCGAGCGCGCACTCCGCGAGATCTACTTAAAGGCGTTTGAGATCATCGTGAAGGAAGCCGATCCGTGGGTTATCATGTCCGCTTACAATATGATCAACGGCCACCGCGCTTCGGAAAATCACGATCTGCTCGAAGGCATCCTGCGTGATGAGTGGCATTTTCACGGAATGGTAACCTCCGACTGGTGGACGAGAGGGGAACATTACAAGGAGATCAAAGCCGGAAATGACGTGAAGATGGCGTGCGGTTTCCCGGAACGCGTGAAAAAGGCGATGGAACTCGGTGCGCTGGATCGAAGCGATCTGGAGCGCTGCGCAAAGCGCGTACTTGATCTGATTTTAAAGATCGATTAGAAAACTCATTCTTCCTGCTGTAGCTAAAAAGACGGAAGCCTCTCACAGAGACTCCCGCCTTTTTGCTTTTCGACTATAGATATTTTCCGATATGGATTCAACCGCAGCAGCTCCTGATTTCTCCCCGCCTCTCTGGAAGTTTTTGTTGCAGTAAATCCGTGCGGTTCCATTGGCAGCTGCAGCTACTTCTTCGTTTCTGCAGAATCCATACAACCGTTGCAGGATGCAGCGATTCTATCATCCGGCCACGATTTTCTAAGCGCCGCATAGGAAATCAGGAAGTTTGCCAACCAGCCCGCCGGTACGGCAAGCCAGACAAATGCAATGCCATAGCGCGGTGTAAAAATCAAAGCAACCGACAGACGGATCGCAAGGTTTACCATATTAGCTATAAGAAATGGACGCATGATTCCAAGTCCACGCAAAACTCCATCCGTTGCCATCTTAATACCCATGAAAATAAAGAAATAGCCAAGCCATCTCATGTAATCCCCGGATACCTGATATGCGAAAGCAGTTCCGTCTTTTCCCAGAAATAAGGAAGAAATCTGGGTGTGTAGTGTTTCAATAATTATAAAAGCCAGAACTGCAAAGCACAGATCTAACACCAGTGCAGCGTGATAACCTTTTTTAATACGCCCGATTTTCTGAGCACCAAGATTCTGGGACACATACGGCGAAACTGCATTGCCAATGGACACAAATATCAGTGCGAAAACATTCTCTACTCTCATTGTTGCCGAATAACCTGCGAGTGCCTGTGTACCAAATGGGTTTACAACTGCCTGCACGATCATCATGCCTATTGATACTGTGGACTGCTGGAGAACTGACGGTATGGCAATCCGGAGCATATAATGTAACTCCTGTCCGTCAAACCAGTGAAATGGACTCTTATATTGGCGCATCCGGTAAAAAAAGATCAGGAATGAAAATACTGCAGAAATGCCCTGTGCGATCAAAGTTGCAAGGGCTGCACCAAATACACCCAGACCAAGTCCTGCCACCATCCAAAGATCCATAATAATATTCAAGATAGAAGAAAATATCAGTAGACCCAACGGAATCTTTGATTCCCCGATTGAGGTGAACATCGTTGAAAGGATATTGTACATAAATAAAAACGGAAATCCCACAAAATATACCCGCAGATACAGTACAGCTTCCTCCAGTATGTCAGTGGGCGTTTGTAAAAGGCTCATCATCGGATGGGAAAAACGAAAGCCGAATACACCAAGAAGTATGCTTAGGATCAGAAAGCTGATCAAAGATGTCGACACAATCGTTTTCATTTTGCCGTAATCTCTGGCACCAAAATAGCGGCTCACCAGTACGCCTGCACCGACACCGGCACCAAGTGCCACACAAATAAATACATTTGTGAGTGCCGCGCATGCACCGACAGCCGCAAGTGCAGACGAACCAACATACTGACCGACAATAATGGAATCCGCCATATTATAAACCTGTTGAAAAAAGCTGCCCAGAATCATAGGCATTGCAAAAACAGTCAACGCTTTGAGTGGGGCATCTGTGATCAGGTATTCATCTTTTGACATTATTTTATTTCTCCTAAATTCCTGCTTTTATCTGGGATTTCTGCCACGATTTATTCCAGTGTCAATACATCGGCCGGCATCAGCTATTCTAAAATAGCATGGAATATCGATGCTTACTGTTCCACCAGCTCCTCATAAAACCGGTAATTGTTCTTGCCGTTCTGTTTGACATAATACAATGCCTTGTCCGCTCTTATATAGTATTCTTCAAAGCTTTCTCCCTGTCTGCACATGCACAGACCGCAGGATAAGGATGCCGGTGAAGTCTCCGTCGTAGCATTTTTTGCCGCTTCAAAGCTGTCAAACAACTTTCTCATCTGCGTGTTCATCTCAACTTCTGATACCTCAGGCAGATAGAAGAGAAACTCATCTCCTCCCAGCCGGCAGACCACCGCATTCTCCATGCACTCTGTGAGCATTGCTCCTACCAGCCTGAGAGCATAATCCCCCGCCTTATGTCCATAGACATCATTGATCTTCTTGAGATTATCCATATCCACAAATCCCAGATAGCCATCATGCTCCTGCATTTTTTCAATAATCAGTGTCTCACCTTTATGACGCATGGGAAGTCCTGTCAGGTAATCCAAGGTTTCCCGAGCCTCTTTCTGTCGTGCCAGCTCCAGCTCGCGGATGCGGTCCATCGTCTGGATCAGGGTAACGACCAGCAGAGCCACCAGCCCGATTGCGATAAAGATTCCGGACAGAGACACAACACGATACACCGCTGTCATCTCCAGCATGACTGCGATCATGGCAGCTACCAGTCCGATCAGCGGAAGCTTGTAATGTTTCGCTGTTCCCTTGATGAGATCCCGGCAGATGGTGATAAATATCGTCAGAAACGTTCCTGCGATCACTATGTGGGACAAGAACATTGTCGAAATAAAATCTGCGATATTCAGTACCTGTAAGACCGTGCATATCACAAAATTCACACAAATGATACATTCTGCCACATGATAGACCTTCCGGTATCTTCCCTGCTGCACACTATCAATATAGAACATGATTGGGACCGGGCAGATCATCACAACAAAGAAGCACATATTCGACAGAATAGAAGCATTGGGAACAAACAGCTGACGCAGCTTCGATTCTCCCAGCATCCACACTGCTCCCAGGATCATGCACCATCCCAGATATTCCAGATCAAATCTTGTCTTGTATACAATATCGAGCACCAGACTGATGATCAGCACGACCAGTCCGGAAAACAGCATAGTGCAGGCGATCAGAGTTACCATAAAATAGCAGTGAAATATATAGCCCCAGATATCTAATTTATCCCCGCAATATACCGTGTTGACGACACCGGAATACTTTTCAGTAAAAGACTGCAGTTCAATCCGCACTTCCTGCCCCGCATCCTCACCGGACGTCTCGCAGAACACATACCCGCTGGCAGAATTTTTCCCGAAGGGTCTGGTATTCTTCGTATCATACACCGTCCTCAGTTCCCCTCCGATATAAATGCGCACATTCTCCAGAGAGGATCTGATGGCGATCGTATTTTCATTATAGTCCTGTGGGAGCACTGACCGGATGACCATAAGCTCACCGGCAGGCACATCATACCGGTCCGGAACCCGGATCTCCTCTTCTGTTCCGTCTGGCAGCTCCCGGTAAAAGGTTCCGGTATAAGTAATGCTTTCCTCCGTGACCGTTTCCCTCTCACTGGGGTAAATGCTTTGCCCTAAAAAAAATGCTGCAAACAGCACAAGTATCACCACATAAAATAAAATTCTTTTATACTTATGGATCGTATATTTCTCTTCTGTCATTTTTATTACCTATATTAAATAATTCCGGGGCATTTCCCCTGCTTTTATGACGATATTGGGGGTGCAGTCCAAAATCTTTCTCCCGCTCATGAACAAGTTTATCACAGGCTGCAGAAAAAGTAACTATCTATTTTACTCTGTAGACGGAGATATTTCGCCCTGCTTATTCTTGTAGCAGCCAATCGGCTATATCGTGAATTTCGACTCCTTCATAGCTATATTGGGGATGTCTGGTTCTGGCAATAATCATTTTCGGATAAGCATCCCGAATCTGAAGCAGAGGAGAGCATTCTCTCTCAAATGTTTCCTGCCCGGAAATGTTGTCGCTGACCTGAATATAAATCTTTTCGCTACCTCTCTGAGCAACAAAGTCGATTTCCTTTTGATAGAGCTTGCCGACATAGACATCATATCCACGGCGAAGAAGCTCGATACAAACAACGTTTTCATATACTCTGCCATAGTCTATATTTCTGCTTCCCAGTATTGCATATCGAATACCGCTGTCACACAAATAGAACTTTTCAGAGCTTTCAAGGTATTTCTTACCTCGGATGTCATATCTCTTAATATCATAAAATACAAAAGCATTGCACAAATACTTAATGTACTTGCCGACGGTTACATGATTGGTTGGAGTCTCATTTGCTGTCAGTAGCTGACTGACCTTATTCGGAGAAGTCAGGTTGCTGATATTATCCATAAGGAACTCGCTCAGACGTTGTAAAACCAAAGTGTCCGGGAGAGTATATTTCTGTACCAAATCCCTTGTAACAATCGTTTCGTAGACCTCTTTGATATAGTTTGTTCTGTCTTTTTCGGTTCTATAAGCATAGGAACCTGCTAAACCGCCCTTGATAGCGTACTCATCAAA
>JABLTO010229332.1_pt1 | contig 11110 bp, 12 predicted proteins | sample 7160091 | NCBI WGS metagenome assembly JABLTO01 (sample SAMN14651225, study PRJNA627086) | human gut metagenome | isolation source: feces | host: Homo sapiens
CCGGAATTTCTGGAAGTGCTGATGCAGGACTCCAATTTCATCCGCCAGGGCGATCTGTCCCAGGAGCTGATCCAGCAGGGCGTGGTCGGTCGGGTGGCCGGTTTCAACGTGGTGGAGAGCTGCAACATGGACTATGACTCCACCACCAGAGTGACCAGCAAGAAGACCACCACCGAATTTATCGCCGGTCATCCCAACTGGTGCCACCGGGTGGAAGAGTGGGCGGTGCCTGTCCACCTCCAGGACCTGAACGGCTCCGGCAAGTACATCGGCGCGTCTGCGGTCCAGGGTCGTAAGGTCTACGGCATCAAGGTGTCCAAGGGCAAGACCCTGTATATCAAGCGGACGGAGACTGCTGTCTCTGGCGGCTGATAGGAGGCGCGGCGATGACGGCACCGGTAACCTATGAGATGGCTGGGCGCAACCGTGTCCCGGCGGATGAACGGACGATGTACCAGCTTCGGGCGGAACAGTATCTCCGGATGCTGACCGGTATTGACGCCGAGGAGGCGCTCAATCGCGGCCTGGATTTTGAGTACAGCAACGCCGTCTACGCCGTCATGGACGCTCTCTACCTGGACGACCAGAGCGCCGGGAAGACCAGCGAGACCGTGGCGGATTGGTCGGTCAGCTACAGCCAGTCCGGCAACGGCGCAGGCACGGCAGTGTATGACGCTGCTCGCCCGTGGCTGGTGGATACCGGCTTGCTCTATCGGGGGTGTGACTGATGTGGAACCAGACGGTCACCCTCTATCACAAGAGCTATGACGGCGACAAGACCAAGTGGGCGCGGCACGAACTGACCGGCGTGCAGCTGAGCCTTGCGGATGGGACGACCATCAGCGCCAGTGGCGAGCTGGTACAGGGAGGGTCAACCCTGGTCATCCGCAAGCAGGCCGACATGGAGCGGGTCGGGAACGGTGACTACATCGTCTCCGGCTCGTGCCCGGTCGCGGCATTTGAGGGCAACCCGGTCAAAGTGCTGGCAGGATATGCCCCAATGCGTGTCTCTGGCCGCAAAATGTACCCGTACCGGTCGGCGCTGGCGCACGCAACGTACACCCTGGAGGGCAGCTGGAAATGAAAGTGAATGTCAAAGTGAATATCGACTGCAAGAAAATTTTACAGTCTCGTGGGCTGGGCAAGAATGGCGCGGCGGCGCGGCACCTGGCGAATCTGGTTGCCAAGCACAGCGACAAACGGGTACCGTTCCAGGCTGGCCACCTGAAAAACCAGCACACAATCACCGTGCAAAATGGTGCCGCCATCCTGGAATACACTCAGCCCTACGCCCACTACCAGTACCACGGCCAAGTCATGGCCGGTCGCGCGCCGAAGCACTACACCGGCAAGGCACTGACCTACAACCAAGCCCCCACCAGAGGGAGCAAGTGGGACGTGCGCACCATGCAGGCGGACGGCACGCGGATCGTGGCCGACTTCGCCAAGTTTGTGGGAGGTGAACCGGTATGAGCATCGTCGATGGTCTGCGTGCCTGGCTCGACGGATACCAGGGCCTGACCGGCGGACGCATCAATGTGGACTGCCTACCGGCGGAGCTGGCCAGCTACAGCCTGGACTCCGACCCCAGCTACACCGTCACCACCTACATGGACGGAACCCAGGCGGTGGAACGCACCTACGTCATCGCCTCCCGCGAGGCGATCGGGGACGACATCGCCCAGAACGCCGCCAACCTAGAGTGGTACGACAACCTGGCTGCCTGGATCAGGCGGCAGCGGCGCACCCGTAACTGGCCGGACATCGGCAAGGGGCGCACCGTCTCCAATATCTCTGTCGTGTCTACGCCGTACCCCTTTGTGGTCAACGAGGACGGCGAGGCACGGTATCAAATCCAAATCAAACTGAATTACTATGAGGAGTGAAAAATATGAAACTGTCTGAAGCAATGAAGGGCATCACCCCTAGCACCAGCTTTTCCGGCGAAGTGACTGGCGATGATTTTATCTTGGCGCTGGATTGTTCCGAGACCGGCAACGCGACCTCTCCGGCTGACTATGACGTGGCTACCGTCCACGTCTCCAACTACGGCGCGGAACTGTCCCCTGAGACCGATTCCAGTCAGTTCTACTACGAGGGCTACACCAGCATGAAAAAGTCCACCAGCCGCAAATTCAAGCCTGTAGGCAAGCGGCTCATGGGCGACGCATTTCAGGATTTTATCTGTTCCCATGCAATTAAATACGGCAAGGGCAGCGCTGTGGTGCGCGACTATGTGTATTTCTGCGTCCTCACCGGCAAAGGCGAAAAAGGCAAGGTGCTGATCCTGGTCAACAACGATGGTGCGGCCGAGTCCGGTGCGATTGGCGATATCGACGTCGAACTGCAGGTCATCGGTGTGCCGGATGAGTATACCTACTCCGCTACCTGATTGCGAGGTGAATGACCATGGTGGTAACCATCAAAGAGCGCCGCTATGACGTGGATTTTGACGACGTCAGGGTCATTGCGGCGGCAGATGACGGCAAGAGGGCGATCGTGGAGGCGAACGCCTCCCTACCGCCTGTGACAGATGCAAGCTACGGCAAGCGCCTGATCGATTTCCTGGACGTTGTCAAGGCAGCCATCGATGGCGTCGTCGGTGACGGCGTATCTGCCGAGTGCTTCGGCGACGCCTACAACTGGCGGGACATCCTGACCGGCTGGGTGGGTATCGTGGAGGCCAGCACTGCCAGCGCGGTGGAGACCGGCGCTGCAGCCGCTGAGCTGGTACATCGTGCGACCGCCTGCGTCACCGCCAGCAAGGCGAGTGGCCGCCAGCCTGTGCGCCTGGAATGACCTATCTGCTGACGGATGCACTGCCGCATACCGTTGACGTGGGGGGCGCCCCGTACGAGGTCACGACAGATTTCAGGCTGTTCGTGGCCTTTGAGCGGGACGCCTTTTGCGACTGCTGGGACGCCGCCGCGGCCTGCAAAACGTTGGAGTGGTTTTACCCTGACGGAATCCCGGCGGACGTTCTGGCGGCGCTGGATGCGTTCGTGGCGTTTTACCGGGGCGGCCTCTTTGAGGCGCTGGACGCCGCGGGCAACCCCAACCGGCCTACCAACGGGCGCAAATGCATTCCCTACGCATTTGACACAGACGACCGGCGCATCTATGCAGCCTTCCACCGTCGCTATGGCATCGACCTGGCGACGGTGGACTTGCATTGGTACACCTTCCGGGCGTTGTTGAGCGGCCTGTATGAGCCGGATTTTGAGACGGTCGTAGGGTATCGCGCTATGGACACGTCCCGGCTGGACGGCGCGCAGGAGCGAGAATATCGGCGACTGCAAACTGCATACGAGCTGCACAAGCCCGGCGATTGCGCGGCTGGCGGCGTGATCGACTGGGACGCATGGGCGGCAGACAAGATGCGACGATTGAGCGGAGGTGAGTGATATGGGCGCAGATGGCCACGTAAGGATTGAGATTTCCGGCGACAGCACGCCGCTGGAGAAAGACCTGCAGCGAGTTGAAAAAGAGGCTGATGACTCCATGTCCGCCGTAAAAGCAGGCGCGCAAAAGGCGGAAGACGCCTTGAATGACATGGGGGAGGCTGCCAGAGACGCCTGTGACAGCAAAGTGACCGGCGGCCTGGAGGACGTGGCGGAGGCCCTGGCGAATGTTGGCGATAACGCCGGTGACGCCGGTAAGGGCGTGGAGGACACGGGCAAAAAGGCGGAAAGCGTCTGGAAGAAGCTCGAAGGGATGTCCGAGAGCGCCGCCGAACTCCAGGACGCTCTGGCCAACACGGTCAAGCAGAGTGCTGCCACCATCGGCAAGACCTTCGCGGTGGTCGGCGCAGGCGTCACCGCTGTCGGTACAGCGACCGCCGGTGTGCTGGTCAACCTGGGCAACGGCTATAACAAGGCCGTCAATCAAATTGGCTCGGCGACCGGCGCTACCGGCAAAGAGCTGAAGCAGCTGGGGCAGATTGCCCAGAACGTGTATAGCCACAACTTTGGGGACTCCCTAGAGGATGTGGCTGATGGTATCGCCGTGGTGCGGCAGAACACCCAGCTGATGGGCGAGGAGTTGCAAGCAGCAACGGAGGCCGGGTTTGCCCTGCGGGATACCTTCGGGTATGACCTGGCGGAGAGCGCCAGAACGGCCAGCTCCTTGATGAAGAACTTCCAGATAGACGCCGAGAAGGCGTACAACATCATTGCGGTGGGTGCCCAAAATGGTGCAGACCAAAATGGTGATCTGTTGGACACTTTGAATGAATATTCGGCGCAATATGCAGCGTTGGGCTTGTCCGCTGACCAGTTCGTGAATGGTCTTATCAGCGGCGCGAAAGCGGGGGTGTTCAGCATTGATAAGGTCGGCGATGCGGTGAAGGAGTTCAACATCCGGGCGAAGGATGGGAGCAAGTCCACCACCGATGCATTTGCCACCTTAAAGCTGAATGCGGCCAAGACCATGCAGGCGTTTGCCAGCGGCGGTGACACGGCGCAAAAAACCTTCTTCCAGGTTATCGAAGTCTTGGAGGCGATGAAAGATCCCGTCCAGAAGAACCAGACCGCCGTGGCGCTGTTTGGCACGCAGTACGAGGACTTGGAGAAGACTGTCCTGCCGGTGCTGGCCAGCATGGAAGACGCGAGCAAAACCACCTATGACGCCCTTGGTGAGATCAATGAGATCAAGTACAAAGACCTTGGCTCGGCTCTTCAGGGGCTGAAACGCACCATTGAGGGCGCGCTCATCCCGTCGGCCAGCAAGATCGCCAGCGGCCCCATGATGTCCGCCATGCAGGAGCTGCAGAAGATGGCCAACGACCTGGCTAAGAGTATCAAGGCTGGGGAGTATGACAGCGTATTTGCGGGGATTGCGGACGGCATCACCGGTGTTGTCAAAGCCCTCCCAAAGGTCCGAGATGGCATCCGGAAGATTGCGCCCGTAGTATCCAACATTGCAAGCGTTGCTACCGGGTTTCTGTCGGCGGCGGTTGAAAATATCGACCTGGTTGTCGCGGCAATCGCTGGTATAGGTACGGCCATTGCGGCGCTGAAGCTCCTGACATTTATCGGCGACGTCATCAAGGCGGTGCAGGCGCTGGGCGCAGCATTTACGCTTTCGACTGGTCCCATCGGCCTGGCTGTGCTGGCCATCAGCGGCGTGGTGGCAGCTATTGCCCAGTACGTTGCGCTGTCGGATGATGCGGAGCAGGCGACCTATGACAGCACCGCTGCAGCCAAGGCGCTCCGCGAAGAGAGTGAGAAGCTGACAGAGGAGTACGGCAAAAACCGAGAAGCTCGACTGAAAGCAGTGGAGGCCGCTGAAACAGAAACAGCAACCGCCGAACTCTATATGAGCAAGTTGGAAGCACTGTCCTCTAAGCAGAGAAAAACTGCCGAAGAGAAGAAAAAGATGGCCTACTATGTGGAGAAGCTCAACGAGTTACTCCCTGACCTGAACCTCCAGTACGATGAGGAGAAGGATAAGCTCAGCAAATCCACCGACGCCATCAAAGCCAACATCAAAGCGCTCAAAGAGCGTGCTAGAGCGAAAGCGTACGAAGCCAACTACACGGCCGCGGTCGAAGAGCAGGTAAAGCTGGAAAAGACTCTCGGCGAAGCTCAGGCGGAATACAATAAGAATCTTGGACTGCAGAATGATGCGCAAAAGCAGGTGGATGAGTGCGTGAAGAAGAGTGGCGAGAGTGTCACGAGCTATAACACCCGCCTGAACGCCGCAAAGGACAAACTTGCCGAAGCGACAGAAGCAACCAACCAGAGTAAAGCGGCCTTGGATGATCTCCAGAAGAGCTATGACGCCGCCGGGCAAGAAGCGGAATACTACGGTAAAAAAATCGAAGAATCCGCGGATGCGTCTGCGGCAATAACCAATCTTGAGAGGCTGGCCGATGTTGCCGAAAAGGCCGGTATCAAGGTGCCGGAGTCCGTCAAAAAAGGCGTGGAGTCTGGGCAGTACCAGGTTGGCGAGAGTGTCGATGCACTGAAGCGGCTCATCCAGTTTGACGATGCTATCAAAAACGCAGGCTTGCAAGGTGTGAAGATCCCAGAAAGTTTGTCCAATGGTGTCAACAGCGGACAAATATCCGTATCTGACGCCGTCGCTCAGTTGAACAACCTTGCTCAATTTGACCAGGTTGCAGAGAGAGCGAAAACAGCTGGCACAAAAATCCCGAAAGGCCTCCGGAAAGGAATTGCGGATGGGACTATTAAGGTCGAGCAGGCTGTGGAGCGGGTGAATAACCTTGTCAAGTTTGACAAGATGGCCAACGAAGCAAAATCCATCGGTACGAAGGTGCCGAAGGAGCTGCGCAAAGGAATCGCCAACGGCACACTATCGGTAGAAGAGGCGTCAAAGCGCCTGGAGAGCGTTGCTAAGTTTGACCAAATGGCCAAAAATGCCGGCGTGAGTGGCACGAAGGCTACCAAGGAACTGCGCGGCGGCATTATCAGTGGCAAGGTCAATGTAGAGGATGCTTGCAAGCAACTGACGAGAGCGGGGGCAAAAGCCCTGGATCCGGACGGGCGAGCGGCAAAACCCGGCAAAATGACCGCCAAAGAGTATGCAGATGGTATGTTGCGGCGGAAGAGTAATGTGACCAGCGCGGCGAAAGAACTGCGTGAAGGCGCAGTCAGAGAAGCTGCAAAGGGCGAGGCAAAGTTTGAAAACGTCGGCAAGTCTCTCGCGTCTGGCCTCGCAAGAGGTATCTTGTCCGGCGTTGGCAAAGTCATCTCCGCCGCTGAATCCATCGTGGAGAAAGGTGTGGCAGCGGCGAAGAAAAAAGCTGATGTCAATAGCCCATCCAAAGTCATGCGCGACCAGGTCGGCCTGCCGCTCGCGGAAGGCCTGGAAGTCGGGATGCACAAAGGCGCCCCACAAGTTGCTTCCGCTGCTGCTGATATGGTCGATGACGCCGTAGACTCTGCAAACGCCGCCGCCGCAAAAGCCAAAATCGACACAAGCAAGCTGACCCTGTCCCCGGCGGAAGCCCAAGCCGCCATTGCGGCCAACATCGACAGCATGAGCGCCCAGGCAAAACTGGCGGTGCAGTACGAGATGGACCGTCGCGTGGCCAGCGTGGCAGTCCAGGCGGCTGCTGCCCCCACGTACAACGACAGTCAGGTGGTGGGGCTGCTCCATCAGCTGCTAGCCGAGACCAAGGCAGGCAAGGTCATCCGAGTCAACCAGCGGGAGCTGGGACGCACCGTCCAGCAGTGGGAACGGCGCATGAACAACGTCACAGGAGGGATGTAAGTGCTGACCATCAACGGCGTGAGCTACAATAAATATCTGACGGCCTGCACAGTGTCCCAGGTGACACGCAGCGAGACCGTCATCAACACCCTGGCCGGGACGCAGTATCCGTATGGTACCGGCAAAGGGTACGAGGCGGCAGTGACACTGTCGCTTGTCCCGACGGATGTCGTGCGCAGCCTGACCCATGCAATCACCGGCGCAGGGACGACGTTCGTGGCGTCCTTTTTGGGCGGCGGAGCGGAGACTATTGGCCGCACCTGCAGGGCGTCCAATGTGACTACGGCGCTGCAAAACGTAGTCGATGGCGGACACTGGACGGTGTCTTTCACCGTCATCACCGTGGACTAGGAGGCAAAGAGATGATTGAGACCAACGCGGCCTGGAAACGGATCGCAATCGACCCGTACCACCACACGACGTTTGACTTGACCGTGGACGGGCGGAAGATCCCGCCGGACAGGATTGCGCTGTCCCCGGAGATCACATCGGCGCTCTACACCGACCGGTGGAGCGTCGGCAACGTGGCGTCCAGCTGCCTGACGGTCACCTACCTGCCTGACCCGATGGTCACCAGACCGAAAAGGGCGGCGAAGGTGCAGATGAGGTGCACCATCTGGCCGAGGGACGGCGACTGGGTGCTGGCGGATGAGTCCGGACAGTCCATTGTGACGCAGTCTGGTCAAGAGATTTGGCTGATGGACACCCAGACCATCACCATCGGCACCTGGTACATCAACACCAGAGCGACGGATGCCCGAGGCTGGGTGACGCTGACCTGTTATGACAAGATGCTCCGTCTGGGCAAATACACAGTGAAGAAGGCAGCTAAAAAGCACGGCGTGAAGCTGACGTATCCGGTGGACATGTTCCAACTCTCTGCCCTGGCCGCAAAGGTCACAGGGCTGGCAGAGCCGTCCCTGGAGGACGCTTGTGGGCTGGAATTTACCAAGGATGACGTCGAGGAACTGACCGTGCGGGAAGCGCTGGGCTATGTAGCTGCCGCAAACGGGGTGAACCTGATAGCTGACGCCGATGGGACGGCAATGGTGGCGCTGCATTACGGCAGCTACAATTATGACGGCCCGTATATTTACACGTCGGGAGACGATACCCACGAGCTGGTGGACGAGAGCGGCGAGCATATCGTGTATTACGACGAGGACTCTGCAGCGGTGTTTTTGGACCCCTCCCGTATGGCAGAACTTGACCTTGGCGAGACGCTGCCGGAGGTCACTGCCGTTGAGGTCAGCGGTCCCGACGACGACGCAACATGGACGGCAACTGCCGATGGAGTGACAATGCTCGGCACGACGTACACAATCGACTGGCCGCTCTCCTGCGGCAGTCAGCAGGTGGCGAACCAGATGATTGACGCCATCGGGTATTTTGCGTATACGCCCTGGGACGCTCGCAGCGTGCTGCTGGATCCCAGCGTCCAGGTGGGCGACATTGTAATTGTGGACGGCGTGGAGACTGTCATCTCGGACATCACAGCCACTTGCGGGGGCACATATGTCGCAGACTGCGGAGCAGCCGGCGACTACGCTGCCACCGAAGAGCTATAAGGAGGTATCTATGGCAAAACGGATTTGGGAGTTTTCGGCGCTGAATCAGATCAGTGACGATACTAAATTTTTGGTGAGTCAGGGCACAAACACACGCGTTGTCCCTGGCTCGCTCATCAATCAGATTGCTGCCCGTATCGACTCTATCATTGCAGGCAGCACGACAGAGGTTAGCACCGCCGAAATTGCTGACGCCAGAGTGCAGGCGAACGGCCAAACGGCGACGTCTTTTGGCAACGCGATCCGGTGGGTATACAACGCGCTGCTCGCCGAAGAGCATGCGACGTATACCGAGTTTTCTAGCGGCGTCGTGTCGGACGGGTCGCTGACGGTGACCCAGAGGCCGGGACTATGTTTTATCAGCGGCACGCTGACCCTGTCCGGCAAAGTCTCTAGCTGGACGACTATCTTGGATAGCTTGGCGATCCCAGCGCCGCAGCATGGGGCGCTGGTTCCGTTTGAGATGTCTCAGTGGACGGCGAGCTATGCCCAAACCTTGCGCGGGAAGGTCACGCCGGACGGCGAACTGCAGATCGTCTACGGCGCCGCAGGGAACTATGTAATCAATGTCGTTTACCCCATTAGTTGAGTGAGGTGCACCATGGACAAGCGTACACGAGCAAAATTTACAACGCTCGCGAAAAGAGTGAATGAAGCGAGCGGCACAGCTGCGGACGTAGCTACAGCTAAGACCGATATTGAGAACTTGAAATCCTCAAAAGCAAACATCGAAGATTTAACCGCAGCAGCAGGGAGAATTGATGTTTTGGAGGCCGAGAACGCCTCTGTGAAGCAGTTGGTGGCAGGTAAGGCGAGCGTCGCAGACTTGACTGTTGCCACCGGCAGAATTGACGACCTGGAAGCGGATACGGCGTCCCTGGGCCAGGCGGTGGCGAAAAAAGCCAACATCACCGACCTCAACGCATCCAACGCAGAAATCAACGCATTGAAAAGCGATAAAGCAAGCGTTGGAGACCTGAACGCAACGAATGCGGAAATTGATGCGTTGAAAACCAACAAGGCGAACGTTGCGGATTTGAACGCCGCCAATGCGGAGATCACTGACCTGAAAGCGGAGAAGGCGAATGTAGACCTGCTGAACGTGGCCAAGGCGACCATTGAGAGCCTGCTTGTGCGCAGCGGTATCATCACGGACAGCCTGTCCGGCGTAGAAATCAACGCTACCAAGTTTTTGACCGGCGTTACCATCATCGGTGACGTGATCAAGGCGGGCACCCTGGCGGCGAATCGCATCATCCTGACCGGCAGCAATGGACTGATCTACGAACTGAACGTCAATGCCGGGAATCTGACGGCGTCCCAGCTGACCCAGGAGCAGTACAAGCAGGCGCTGGACGGCAGCGTGCTGGTGGCATCGTCCATTACCACGGACAAGCTGGCGGCAGGGTCTGTCACGGCGCAGGTCATTGCCTCTAGGGCGGTAAAGGCTGACCACATTGAGTCCGGCGCAATTACGACGGATAAGTTGGCCGCAAAAGCGGTAAAAGCAGAAAAGATCGATGTGGATAATCTTTTTGCCCAGGACATTACCGCCACTGGCACCATCACTGGCGCGAAGCTCATCGGTGCTGCGCTCAGTGGTGGTTCCATCGACATCTCCGGCACCTTCGACGGATACACGGGTGCCAGCGAAGGATATATCCGAACATTAGGTGATGAAAGCGGAAGTCCGCAGTTGATTTTGGGCATGGGTGAGAATCGGATCAAAATCACAGATGATGCGATGGAAAGCATCGTATTAGATGGGCCGATGATCTATATTGGCACACCTGGGGAGGCAAGCGACACCACAGTATACAACCTTTGGGTGCAGGGCGATGTGTCCGCAGCCGGCAAGCACAATACCTACACCAGCTTTTCCGGCGGAGTTCTGTCGTCCGGGTCGGTGACGGTGAGCAAAAAGCTGGGGATGTGCTGCATCAGCGGCACAGTGACCTTATCCAAGAGCATCAGCGCCTGGACCACCATCCTGTCCAGCTCCAAGGTCCCCGCACCGCAGCACGGAGAACTGGTGCCGTTCGAGGCATCCCAGTGGGGGACAAGTTACGCCAGACCCTTGCGCGGGAAGGTCACGCCGGACGGCGGGTTGCAGCTGGTCTATGGTGCTGCGGGGAATTACGTGTTTACTATTGCGTACCCCATTGACTGAGAAGGAGAACGAACGTGGAAAGCATCATCGTAGCGCTGATCACCGGCGGCCTGTCGCTGATCGGCGTCATCATCACCAGCCGGAGCAGCGGCAAAAAGGTACAGCAGCAGTTGGAGATTGCCCAGGCTGTCACCGA
>JABLTO010074998.1_pt1 | contig 11109 bp, 9 predicted proteins | sample 7160091 | NCBI WGS metagenome assembly JABLTO01 (sample SAMN14651225, study PRJNA627086) | human gut metagenome | isolation source: feces | host: Homo sapiens
ATTATCCTCTGGCAGCATTACTTAAACTGGCCGGCATTCCCCGAAGTACATACTACTATCATTCCCGGAAAGCCAATGCTGTGGATAAATACGCATCCTGCAAGATTTATGTGGTCAGGTGCCTGTCATTCCCTGCTCTTACAGGGAATGAAAAGGGTACCCTTGTCACAAATTATTAAAAGATATATCTAATCCAACGGAATCAAACGACCAATCAGTACATATCGTGCATTGTCATATTCATAGGAACAGGTAGATAGGGTCACAAATCGGTCTCCCTGCGACACTTGAAAATCAGATGCAAAGGTTGATTTTTCTATGGATTGTTCCGCCAATGCAAACATTTCTTCCTCTGTATTTCCAATGGAATAAATTTCGGAAGTTGATGATGTGACATATCCAGCAATCAGTTCCACCTTGTAATTTCCATCCGGTGTCAGCAGCCACATTATGGGATGTTCGTCATAATAGGATTGCTCCTTATAGTTTGAAAGTGTGCCAAACATCCCCTTATTCTTCATGTTATGACCGTATATAATGGTATTGCTGTCGGAAAAATCAGCCGCATTTCGATAATCTGCGAACAGTGTTCCGGAGCTGTTCCATGTGCCGTCAATCAATCTGCGAAGGTAGTAGTCGTTATCTTCCGCCTGAACTATCGGTAAATTGATAGGCGTATCTTCACAGTAAATCCACCCAACCACATCCTCGTTGGTTTCCAAAAGGACTTCAAAGTCCACTTCGACCGGGGCGGTCTTCATGGGGAGCTGTTCCGTATCTGCTTCCGATTCCTGTTCCGCAGGAAAGACCGCATCAGAAGATTGGGGCGCAGGATCTTTTACAGCCACCGCTTTGTCGATCAGGCTCTCATTCAGATTCGTGCTTTGGTTACTTTCCTGGACATAAGCCACCAGATTGTATGTTGCAAACGCCAGCACACCACAAGCCGCCAGTCCCAGCAGGAAACGAAAAAGTTTTCTCATTAATCTTCTCCTTACAATATGCAGAAAACCCCACCCCGGCACTTTCAGGATGCCACGGATGGGGTTTGCAGTTTATTCTTCTCTTTTTTTACTTTTACGGGTCAGGAACAGGGTAACGATCACGCCCATGCTTACTGCAATCAAAACGGCATACAGCAGAGGAGAAGATTCATCTCCCGTTCTTGGCGCATCAGAAGGAGGATCAACCTTATTTGGCGTATCAGAAGGAGGATCAACCTTATATTTGTTTGCAAACTCTGCACCGCGTAGTTTCTTTCCATCAGAATCCGGATAGAGAACAGCCGTTGCTTCCAACCCACTGTAATCCTCTTTATTGCTGATCGTAACCTTCAGAGTATACACCGTGTCATCGTATGTACACTTCTTATTGCTTCCGGCCACCTGATAAACCGTATAGAAATAAATCCCTACCCGGTCATAGGTAATCGCCGGGAAGTTCTTCGTACCTTCGCCGGTTATGGTTAAGGAATAAGCCCCATCATCTGATCCTTCCGGCATAGGACAAGCTGAATCATCCGCCTTTAATACCACCGTGTAGTCCTCTGCGGGATAGGGCAGTGTACCTGAAAGGGAAATTGTGACTGGAACAGAAACAGAAACTCCAGGCAGCTCCGCTGCATAAGCGGGCAGAATCATTGTCGTGCTGCATATCACTATCATGACCAATGCTAAAGATACATTTAACCATTTTCTCATATTACTTATCCTCCTGATCCGCCGTCTGGTATGGTTCCATCACAGCCAGAATAATTGTTCTTGCGTCGGTAAACTCTGTTGAACAGGTGGAAAGGGCAAGCACCTTTGGATTTTCCATCTGTCTTAATTTATCTATGGTTTCCTCACGCAGATGCAAGCTGTTGTTCTCTGCGAAAGAAAGCAGTCCATTTATATCAGTCTGCCACAGTTCCGGGTCGAAGATGGTATCTTCTCCAGCATCGACCAGCAGGCAGGCAAAGATTTCAAGGTTATAAGATCTGTCAGGTAAAATCAGCATTCCTGTCTTGTTATCATCAAAGAATGCCTGATCTTTATATAAGTCAAGATCACCAAACATTCCGCTGTTTTCCATATGATGGCCATACAGCAGGGAATAGGCATCTGAAAAGTCACGTTCATTACGTGTGTCTAAAAAAATACTTCCGGCAAGAGCAAAATTGCCGTATACATCCCGATTGATGTAAGTCAGGTTTGTGCTGCCCTGCAGCACAGGTAAATCAATGTTGGTGTTGTCCACCATGACCCAGGCGCAGACGTCGGGGTTGATGGCCAGTAATTCTTCAAAGGAGGCACCGCCCTCCTCTTCAACAACGGGCTTTATTTTCACCATATCTGCCTGAACATCATTGGCAGCGGTATATACCCGGCTGTTATCCCATAAAGCATAGGCCGCATAGATGCCTGCCACGCTCAGGCTCAGGATCACAACCAGATTCACAAGAGAGTTAGCGGCCTTTAGAATCCATCTCGACATTTTATTTTCGGGCGAACCGTGCCGCACTCCTTTCTCACTTTTGTTCCGGACAGCCTGGGGCAGTTGCCCGCCCCAGGCATCGGAACGTTTTATCTGAAATACTCAGTCAATTTCAGATTAGAATTCACGCATCATGCGCTTCTTGCTGATGAATACGAACAGACCCATGCAGGCAACAGCCAGCAGCAGAATGTAAGGCATGGAGTCCATGTTGATACCGGTGTCGATCTCACCATCCTTGTTGTTGGTGATGGTCACATTCTCAGAAGCGGAATCGATCTTCTTGTTGGTATCATCAAAATTGTAGGAAGCTTCATCATAACCGCCGTCAGCTTCGGCAGTGTAATTGTTCTCGACTACGGTATAGGTAACGCCGTAAGGAATATTGTTAAAGGTAACGGTTTCGTCGTGCTTCAGGGTGATCTCAACTTCCTTGTAACCAGTCCAACCTTCGTCAGCCGCAATGGTCTTGGTTTCGTCACCGTCTACATAAGTGATGGCTTCACGAACGGTATCGCCTTCAGGAGCAGTGAAAGTAACCTTCACAGTGAACTCCTTCTGCTGGTCACCCATGATACCGGTAACGGTCTTCTTCACAGACAGGGAACCAGCGGAGTATACGTTGTTGAATTCACCGGACTTAGCTTCGCCTTCGCCTTCGGTATGAACAGCGGCAACACGCACCTTGCCATCCTGTTCAATAACAGTGACAACCAGAGTGATTGCATCAGAACGGTAGGTTACACCAGCAGTACCACCGTCAGTCTCGGTGAAGGTGTAGGTGTAGATACCAACAGAGGTGTATTCAGGCAGGCTAATGGTAATGTTCTTCTTTGCATTTTCGCCGCCTGCTTCACCAGCGGTATAAGAAACGCCGGCAATGGTAGGAACGGGAGCGTTGGTGGTAGTCACACCGTCAGCTGCATCAGTAACATTGGTACAAGTCAGGCCAGAGAAACCAAAAGTCTCAGCAGGGCTGGTGGTACCAGTATTGGTCAGCTTGTACTCCTTGATCAGAGTAACAGTGGACATATCGGTGTAAGTGGTTTTTTCGCCTTCAGCGGCGAAAGCAACGGTGCTCATGCTCAGGACAAGAACCAGAGCCAGAGCGAGAGAAAGAAATTTCTTCACGTGGATAACCCCCTAATTTTATTCATTGATTGTATGTAATGATTTATGACGAGCTAAATCATTGCACCTGATTATCATGGGGCTATAAGCCCCGTCTGCGGAGAATGGTAATGACTTTTCCCTGTACATTCTCCATGGGAATCGGGCCAAAATCCCGGCTGTCCTCCGTCTGCGTCCGATAGTCGCCAAGTACAAATACATGGCCCTCCGGAACTGCATAAGGATAGGTAAGCCCTTCTTTGGCGTAAGTGGGATACAGGATCTCTCCTGTCTGATTGGTTCCGTTCACAAGCAGCTTCCCGCTATCATCCAGCGTCACGACATCCGTTGCTCTGGCAACGATCCGCCCAATATGGGTTTCGCCGTCCGCTGTGTAAACAACCACATCATTCTTGGCATATTCCTGCTGAATCCGAAAGGCAATTACCAAATCGCCATCCTTAACAGCGGGAAACATGGCGTTTCCGCTGACCTGGGTAATCAGGAACACCTGGGTAAACACGACCCAGCCTGCCAGCGCCAGAAACAGAATCCGCAGCAGCAAACTCCAATAGCCCTGCCGATCCAGTGCACGATTTCGCCGTGCGGTGATGATACCGGAAATCGTTTCTTTCTTCTTAGCCGTAGATGTCATCACCGGCCTCTCCGTGCACTGCGGAACCACAGTGCTGGGCAAGCAGGGCATCGTACCTTGCTCTTTCAGCAGACAGCGCCGCTTCATACAAACTGTTTAATTCCGCAATTTTCTTCCACAGATCCGCTTCATCCACGCCGCCAAAGAGAGTCTTTTGGAAGCGAACCTGTTTCAGCCACTTTTGGATGCGTTCCTGCTCATGGTTGAGCGGTTCAACAGCTGTGTTATTTGGTCTGCCACGCACCCTGTTTGGTTTTGCCGTGTCCTTGCTGGACGAATATTTTCCTGCCATTGCTCTGATCCCCCGATTTAGTCATCATCACGGTTTCTGCGTTTCTTAATCAGCAGAACCGCACCAATAACTACAACTGCCAGAATCAAAATGTAAGGAACGGTTTCCAGGGAAATGCCAGTGTCGATTTGAACAGTCTTGTCGTTGTTGATGACCAGCTTGCCATCCTCTTCCGGCATGGCGAACGTAAAGATGCCATCATTTCCCGACGCAGCGGTCAATCTAACGGTCGTTCCCGTACCAATGCTCGGGATATAGCCATTGCTCTCCGTAAGGTCTTCCGTCACGGTCACTTCGGCTCCGACGGGCACCTGGAAGGTTTTGCTTTCGCCGTCTTTCAAAATGAAGGTCTCGGATTTTCCGTCATAAGCCAGGGTAAAGCTGAAAACATCGTCGGTGTTATACATATTGCCGGAGACTGTCTTTTCAATGGTCAGCTCCACCATGTTCAGCTTCCAGATGGCATACAGGGTAGTTGTATTCTTGTCGAGTGTAATGTTTCCTTGACCCAGCTGGTAAGTAGGCGTCGTTGCGTCCCGATTTTCGTCCCAGCCCAGCAGGGTGTAGTTCTCCCGTGTGAAATGAGGGGTGGTTCCGTCCATGTTGTCCCAGATGGAAACAACACTGTTTCTTGCCCAGTTCTCGGTCACATCGTCGCCCTCACCGCCGTTGGCGTTATAAATCAGCTGTACGGCATCGGTGGACCACTGTGCCTCAAACTGCATGAGGTTTCGTGTCACCAGCACATAGCGTCCCGGCTGATAGATGGCGCCATTGGGGGCTTTCCAGCCAACAAAAGTCAGAGCCGGATCATTGGGTACGCCGCTGCCCCATACCTCGGTATACTGCGGAAGCTGTACAGATGCCTCATTGATGGCAAAATCACGCTTATCTACGACTTCCTGGGTGGCGTTATCTCCGCCAATGCCCGGCAGATAACTGACCTTACCATTGGTGCCACTCCACTTTGCATAAAGTTTCAGAACACCGTTTTCATCCACATGGTTAGCACCTACGGCAGAGGTGAAGTCAAAGGGAACCAACTGACCATTCTGATACCAATACCATCCAAGGAAGCTATCCTGCACAGCGGAAGGTACCAGTTTGTCGTCAATTTCTCCGCCTTCGGCAAAACCCTGCCAGGCATAGGGGGCAGCATCGTCCATATAGAGGTAATACTCAGCACGGAACTGATTCGGCTCCCACTTGGCGTAGAGGTTCATATTGGCGGTAATGGAGGAATTCTCGTCGGGCTTATACTCCGTTCCCGGTGTAAACTCAGAGGTGGTGTACCATCCGGCGAAGACGTAACCCGCTTTCGTCATGGTCGTTTCCAGGGATTTCAGCAGGTCAGCATCCTCGTTGTAGATCTTGTCACCATAGAGGTAGTTCGCTTTCTGGGGATCAGAACTGCTGTGGGTATCGTCATTTGTCCAGACGTTCAGCGTCAAATTGTTTCGGTCATACAGAAGGACCTGGCAGTTATCGCCCGTGGATATCTGGCTGGGGAATGTTTCATCAAACTTTGCTTTTAGCGAGCTGCCTGTATTGACAGACAGATTGTCGATTCTCATATAACTACCATATTGGTCTAGAAGCCGCAGATTACTGTTAACCGGGGTACATCCATTCAGAGACTTATAGCCAAAATAGCCCGTGTTGGTATATCCCAACTGGCACGCCTCTTTATATATGGTGTAGTTCTTACCACCATATATAAAATCAACAGTTTCGCCCGGCAAAGTGGTTCTGGCATAGATCAACCAGTCTTTCTCAACACTTCTAAAAACATCTGGAAGCGTACCTGTTCCGACCAGTTTGCCATCGACTATTTTCAACCCATTCTCATTGCTATTACCACCTATAAAGAGATTGGCTTCCAAGGTATACATATTGGACGACTGATCTGTTCCATCGGGGCGTTCCCACGCATAGAAGGTATAGGTATCTCTATTTCCGTTGTAAGATGGTGTATTACCGGCATCATCCTTGACCCAGCCCACCTGAGGCCAGACGGCGGTGATGTCCTCGCCGTATTTGGCGGTAAAGGAGTAGGTGAAATTTGAGTTGCTGCCCTGCGTGTAGGACACAGCGTACTTCGTCCGATTTGCTTCGGAAATCAGGCTCGTGTAAGCAATCGAAGCGGTTGTGTTATTCCGGTCATAGGAAAAGGTCAGTGTCACCCGTGCCCGGTTGTAGTAGACCAGAACCGTGGTGGAGCCATCCGGATTCACCCAGCGCTTATTGGTGGCGTGGTCATACTGATAATAGGTATCCGAGATATCCGGAATCGTGGCGTTGGCGCTGTTTGCACCTTCCGTCTGCTTGGCGTAGCCGGTCAATGCGCCGTCCATTGTATCAGCGTAGCGCACGGCATGGCTTCCGTTCAGATTGGTGATGGTGCTCTTTTCAATGGAGAGATAGCTTCCTGCCGGGGCATACACCTTTTCACTCTTACCCGCAGGGGAATACTCCGCATCGTTGGGATTTTCGTACATATAGACGATGGTCACCGGAACCAAATCTGCATCCCAGAAAGCGTAGAGGGTCAAATCCTCGTTGACAGGTGTGGTAAAATCAAATGCCGTGTAGTTGTCCTTATCCGTGGACCAGCCGCGGAAGGTATAGCCCGTCCGGGTGGTTTGGCCGCTGGCTGCGGTGTCGCCTTCTGCAATGATTTGGGAAGGCACTGCTGTACCGCCGTTTGCAATGAAGCTGACGGTCACCGAGTCCGCATACCATGCGTACAGGTTCAAAGTGTCACCAGCCGCCACCTCACTGACAGGGGTCGCAAAATCGAACGCATTCAGATCGGCAACAGGGCTATTGCCCTGCATCGTGGTAGACCAGCCCTTGAATACCTTGCCCACCAGTGTGGGACCCTGGGCAGGTGCTACAGTTTTCCCCGCCATTGCGGAAAGGGTCAGGTGTACGGTCTGACCATCCTGGCTGTAGAAGTTGACATAATATACGCCTTCCGCTTCGGGCTCTACCCACTTTGCATGGAGTGTAGTATCAGCGTTGACCACAGTTTCGGAGGTGAATTCCGTGGTCAATGCTTCATCCGAATACCAGCCGGCGAAGACCTTTACAAACTGTTCGCCATCCTTCCAGACCGGTTCTGGTAAATCAGAAATGGTCTGTCCTCCCGTAACCGTGACAGAACTTGGAGCAGGCACATCTGCTGCTGCGGCATCATCTCCCACACTAAAGGTCACGGTATATTCCGGCGCAGATACAGTTACTTGGATGGTTTCCGTTTGTGTTTCCCAACGAGTAAACCACCGAAAAGTATAATAGGTATGTGTAATCGTTGCGATTCCCGTAGAAACACCGGTGACGGTGGCAGAGGCAGCTTTGTAGTCATCACTCAAGGTAAAATCTACTTTTGCCACAGCCTCGTTGTCGCTTGTCCAGGATTCTTGATGGTCAGAATCCGCTGATGTACCAGTAACATTACTTGTAATGGTTGCACTTTCGCCGATTTTCAAAGTGACGCTATCTTCGCCACCAATGGCTGCAGGGCTGATACCCGTTTCCGGTTGCAATGCCCTGTTCTCCAATGTATCTGCTGTATCCATTACTTCCGGAATCAGTGGAGTGGTCGTCTCACCGGTGGGTTCCGTTGTGGATTCCGTCACAGGTTCTGTTGTAGAACCCGTCGTTGTTTCCAGTGCTGTATCAGAATTGCCTCCATCAACGGACGTATCATCCAAATTTGATAGAGCCGTCGGTGTGGGGGCAACGGTAGCTGTAACCTCCGGTTCAACGATAACTTCTTCCGTTGGTTTCTCTGTGGCGATTTCCTCTACTACCGGAGTAGCGTCTGCCTCTAAAGCGATTGCGGATATAGGCATTGCCGCTATCAGGCAGACACAGCATAGTAGCAAGGCAATCAGCCTATGGGATAATCCCTTCGTTTTCCTGCTTCTCATATTCATCGAAATACCTCCTGCTTTATCCATCAGCAGCATTCAAGCGCATATATTTTTTATTATTCATATATGGCATCCCTGGGAAAAGGAAATCGTCCAATATCTAATAACAGAGCAAGGACTGCAACCGATCAATTACAGCTCTTACTCTGTCCCACCACACATAATTCATATAATGTCACGCTTACAAAACATCTATCACTCTTTTGTCATAAGTTTGGGCGTTTTTGAGCGCACGAAAGCACACCCTCCCAATGTTTTTTCAAAAAAATCGACGTTGAGGGTGTTATTGTGCTGCCCATCGATAAGGCAGCGAACATTTTTCAGTTAAGTCAAAAATAAAATGTACTTTTTCCATGCCGAGTCTTGATTTTTTCAGCTATGTATGCTACACTTGTTACGATTGAAAATAGAATAAATATGTGTGCAGAACATGGGTTCCCTGACATAATATGAATTATGTTAGGGCTTTTTTACTCCCTAAACAACCAGCCCCAGCCGCTCGATTTTTCTGCGATGCTCGGTGCCGGTGGTCATAATATAAATGCGGGTCGTATCAATACTGCTGTGGCCCAGGATATCTGCCAGCTTCGCAATGTCCTTTTCAATTCCATAAAAAGTACGGGCAAAGAGCTTACGCAGATTGTGCGGGAACACCTTGCTGGGATTGACCCCGGCTTCCTCGCATAAGGCTTTCATCTGTGCCCAGATACAACTACGATTCAAAGGTTTTCCGTTTCGGGTGAGAAAGATCACACCGGAGCGGATTTTTTCTTTCTTGGCGTAGTCCAGGAGCAGCTTTCTCAGCTTGCCAGGAATCAGGATGGTGCGGGTCTTTCCTTTGCAGTTCACAATGACCTCGCCCTGTTTTACATCCTCCACGGTAAAGAATTTCAGCTCCGATACACGGATACCAGTGCCGCAGATAGTCTGCATCACCAGTTGCAGTTGTGGCTTGTTCTTCGCCGCTTCCAACAGGCGCATATACTCTGCCTTGTTCAGTTCCTTTTCTTCGGCACAGTAGACCTGCTTCTGCTGCTTGATGGCTTTTACCTTGCAGTCAGACCAGCCCAAGAAATCCAACAGACTGTTCAGACTGGCCAGCATGGAATTGATGGAACGCACCGCATAATCTTTGATCTGCAATTCCTTTTTCCAGGCCATCACCACCTCTTTCGTAATCACTTTACCACCAACATAGACGACAAAAGCACGAGCATCCCGGAGATACTTCTCCACGGTTGCCGTGCTTTTTTCTTCCCGGATCAAATATTGGTGATAAGACTCCATTTGGGTATTTGTAATTTTTCTTTCTTCCATTTTGGTTTCCTCCTTAAGTTTACAATCAAATTTGTTCGGTATCCATATTGTATCCAATCTTCAAACAAATTTGCCGCAAGCCACAGCAGGAAAAGCACATGTCTATTGCATATCGTTTTTAATCCAATATGCAATTTTATTATAACGGGACTGTTCCTATATTGCAACATAAATCACGGATTGTTTCCAATAGATTTTCTCGCTTAATGGATACAATATAATAAAAAGGCGGTGATTCTATGTACGATTCTGATTTTCCTATGAGATTGGCACAGCTTAGAGCTAAAAAGGGCGTATCTGCCCGTGATATGAGCCTGTCCCTTGGACAAAACGCTGGTTACATCAATAATATAGAAAGTGGCAAAGCGCTCCCATCCATGGGAACCTTCTTCTATATATGTGAGTATCTGAACATTACACCCAGTGCTTTTTTTGATACGGACACATCAAACCCTGAAAAGCTGGACAACCTGATACAAAAACTAAAAATGTTAAACGATGCTCAGCTCGACTCCATCTCGACTCTGATTGATGGTATTGTCGGTAAAAAATGATTTATATAAGGAAAGTGGCTTGACACAGCTTTTTAGCTATGCCAAGCCACTTTTACATAGTATGTACTGCTGCCTTTAATCAGCATAGAAATTTTAATAAAAACCGTCCGCAGAATTTTTCCCACGGACGGTACGTTAATCAACTATCTAAAGGCTTATACTCAGTTACAGTTTTCAAATAATTTTCCGGATCACCGTTCAAGATAAGATCTGCATACCCAATCGGGTCATTATAAATCAGATAGTCCAGTTCTGACCGTTCATACATATTGTCTGCAACTTCGTTCTCAACGGCAATCGTGTCAATCGCAATCATACTTCCATCGCTGAATTACAGTTCCACACAGCAGTTGTCCATATTGTAGGTGCAAGATAATAAGGTACTCATGATATATCCTCCATAATTCGCATTATAAAATGAAACTCCCGTCTGACTCTTGTTAGAAATCAGACGGGATTTGTCCGTATGCACCCCGGAAACCGTCAGCCAACAGTTGATAAGTAAATTAGTTCCTTATCACTATTAATCCTTCCTTTGAAGTGCTTTATCTACAGTAAAAGGATATGATCGATCCAAAGAAAACTTGAAGCCCGGCGCAATGGCCGGGCATGGAATTGTGTCGTTTGTTCACCGGCAGGGTTCGCTCCTGCGCCGGGTTTGCGGGATTTCCTTCTGATCCGTCAGGATGGGTATCTTCAGCTTCTCCGCATATTGGATTTCATCCCACATCCCTTCGCTCCACACAGGGCCATACACCCGCATCTCGC
>JABLTO010234449.1_pt1 | contig 11107 bp, 10 predicted proteins | sample 7160091 | NCBI WGS metagenome assembly JABLTO01 (sample SAMN14651225, study PRJNA627086) | human gut metagenome | isolation source: feces | host: Homo sapiens
GAATGCTGTGTACTGGCTGATACATAAGAACTTTTACGGCGTGGGGTGGTTCCGTGTGTTGGTTGCCCGATACTTTTTTACAACGATAAATGAACACACTAAATAGCAATTCTTGCGAAATATATGGAGCGATGATATACTTGTTAACAACAGTATGAAAAGCATTATAGAGAGGTCAGGAGAAAATTTTGACAATATTATAGAAGATATGGAGAGGGGAGATGTAGAATGATATGGCACCTGAAGAAAAAGTGCGTTGCGTAATTGATGATAATCTCTGTCAGTCAGGATGGGTTATACAAGATCTAAATCGATTGAATCTGTCGATTTCTCTTGGAGTTGCAGTTCGTGAATTTCCCACTAGCACAGGCGAGGTTGACTATGCTTTATTTGTGGATGGGAGACCGATAGGAGTTATTGAGGCGAAGCGCTCGGAAGCAGGACAATCAATTACTGATGTTGAAGTGCAGTCAGGGCGCTATGCAAAGAGTTCGTTCAAATGGATTAAGATTGATTATGCGATTCGTTTTGTATATGAAGCTACAGATAAATTAATCCGTTTTACTGACTATAAGGATATTAAATATCGTTCTAGGACAGTGTTTTCTTTTCATCGTCCTGAAACATTATTTGAGTGGATGCAACAGCCCGATACGATTAGGAACAATATGAAACATTTTCCGGCTTTAGATGTAAAGGGATTTCGGAAATGTCAGATTAACGCAATCAATAATCTGGAACAGTCATTCGTGGATAATCGTCCAAAGGCATTGATACAGATGGCAACAGGAGCGGGAAAGACATTTACAGCAATCACGGCAGCATATCGTTTGCTTAAATATGGAAATATGAAACGTATCTTGTTTTTGGTGGATACGAAAGGTTTGGGGGAGCAGGCAGAACGAGAGTTTCTTGCTTATACACCGAATGATGATCCACGCTCATTTTCACAGATATACGGAGTGCGTAGATTAAAATCCTCTTATATACCAAATGATGTTCAGATTTGTATTTCTACCATACAGAGAATGTACTCTATTCTTAAAGGTGAAGAATTAGATGAATCAGCAGAAGAAACTTCATTTGCTGAATATGTAACAGCTGAAAGTAAGGCACCAAAAGAAGTGGTCTATAATGAAAAATATCCACCGGAGTTTTTTGACTGCATTATTGTCGATGAATGCCATCGGTCTATTTATAATGTGTGGAGCCAGGTGCTGTCTTATTTTGATGCGTTTATAATTGGGTTGACGGCAACACCGGACAATCGTACTTTTGCTTTTTTTAACGAAAATATTGTTAGTGAATATCCGCGTGAAGAAGCAATTGTGGATGGAGTTAATGTAGGTGAAGATATTTTCCTTATTGAAACCAAGGTCAGTAAAAGTGGCGCATATTTGATGAAACAGTTGATTGAGTATCGTGACCGCTTGTCTAGAGCAAAGCGTTGGAGACAGATGGATGAAGATGTGAATTATGTACCGTCGCAGCTTGATCGCGATATTGTGAATACAAGTCAGATACGTACCATTATCCGTGCTTTTAAGGAAAACTTGTTTACCACCTTGTTTCCGCGTAGAAAAGAAGTTCCAAAAACTTTGATTTTTGCAAAGACAGACAGTCATGCAGATGATATTGTACAGATTGTTCGAGAGGAATTTGGCGAAGGCAATGATTTCTGCCGCAAAATTACATATTCTGCTGATAATCCGGAGTCTGTGCTAAGTTCTTTTCGAAATGATTATAATCCCCGTATTGCTGTTACTGTGGATATGATTGCAACGGGGACTGATGTAAAGGCTATTGAGTGTTTGATTTTTATGCGTGATGTACGTAGCAAGAATTACTTTGAGCAGATGAAAGGCAGGGGCACCCGTGTACTTGGTAAAGAAGATTTGCAGAAAGTTACCCCATCTGCTACAGAAAATAAAGACCATTTTGTAATTGTGGATGCAGTGGGCGTTACAAAATCCAAAAAGTCTGATACCAGAGCATTGGAGCGGAAGCCAACTGTTAGTATGAGAGAATTGATGATGAATGTAGCGTTGGGGGCAAAGGACGAAAACACACTGACTTCTCTTGCCAATCGTGTTATTCGTCTGAACAGTCGAATGTCTTCTGCAGAGCGTAAACTGTTGGAAACGAAGGTTGGTACATCTGCGGGAGCAATCGCGGAAAACTTGCTGAATGCATTTGATGAAGATGTTATCTTGAAACAGGCTCAAAAAAATACAGGCGTATCTAATCCAACAGAAGAACATATAAAAAATGCACAAAGAGAATTGGTAAGGGCAGCTGTAGCGCCATTCTACGATCCTGATATACGTGATTTGTTTGAAAAGATACGACGTAATCATGATCAGATTATTGATAGTGTTAATCTGGATGAGATTACTTTTTCTGGTTTTGATGCACAACAGAAAGAAAAGGCAAATAAAGTGATTTCCAACTTTCGCAAATTTATCGAGGAAAACAAAGATGAAATTGTTGCCTTGAGAATTATTTATGATGCAGCATATAAGGACCGTCCTATGGTTATTGATAAACTGAAGGAATTATATGAAAAAATGAAATCAAATGGAATTACTGTTGAACGCCTGTGGGATTGTTACGCCATTAAGAAACCAGATAGGGTAAAAAGGTGTACAATGGCGCAGATTACAGACCTGATTTCAATGATACGTTTTGAGATGGGGTACGCAGATACTCTTGCGCCATTTGCAGATAAAGTGAATTATAATTTCATGCAGTGGACGTTTAAGAAGAATGCAGGACATATTCAATTTACAGAAGAACAGATGGAATGGTTGCGTCTGATTAAAGATCATATCGCAGCTTCACTTAGTATTTTGCCGGAAGATTTGGATTTGACACCATTTGATCGTAAGGGTGGATTGCTTGGTTTTTATGATGCTTTTGGCGATGGCTATGAACAAATATTACAGGAAATGAATGTTGCATTGGTGGCATAATTGTGAGGAAAATATAAATGGCATTATATAAATCGTTGGTTAAGAAAGTACCAATTCCGGCAGAACAAAAAACAAAGCAAAAGGAGTATGAAGAGGTTGGAGAACTTGCGATTGTCGATCAGGGGAAAAAGTTGATAGGTGGTTACACAAACAATTTGGATATGCAGCTAAATTGTACTCTTCCAGTAATTGTTTTTGGGGATCATACCTGTACTGTTAAATATGTTGATTTCCCTTTTGGAGCTGGTGCTGATGGAATAAAAGTTCTTTCTCCAAGAGATAATGTATTTCCTAAATATTTATTTTACGGTACACAATATTTGACTTTGCGCTTTCCAGATAAAGGATATGCCAGACACTATCAACATATTGAAAAAATGGATCTTCGACTTCCTGATTTTGAAGAACAACTTCACATAGTCACTCGTATTGAGGAACTATTTTCTGAACTGGACAAAGGTGTGGAGACTCTTCAAACCATTAAAAATCAGTTGGCAGTGTATCGGCAGACGGTGCTGAAAGAAGCATTTGAAGAGATAACACATTATGTACATTTTGGCAGTTTTACAGATTCCCGTTTGGGAAAAATGCTTGATAAAGAAAAAAATACAGGTTCGTTGCATAAATACTTACGAAATATAAATGTTCGATGGTTTTTATTTGACCTTTCAGATTTGTTTGAAATGAAAATCGAAGATTCTGAAATGGACAAATATACAATTTCTAAAGGTGATTTAGTTATATGCGAAGGTGGCGAACCTGGGCGTTGTGCTGTTTGGACAAAGGACGAAATTATTTGCTATCAAAAAGCATTACACCGTGTACGATTTAGAGATGGTTCAAATCCATATTTTTATATGTATTACTTATGGTTTGCTGCACAGACTGGAAAACTAAAAGAATATTACACTGGAACGGGTATTAAACATTTGACAGGTCAATCTTTAGTGAAAATTTTTGTTCCAACCATTGAGCGTAAGCAGCAGGATCAGATTGTTAGAATGATAGAAGCACGTCTCTCAGTCTGTGATAGCATCGAGCAGACAGTAGACACAGCTCTTTCACAGGCAGAAGCCATGAGGCAGAGCATCTTAAAAAAAGCATTTGAAGGAGGACTCAGCGAATGAGTGAACAAACTTCTGCTATCGTTTCAAAAGTATGGGGAATGTGTAATCCCCTTCGCGACAATGGCGTTTCCTATGGAGATTATCTGGAACAGTTAACATATCTGATTTTCTTGAAAATGTCTGATGAGTATTCCAGACCTCCTTATAAAAGAAAAACTGGTATTCCAGTTGGATTTACATGGTCAGATATGCATACGCTTAAGGGAGCAGAACTTGAAGACCAATATAAAGCAACATTAGAAAAACTTGGTGAGCAAGACGGTATCCTTGGGAAAATTTTTAAGGGTGCAACTAATAAAATCAGTAGTGCTGCTATTTTATATCGGGTTGTAAAGATGATTGACAGCGAGACGTGGGTGGCAATGTCATCTGATGTTAAGGGAGAAATCTATGAAGGGCTGCTTCAGAAAAATGCCGAAGATATTAAAAGTGGTGCTGGACAGTATTTTACTCCTCGTCCGCTGATTCGCGCTATGGTAGAGTGTCTGCGTCCAGAGCCGATGAAAACCATTGCAGATCCCTGTTGTGGTTCTGGAGGATTTTTTCTTGCTTCGCAATCTTTCATTGCTGATAGTAGAAATTATACTCTTGATCGGGAACAGAAGGAATTTTTGAAAAATGAAACATTTTATGGAAATGAAATTGTTCCCACCACCTATAAAACTGCTTTAATGAATCTGTATTTGCACAATATTGGAGATATTTATGGTAATGTGCCAATTACACTGGGCGATGCTCTTCTTACCGATCCGGGATATCGCGTGGATTATGTACTGACTAATCCCCCTTTTGGAAAAAAGTCCTCGCTCACTTTTACAAATGAAGAAGGCAAACAGGAGGAAGAAGAGCTTGTTTATAATCGGCAAGATTTCTGGACAACCAGTTCCAACAAACAGTTAAATTTTGTACAGCATATTAATACCATTTTGAAAGTAACAGGCAAAGCAGCTGTTGTTGTTCCGGATAATGTGCTGTTTGAGGGCGGTGCAGGTGAAATTATACGTAAGAAATTGCTTGAAACCACAGACTTGCATACTATTCTCCGTTTACCAACAGGAATTTTTTATAAGCCGGGAGTAAAAGCAAATGTCATATTCTTTGATAAGAGACCTGCAAGTGCCAATATGCAAACCAGGGAAGTGTGGGTATATGATTTCCGTACAAATATCCATTTTACATTGAAGCAACATCCAATGACAGATGCAGATTTGGCGGAATTTGTAAAATGCTATAATCCAGAGAATCGCTATGAACGTATCGAAACATGGTCAGAAGACAATCCAGATGGACGTTGGCGAAGGTTTGATGTAAAAGATATATTAGAACGTGATAAAACCAGCCTTGATTTGTTTTGGATTAAAGATAAATCACTTGCTGATTTGGACAATTTACCAGTTCCAGATGAACTAGCAGTTGATATTATTGAAAACTTACAGAGCGCACTGGAATGCTTTCAAGAGTTGCAGGCACAGTTGAAGAGATAACAAGATACTTTAAAAGGTATATGACTTTGACACTATTTTTACAATTTGCCTTATGGAAATGGCTATAAGGGATTTATGTATTCTCTGTCAAGAGCAATCTTGAGCAGAATTAATATTGTACAGTAGATAATATTATAAATTATATTGTCCATTGTATGACCTCCTGTTATCAGTGAATTATAGTAGTTGTTAACAATATTATACAATACATCGTATTTGGAGGATGGTAGAGTTCTTTGCATAAGCGAAGTCCAATTGGTTTTAATGCTTACTGAAAATAGATATCTACCGGTCGTTATTCAGTGAGCTTTTAGGAGAAAAATGAGTCAGCGAATATATAAAGACAAGTTTTATACGCATTTTGATGTAAAGAAATATCATACAGATTATCAACAAAGGGTTCAAAATATTCATTGGGTTGCTAAACATGGCTTTTATCCATTTATTCATTTTCAAATGAATTGCAATAAGTATACAAACGATTCAAATGGACATAAATATATTAAAGAAAAAAATAGAGATATATATTATGCTGCACATATTGACAGATTTATTTATGAGTATTATGGAAATCGACTTAACAACAGATACAATGAGTATATGAAATTGAATGGTATAAGTCGAGCTTCAACTGCATATAGAAATTGTACGCCTGGAAAATGTAATATTGATTTTGCAAAGGAAGTATTTGAATTTATTGCTAAAAGTAAGTCGGCATATGTCTTCGTAGGTGATTTTAGTAAATTTTTTGATAATCTTGATCATAAATATTTAAAGAATAAAATAAAAAATGTAATTGGTGAAAACACGTTGGATGAAGCCGATTATGCTATTTATAAAAATATTACGAAATTTGCATATATTGAGGCAGATGATATCGAGTTAGAAAAAGGTCTTTTAAGAAGAGATATGAGAAAATTGGATAAGTATTTTGAAACAGAAGAATTTCGTGAATTTAAGAAGAAATATCTTCAAAAAAATAATAAAGATTATCAGATTCCACAAGGATCTTCGATTAGTGCTGTATATGCAAATGTGTATATGATTGATTTTGATAAGAAGATTAACGATTATGTGACTACACATAGTGGAATATATAGAAGATATTGTGACGATATAACAATTGTAATTCCTATGACATATGAAAAAATAAAAAATGGAGAAAATGAACAGATTACGAAATTTGTTTATAAAGTCAGAGACAGTATTCCTAATTTAGAATTAAACGAGGATAAAACAGAACAATTTTTTTATGATAATGGAATTATAGAAAAGATAATGGGGGAAAGTAATCTTATTAATTATCTTGGCTTTACATTTGATGGTAAAACCGTTCGAATAAGGGATAAAAGCTTATTTAAGTTTTATTGTAGAGCATATAAGAAGATAAAAAGAGTAAAAGAAAATACGGAAGAAAAAGCTTTTAATGCAGGAAAGAAAGCAATTTATCAATCGTATACACATTTGGGAGCAAGTAAATATTCTAGAGAACATGGAAATTTTCTTACATATGCATACAAGGCAGATGAAATATTTAGTCAAAGTAAAGTCCTTGAAAGCGATATTAGAAATCAAGTAAAAAGACACTGGTATAAAATCAACAAAAGGTTAAAGGAATAAATATAATGACGAACTGAGCTATAGCAGCCAAATTTAATAATGTAGCTTATAAGGGGGAGAGAAGTGCAGCTGAAAGGTGAGGAATATTTAAAAAGAAATATTTTGGCTATATATTACAAACATTATGATGAAGGAAAAAATTTTTCTTATTATCGATTTATGAGTAAAATAGAATTTGAAACATTATTTCAAGAAAAAAAGATTTATTTTACCAATCCGGTAGAATGGAAAAAGTCGTCTACAGGGGATAAAAACGAAAATTATTTGGAAGACTGGTATACCGATAGGAATAATATATTAAAGGCGTATCGATTTATAAAACAGCATTGTATGAAAGTGCAAAAACAGTATTGCGCACCACAATATATCATGACAGTATATAGTAATTTTATAGGTGGAGCAGCTTTACTGCAACAGATGAGCTTTTGCTATTGTGTTGCTAATGTATATAATGAAAGTAAGATGATTGATGAATATCACACAAAGTATAAGAGAAATATTATAATAAAATTTAAAAAAGAATTTTGTAAGAAAATGTCAATATTATCAGATGGGAAATATGTGCCTATTGGAACATATCTATATGCTGATGTTATGCCAATGGTTTATGTTGAGAATTTAGACGAATTTATTAAAGAATATATATGTAAAAGTCAAAGACCAGAAGATATTGCAAAAAATACATTTGACTATGGCGCTTTTTTAAAAGATAAAAACTATGGATATGAACATGAAACAAGAATAAAATTACATATGTATATTGAAAAAGATTATAATTTTTTATGCCTGGCGAATGAGTTTTATCGTAAACACTTTTTCATGAATGATGAAGAAAAAATTGTAAATGATAGTATGATATATATTCAAGAATGCAAAAAAAATTTAGACAAAGGTTTTGAAGAGGTATCAGATAGAATAAAGGAAATTGGTGGTAAGCAAAGTTTCGAGTTGGATTTAATTGAACTTGAAATTAGTGAAATCGTTGATTACATTTTATTACATAAAAATGCGACTGTAAATGAAAAGAACGAAGTGTATAAGTTGGCTAAACTTAGAAATGTGCAAGTTAAAGAAATCGATTTTGACAATATGTGAGTATCGTAGGACAGCGTTTGAAAAATATGTAGGAAAGGAAGTGACCGCATGGCAATACCAACCAACATTAAAACTTTTTTGTCTGGAGATGTAGTTGAATGGGCAAGAATTGAATTTAAGGAAACTTGGGATGCAGCTGCCTCCTTGAAATCTATATGTGCATTTGCAAATGATCTGGATAACTGGGGCGGAGGGTATATTGTTATTGGCGTATAGGAAAATAATGGAAGGCCTGTTTATCCGCTAAAGGGAGTTCCGATGGATAAGTTGGATTCTTATCAGAAAAACATATTTGCAAAATGCAAACTTCTTAGACCGGCTTATACCCCAATCATTGGTGTTGAGACATACCAGAACAAGCAGTTTATCATCGAGGATATGATATCAGGGAGCCGATTGAAGTGAGAGTCGAAAATGATATGATTGAAATCGTAAGTTTTCCAGGACCAGATCGCTCAGTGACTCAAGAAGGATTAAAACGATATAAGGTTTCTAATCGTAGATATAGAAATCGTCGTATTGGAGATTTTCTCAAGGAATTGCATTTGACAGAAGGAAGAAATACAGGATTTGGAAAAATATTGAGAGCACTTGAAGAGAATGGCTCTCCAAAAACGGAATTTGAGACTGATGAAGATCATGGCTATTTTATTTCTAGATTGTTTGTGCATGAAGCTTTTTTGAAAGAGACAGAATCAGAAGAGAGCCGAAAGGGAGCCAAAAAGGAGCCAAAAAAAGGAGCCAAAAAAAGGAGCCGAAAAAAAGCAGGATATATTGCAACGCTTGGAAGAAAATCCTTCAATAACGCAGATGAAACTTATGGAGGAATTTAATCTATCGAGAAAGCAGATACAGAAGATTATAAAGGATTTGCGTGAAGATGGACTGGTTGAAAGACAAGGATCCAATAGAAATGGAAAGTGGATTGTAAAGAAATAACAGGTAACACTCTTGAAAAAAGAACAGTAGTAGAAGTGGAAAACGAGAGAATCTATACTTCTACTACTGTTTTGGGGTTTATAATATTATCGTTCTTCCGGTTTAGGCTGTTCTGGTAAAGCAGGTTCTGGTTGCTCTGCTATTTCAGCCTGCGCCTGGAAAGTAATGGTTACTTTGAATAAATCGCCGTCCAGGTAGAGCTGGAATTTGCCGCCTTGGAGTTCGGTGAGGCTTTTGGCGATGCTAAGGCCAAGGCCGCTGCCTTCGGTGTTGCGGGAGACGTCGCCGCGGACAAAACGCTCGGTCAGCTCTTCGGCTGCGAAGTTAAGAGGCTGGTCGGAGATATTTTTCAGAGTGAAAATTACCTGACCGCAGGCATTCTTGACTTCGGCGTAAACTCTTGTGCTTTCCATTGCGTATTTGGTCACATTACCGAAAACATTTTCCAGCACACGCCACAGGCGCTGGCCGTCGGCGCGGATCATAGAAGGCTCATCTGGGAAATGGACCATCATAGTGAGCTGGCGCTCTTCGAACCGCTCTTCAAATTCCCCAATTACCTGGTGGAGCATTTCCACGAAATCAAGGTTCGTCATATTCAGTGTAAGATTACCGGTACTTGCCTTGGAAGCCTCTACCACATCTTCTGTGAGCACCTTCAGACGTGCCGCTTTGGTTTCCAGAATGTCCAGATATTCCAAAACCTTGGGATCTGTGAAATTCTCCCGTTTCAGAAGATCAATGTAGCTGATGATGGAGGTCAGCGGAGTTTTCAGGTCGTGGGAGACGTTGGTGATCAGCTCGGTTTTCATACGCTCGTTTTTCACACTGTTTTCCACGGCTGCGTCAAGGCCGCTTCCAATATTGTTGATATATTCGGCAATACGTTTATCGTCGCCAGAGAGACGGTCCAGAGGAATCTTATATTGAAGATTTCCACAGGAGATTTCCTTTAGTCCCTTTGTAATCTGTTCCCTGTGATACGCCTTAGTAATGCCGTAAATCAGAAGCAGCAGGTCCGCCAGGCAGCTGAGGAAAAAGAAGAACTTCGTACTGCCAAAGATGAAATATTTGATAAGCATATAGCCAAAGAAAGCAAAGGTTACTTTTAATCTGCTGACGGTATTTCTGGAATAAAAATCGGCCAGTGCGTGAAATTTTCTTTTAATATAGCGGATAACCTTTACGATCAGGATGAGCAGTCTGCGAAGGAGACTGTTTTTCCAAAGCTGTTTTGCTTTGATCCTTCGAACCAGGCTCAGGTAGCCGATCTGGAACCAGAATAAGGTGTAAAAACCAATGATAATGAGGACAAGCAACTGGTATGCGTTAAGCAGAGATCCCTGTGCATCTGCGGCCTGTAACCTGGCAATCTGATAGTCTGCAAGGTTTAAAATGGTTGATCCCTGCAAAAACAAGGCAACAACCAGGAGCCATGCAAACACTACCAGTCCAGCAGAAAGCTCTGTTGGCCAGCGGTCAAAGAAGCAGAGGTGGATTTCCTCATCTGTGGATTTTCTTCCAGAAACTGCAGTGAGCCATACAAGGGAGACGATGAGCAGCAGGAAGCAGAGCAGGAAGGCAAGGAATACAGGTTTCTGATATCTGGAGTAAGCGTCAAAAAATGTTTTTCCATCAGTAAAGCTATCTGAAACCGGTAATTCCTGGTTTACATAAGTGACAAAAATAAAGTTGTCACTGACCTCCGGAAGTACCTGCCGCATTATCTCCTTCCAGTGTGTGGAAGTAATATGATTCCCCGGGGCGCAGTTCCCCCTGGTGGGCCAGTGGGGCCACCGGTGCGAGATCGAGAACAGTAAAGTGCTGTTCCTGGCGGATAAGCCGGAGTGGCGGCAGCTGGGGCTGACCC
>JABLTO010050505.1_pt1 | contig 11101 bp, 10 predicted proteins | sample 7160091 | NCBI WGS metagenome assembly JABLTO01 (sample SAMN14651225, study PRJNA627086) | human gut metagenome | isolation source: feces | host: Homo sapiens
CCCCTCCCGGACTGTCCTTTGTCACCTTAAGCCCGCTGGCAAAAGAGACCATCCGGCGGGACGGCTGCGACGCTCACCGTCATTGCGGCGTTCGCTGCGGTTGCCGGGATTGCCGCGGCGGTTGTTATTGCGGCCACGGCCGCCGCTGCGGCTGCCGTCCTTGCCGCCGGTGGGCGGTACAGTGGAGCTGATCACCACACGGCGGTTGGGCTCCACCCCGGTGGAGGAGCTGGTGGCACCCTTGACGGTGGAAACGGCACCGTGGATGATGCGGCGCTCATAGGGGTTCATCGGCTCCAGCGTGATGCTGCGGCCGGTACGCACGGCCTGATTGGCCAGCTTGCGGGCCAGTGCCTCCAGGGTGCGGGCACGCTTTTCACGGTAGTTGCCGCTATCGATGGAAAGACGGATATATTCGCCCTCACCGCGGTTGGCAACCAGGCTGGCCAGATACTGAATGGCATCCAGCGTTTCGCCGCGGCGGCCGATGACCCCGCCGATCTGCTCGCCGGAAAGCTGCAGACGGACGTTTTCCTCATAATAGCGGGGGGTCAGGGTGAATTCGGCAATGCCCATCGCAGTCAAAATCTCGCTGACATAGGCGGCGGCCTTTTCCACCTTGGCGCGCACCTCGTCGGTCGGCTCGATCTCCACCGGGGCGGCCTTTTCCTCCTCGATGGCGCGGGGCTTTTCGGATTTTTCGGGTTTTTCGGTCTTTACAGGCTTTTCGGGGCGGGCGGGCTTTTCGGCACGCTCGACCCTGGGGGGCTTATTCTCCTTGCGGGGAGCCTCCTGCCGGCGGGGCTTTTCGCTCCTTGCGGGCTTTTCATCGGGCAGCTCCGCCCAAACACGCACCTTGGCGGGGAGCTTTTTCAGCCCCAGAAAGCCGCCCTTGCGGGGCAGGTCAATGATCTCGAACTGCACCTCATCGCGGGGCAGGCCCAGCAGCAGGGCGCCGCTTTCGATGGCGGCATTGGCGTCTGCGCCGGTAGCAACGATCTCTTTTATCATATCAATTACCTCTTTGGTCAGACATCAATCATCGATATATTCATCGCCGTACTTTTCGGCATAGCGGCGGCGGGCTTCCTTTATCTTTTCCTTATCGGAAAGGAAGCTGGTGTCCTCCACCGTTTCGCCGTTCTTCAGGGCTTCCTTGGCCCGCTTCTTGGCCTCGATGCGCTCCTGGCGCTCCCGCTCGGCACGCTCCTTGGCCTCGGCCTGCAGTTTTTCCGCTACCTCCTTGGGGTTGTAGATCTTATTGAGGATGATAGCCTGGATGCAGCCGAATACGTTGGAAAGGGTCCAGTAGATACCTACGCCCACCGGCACCAGGAAGGTGAACCACAGGGACATCAGGGGCATAAAGTACATCATCATCTTCATGCTGGCGCCGGCCTGGCCCATATTGGGGCTGTTGCGCATGGAAATGACAGAGGACAGCAGCGCGGTAACACCGGAGAGGATGGGAACCAGCACCAGCCAGTTCCAGCCGCCCTGCCACGGCAGGTTGGGGGTGCCGGCCAGGTCAAGACCCAGGAAGTTCATATTGAGCGACTGGATCTTTTCGATGACGTCGGCGCCGACGCTGGAATAGGCGGCGGGGTTCTGGATGACGCTCTGGTAGATGTTGATCTGGGGGGCATAGCCCACAACGGCAACGCCCAGCCCGGAGGCGACCTCGGTAAGGGCGGCAATGGTCTCCTTGGAGAAGCGCAGCAGGTGGGTCAGGGGCTTATATACTACATCCAACAAACCGAAGATGACCGGGAACTGGATGAGCAGGGTGCCGCAGCCGCTCATGGGGTTGTAGTTTTCCTTGGCGTAGAGGGCCTGCAGCTCCTCATTCATTTTGGCCTGATTATTCTTGTACTTGGCCTGGATCTCCTGCATCTTGGGCTGGATGATCTGCATCTTTACCGAGGACTTCTGCTGCTTGAGACCCAGCGGGAACAGCAGCGCCTTAACGATAAGGGTGAACAGCACCAGTGCCAGACCATAGCTGCTTACCAGATGATACAGGCCATACATCAGCCACCCGAAGGGGTAGCCGAAAACTGTCATAATAAAATTCATATAGATGGTCCTCCGTTCCCATTATAATGGGAGAATGGTTGCCCGTCCCCGGCAGTTGCGGCGGGGCGGCGGGATGATGGGTCGGCCTGCTGCTCCTCCATGGCCCCGGCGAAGGGACGCAGGGAAAAGCGGTGGGGTACCGGGTCGTACCCCGGGCGGCCGAAGGGCTGACACCTTGCCACACGGCACAGGGTCAGCAGGCTCCCCCGGATGGGGCCGAAGCGCCGCAGCGCCGTGACCGCATAGCAGGAGCAGGTGGGGGAAAACCGGCATCGGGGAGGAATGAGGGGGGAGATGCACTTCTGATAAAGCCGGATGGGCAGGATCAGCAGCTCACTGCATATTTTTTTCAGGAAAAGCCACAGCCGTTTCATGCTCTGCCTGCCTCCCGTACAGCGGAGGGTGCGGCGGTCAATGCGGCGATCTGCCCGAGCATGGCCTGCTGCACCGGCTGCATTTTACAGTGGGCGGTGCGGCTGCGCGCCACAAAGATAAAATCATATCCCTGCGGCAGCTGCGCCTCCAGCCCGGTATAGGCGGCACGGATGACCCGTTTGGCACGGTTGCGGCGGACGGCATCCCCTACCCTTTTGCTGGCGGTGATGCCGATGCGGTTGTGTCCCAGCCGGTTGCGGGCACAGTAGGTGACCAGCAGCGGGCCGGTTTTGCACTTTGCCCGGCGGTACATCCGGGTAAAGTCGCGGTTTTTTTTGATGATGACGGTGGTTTTCATTTTGGGGTCCCTTTCCCTGCGCCAATGGAAGTGCAGGCGGTAATGCGGTGTGCCGGACCGGGAGGAAGAAGAAGTGGGTGTCCCTTTCACACCGCTTGCTGCATTACGGTTCCCTTGGGTGAAAAATAACTGGTACTTGTTGCGGGTCTTCGGCCATTAAAAACAATGCCCACGGCACCTGCGCTGTGGGCATCTTTTTTAGTGGGTCAGTCTGGCTCTGCCCTTGGCACGTCTGCGGGCCAGGACCTTACGGCCGTTTGCGGTGGCCATTCTCTTTCTGAACCCATGGACCTTGCTTCTCTGTCTCTTTTTGGGCTGATAAGTTCTGAGCATGTTCGTTCCCCTCCTTCCGGGTCTTGGCGGCGGCCCCGGCGCTGGGGGCCTGCCTGATGTGGTCGGTCGTCTGTCCCAACGCGCTATTGGGAGAGATGACCCTGCAATTGTGAATTATACCTTAAATCTTGTCCCGATGTCAAGAAAAAGCTGCTGTTTTAGCGGGATTTTTCAAGGTTTTTCTCGGGGCGGGGTGTAAATAGTATAGTGGGCCGCCCGCCGCCACAAGATGTAGGTTTCCCGGCCGGCGGGAACGGGAAAAATCTCTCCACCCTTCCGCGCCCGGACTGTTGAAAAAAACTGCGGTTTTCGGGGTGTTTCTGTTGTAATTCCCCCCGTAATCTGCTATTATATTAAATAGGTATCTGTGCCCTGTGGAAAACAGCGGCATAAAGGAAAGAGGTTTTCTATGCATTCATTTTCGGACGTATTTGAGAGAGTAAAAGAGGTATGCCGGGGCGAGATGAGCGAGGTCGCCTATAATCTTTGGATTGACAAGCTGGAGCTGACCGACATGGACAGCAGCACCGCCCGCCTGATATGCAGCACCGAATTTATGCGGGAGATCATCAACGAAAAATACAATGCCCTGCTGACGGCCGCCTTCGAGCAGACCATGGGCTTCCCCGTCAAGGTGGAGATCCTTTCGCAGGAGACGGCCGCCGTCCGGCAGCCCCCCGCCCCCCCGAAAAAGACGGAGTTCATCCCGGAAAAGGAATATTCCTTCGAGACCTTCGTGGTGGGCAGCGGCAACAGCCTGGCGCACGCCGCCGCATGGGCGGTGGCCAATAACCCCGCCAAAAGCTATAACCCCCTGTTCCTGCACGGCGGCAGCGGCCTGGGCAAGACCCATCTGATCTATGCCATCTGCGGACGCATCCGGCAGAACCACCCCGACTACAAGCTTTTGTACGTCAAGGGAGAGGAATTTGCGAATGAGCTGATTCTTGCCATCCGCAACGGCACCACCGCGGAATTCAAGGAAAAATACCGGCAGGCGGATCTTCTGGCGGTGGATGATATCCAGTTCATCGCCGGCAAGGAAAGCACGCAGGAGGAATTTTTCCATACCTTCAATTCGCTGTACGAATGCGGCAAGCAGATCATCCTCACCAGTGATAGACCCCCCAAGGAGATCAAAACGCTGGAGGACCGGCTGCGCACCCGCTTTGAATGGGGCCTGCTGGTGGATGTACAGCCGCCGGATTTCGAGACCCGGATGGCCATCATCAGCCGCAAGGCGGATAGTCTGGGGCTGAAGATCCCGGAGGATGTGGCGGCCTTTATCGCCGGTAAGCTGAAGGATAACGTGCGGCAGCTGGAGGGCGTGGTGAAGCGTCTGGAGGCGCACGCCAATCTGACCGGCGCCCCCATCACCATCCTGCTGGCCGAAAACGCCATCCAGGACATCATGACCGAGCATACCCCCCTGCCCGTTACGGTGGACCGCATCATCGATGAGGTAGCCCGTACCTACGGCGTCACCGCCGAGGATATCCGGGGGCAGCGGCGCAGCGGACAGATCTCCACCGCACGGCAGGTGGCCATGTATGTGGTGCGGGAGATCACCGGCATGACCCAGCTCAAGATCGGGCAGGAATTCGGCGGGCGGGACCACGCCACCGTGGTATATGCCCTGCAGCAGGTGGCCAAGGCCATAAAGACCGACCCCCGCAAAAAGGAGACCATCGAGGATATCATCAAAAATATCCGCAACCTGAACGGCTGAAAATTTTCAACGGGGTTTCCACATTCCACACAGGGTTTTCCACGCCGCTGTGGAGGAACTGAAATCTTTTCACTTTTTCAACAAATTTTCGGGGGTGCTTTCCCCCGCGGCAAAACCGGGACAACCCCGCTTGTCCGCTGGCGGGACGGCATGGTTTTAACAAATCCACCGCCCCTACTGCTACAACTGATTTTTATATAGTATATTCCGGTACGGGCCAAAAAAACAGAAAAATGTGCGCCGCAGGCAGGGCTCCCCTGTGAAAAACCGCGGCGGCGCCCGGCCGGGATAAGGAGGAATACGGAATATGATGATGAAATTTACCTGCAATACCACAGCTCTTACCCAGGGGATCAATTCCGCGCTGCTGGCGGTAAGCCCCAAAAGCACGCTGCTTGCCCTGGAGGGCATCATGGTCCAGGCGGGGTTTCGGGAAATCTCGCTGGTCAGCTATAACCTCGAAATGGGCATCACCGCCAGCCTGGAGGCACAGGTGGAACAGATGGGACAGATCATCATTCCCGCCAAAATGTTCTATGATATCATCCGGCGCATCGAAAGCGACGAGGTGACCATCGAGGCGGACGACCGGTGCCTGGTGCAGATCACCGGCGGGGTTTCGCAGTTCACCATTCTGGGTATGACGGCGGAGGAATTCCCCGAGCTGCCGGAGGTGGGCGAGGCGGCCGGCTTTACCATGCCGATGGAAACGCTTTCCTCCATGGTGGATATGACCCGGTATGCCATCGCCACCAATGATACCAAGCCGGTACAGACCGGCTGCCTGTTCGAGCTGGAAAACGGCGAGCTGACGGTGGTGGCGGTGGACGGGTTCCGTCTGGCGCTGCGCCGGGAACGGGTGCAAAGCGAGGAGACCATGCGGTTCATCGTGCCGGGCAAAACGCTGGGGGAGCTGCTGAAGCTGATGACCCCGGAGGGCAACGTGGCGGTGGAGGTGAGCCGCAAGCATATCCTGTTCGATATGGGCAGCTGTACCCTGGTCAGCCGCCTTTTGGAGGGCGACTTCCTCGATTATCATGCGGCCATCCCGAAGGAGAGCAGCACCACCGTGGTGGTGAATACCCGCGCCCTTATCAATTCCATCGAGCGCACCAGCCTGCTCATCAGCGACCGGCTGCGCAGCCCGCTGCGGGTGGATTTCGGCGAGTCGGTCATCAAGATGAGCTGCGCCACCAGCATCGGCAAGGCCTATGATGAATGCTGCTGCTCCACCACCGGCAACCTTTTGGAGATGGGCTTCAATAACCGCTTTTTGCTGGACGCCCTGAAAAACGTGGATACCGATATGGTCCGGCTGGAGCTGTGCGGCCCCTTGAGCCCCATGAAGGTGCTGCCGCTGGAGGGCGAGCACTTCCTGTTCCTCGTGCTGCCCATGCGGTTAAGGGCGGAATAAAAGGGAGCCGCAGCAGCCGGACACTATAATAAGGAAAGCGTGGACCTATGCAAACTGTTACCATTCAAACCGAATTTATCAAGCTGGATAGCTTTCTCAAATTCTGCGGGGCCGTGGGCACCGGCGGCGAGGCGAAAACCGCCATTGCCGAAGGCGAGGTGCAGGTAAACGGCGAGCCCTGTACCATGCGGGGCAAAAAGCTGCATCCCGGCGATACCGTGACGCTGGACGGCGAAAGCTGGCAGGTGGCTGCCCCGTGAATCTGCGCCGGCTGAAAATCGAAAACTTCAGGAACCTGGCGGCGGTGGACCTTGTGCCCGGCCCCGGCGTCAATGTGATATACGGCGAAAACGCCCAGGGGAAAACCAACCTCATCGAGGCCATCTACCTGCTGACCGGACAAAAGAGCTTCCGGGCGGCCAAGGAGAGCGACTACCTGCGCTTCGGCACCGGGGTGGCCCGCATCGAGGCGGAATTTACCTGCCAAAACCGGGAAAAAACCGCGGCGCTGGCCTTCGGCAGCAAAAAGCTGGCGTGGCTTTCCGGGGTGGAATGTACACCCGGCGAGCTAACCGGGGAATTTTTGGCGGTGGTGTTCTCCCCCGGTGAGCTGGCGCTCATTCAGGAGGGGCCGGCCGAGCGGCGGGCGTTTCTGGATGGGGCGATCAGCCAGGTGATGCCGAGATATACGGCTACGCTGGCGGCGATGAGCCGCATCCTTTTGCAGCGCAATACCCTCATCACCGATATGCAAAAAAGCGGCAACACCGCCATAATGGAGCCGCTTTTGGAAACATGGGACCGGAGCCTTGCCCGGGCCGCCTTTTCGGTGTGCCATGCCCGCGCCCGGTTCCTCCGGCGGCTGGCGCCTCCCGCGGCCGAAATCTACCGGGATATCTGCAAGCGGGAGGATCAGCCTTTTTCCCTTACCTATCAGCCCAGCATCCCCGCCCCCGGCGGCTGCGACTGGGCCGATATGACCCCCGCCGAGGGCGAAGCCCATATCCGGGCGGCGCTGGCCGCTGCCCGCAGCGAGGACTATAAAAACTACTGCACCACCCTGGGCCCCCACCGGGATAATATGGAGGTTTCCATCGCCGGGATATCCGCACGCAGCTTCGGCAGTCAGGGGCAGCAAAGAAGCTGCGCCCTTGCCCTGAAGCTGGCGCAGTGCCGGGTGATGGAGGAAACACTGGGCGAGGCGCCCATCATCCTGCTGGATGACGTTTTAAGCGAGCTGGATAAGACCCGCCGGGAGTATTTCCTGCACGGGAAGCATCCGGGACAGGTGTTCATCACCTGCTGCGATAGGAATGCGGCCCGCACATTAGGGGGCGGGGCGGCATTCCGCATGAAGGAGGGGCAGCTTTATCTGCCCGGCGAACGCGCCAAAAAACGAAAGGAGCCGTGAGGGAATGTATCTGCATCTGGGACAGGAAACGGTCGTGCGGGAACGGGACATCATCGGCATTTTCGATTTGGATAATACAACGGTGAGCCGCCACACCCGCAAAACGCTCAACGAGGCGGAAAAGGCCGGCCGGGTCATCAATGTGACCGATGACCTGCCCAAGACCTTTGTCATCACCATCCCCCCCGGCAAAAAAGCCGGCGAGGATATGGTCTATCTCTGTCAGCTTTCCACCGGCACGCTGAAGAAGCGCAGCGGCAGGTAGTTTATTCTTTTTGCCTGCCGCCGGGGCGATTAAGGTAAAAAATTGCTATCACCTCCGGTGGGGCAGGTCTTTTAGTTATCTTGGTTAGCACGCCTACCCGGCGGGGGCATCCTTTTGTGCCGACAAAAGGATGCAAAAACGGTTTAGGGCTGTGCCCTAAAAACCCGGTCGCCCTGCTGCGCTGGATACGGATTTAGATTTTTCGGTCACGAAAAATCTAAATCCGTACTGCACGCAGATGGGCTTAAGAAGAGCCTGCGGCGCATTTTTATCGCCGCTGCGCTGGAGCGCAGAACGGCGAACCACCACCCCTGTCCCCTCCTCAAAGGAGGGGAACTAGGGGAAAAGAAAGTAAATACTTTCTGATTTGCAAGCTATGGTATCTACAAGCCGCCGACCCATGGTTATGGTTAGCGGGGCTGGCGGTTTGCACAGAAAGGGAGGGCGTTCCCCTCCCCCGAAGCGGGGGAGGTTGGGAGGGGGCAGATGCGCTGCGGCACCTTATAAGCACCGTTTAGCCCACGATCCGGGAAGCCGTCGCTTTGGCTTTCCGGGCGGGCGTTCCGGTGCGTCGGGGTCTTGGGGTTTACCCCAAGTCGCTTTTGGGCACTTTTGGCGACTCAAAAGTGCCACCCCGGCGGTAGCCGTACCAATCAAGCCTTTTATACGGCTTGACCCGCCGTTAGGCGAGTAGAAACGATGTCACGTCTATCCCGCCGCAGGTGGTTCGGCCTGCCTCTGTTTTTACTTCAGCAGCTGCTCACAGCCGGCGGCCAGGCGTTCGGCCAGCTCCCGGATGAGGTCGGCGTTTTCGCCCTCCACCATCACCCGGATCAGCGGCTCGGTGCCGCTTGCCCGGATCAAAATCCTGCCGGTATCGCCCAGCCGTTGCTCGCACTCCTCGATGAGCGCCTCCATTTCGGGGCTTTCGTGCAGCGCCTCCTTCATATCCCGGTCGGCCGCCACATTCAGCAGCACCTGCGGGGTCACGGGCATCCGCCCGGCCAGAACGCTCAACGGCTCGCCGGTCAGCTTCATCACCCGCATCAGCTGGATGGCCGAAAGCTCACCGTCCCCGGTGGGCATGAACTCCCGGAAGATGATGTGTCCCGACTGCTCCCCGCCGATATTGTAGCCGTTTTTCCGCATATTTTCCAGCACGTAGCGGTCGCCCACCTTGGTGGTTTCGGCGTGGATGCCCTGCTCCCGTGCGAACCGGAAAAAGCCGAAGCTGCTCATCACCGTTACCACGGCGGTGTTGCCGGGCAGGTGGTTTTCCGCCTTCATCTGGCGGGCAAAAATGGCGATCATCTGGTCGCCGTTGACAACATTTCCCTTTTCATCCACCGCAAGGCAGCGGTCGGCGTCCCCGTCAAAGGCCACCGCCAGGTCGTATTTCCCTTCGGCCATCAGCCCCGCCAGATGCTCCACATGGGTGCTGCCGCAGGCCCGGTTGATATTGGTCCCGTCCGGGGCGTCGCACAGGATGGTGGCATCGGCCCCCAGCAGTGCAAACAGCCTTTCGGCGGTCCTTACGGCGGCGCCGTTGGAGCAGTCCGCCAGCACCCGCATCCCGGTCAGCTTTTCCGGGACGGTGGAGGCCAGATATTCGGTGTAAAGGGCGGCAGCCTCCCGGTCCTCCCGGCAGACGCCGATCTGCTCCGGCTCCACCGGGATCATGGGGATATCCCGATCCAGCAGCATCCGCTCGATCTCGTCCTCCTCGTCGTCGGTCAGCTTGTAGCCCTCCGGCCCGAAAATTTTTATACCGTTAAACTCGTAGGGGTTGTGGGAGGCCGAAATGACCACCCCCGCCGAGGCTTTTTTCTGTACCGTCAGGTAGGCCACCGCCGGGGTGGGAATAACCCCCAGCAGCTCCACATCGGCGCCGCCCGCCATCAGTCCCCCGGCCAGTGCCGCCTGCAGCATTTCGCCGGAAAGCCGGGTATCCCGGCCGATGACCACAGTGGGGCGCTTTTCGGGGCGCTCCTCCCGGATGACCTCGGCCAGTGCCATGCCGACCTCGGCGGCCCGGCGGATGGAAAGGTCCCGGTTGGCGATGCCCCGGATGCCGTCTGTTCCAAACAGTCTGCCCATAGTTGTTTCTCGCTTTCTCTCGGTGTATTCTCCCGCCATGCAAAGGGGGCTTGCACGGCGCACAGCCTTTCGGCTGATTTTCAGCATTTTCCCCGGCGGCCGGCAGCGATGCGCCCCGGTTGCCGTTTATTTCCCGCCATGCAAAAGGGGCTTGCACAGCGCACAGCCTTTCGGCTGATTTTCAGCATTTTACCCGGCGGCCGGCAGCGATGCGCCCCGGTTGCCGTTGATTTCCCGCCATGCAAAGGGGGCTTGCACGGCGCACAGCCTTTCGGCTGATTTTCAGCATTTTACCCGGCGGTGCCGCCCTGCCAGCGGTAGTGGCCGGAGATGGGATGATTGCGGTGGCAGCGCAGCAGGGCGTCCTCCTCGCGGCGGGGTTGGCCGCCGTTGTGGATGAGGTAGGGGATGCCGTCGCGGTTGCGTTTATCTGAAATGATGCCGACGTGGCGGCTGCCGAAGGTGACGATATCCCCCGGCTGCCATGCGGCGATGTCCTCGGGGTCAAGGGTCAGGCATTCGGCGTGGCGGCCAAAAAACACCCGTAAATTGGGCACCCGCCGAAAATCGATATTGGGGTCGGGGGTCCCCTGTACCCGCGGATAAAGGGCGGTATTTCGGGCGATATCGGCGTCGATCATCGCCTTGAGGTCGTACCCCGCATTTTGGAGGGCACGCCACACCACATCGGTGCAGACCCCGCGGTTTTCCGGCGGGTAGCCCCCGGCAAAGTAGGAGGGGTCGTATTTGGGGTGGTTTTCGGCGTCCTGCCGGGCGCCCAGCAGGATATCGGTGTAGTCATCGATGCCGTCGCCGTCGGCGTCCAGGGGGCTTTGCAGCGTTTCGATGCCGAAATGCTCCGCTGTATAAGTTTTATGGGGCAAAAGGTTCCAGTAGTCCAGCACCGGTAAAAGCAGTGCTGCCGCGGCCGCTGCCACAAGCCACGGCCACCGGCGTTTTTTCGGTTTTTCCATGGGGTTCTCCGTAATTGGGCGGCATAGGCCGCCGCTTTCTCGGTTGTGGTAGCCGCCGCACCCGCCGCC
>JABLTO010096611.1_pt1 | contig 11097 bp, 7 predicted proteins | sample 7160091 | NCBI WGS metagenome assembly JABLTO01 (sample SAMN14651225, study PRJNA627086) | human gut metagenome | isolation source: feces | host: Homo sapiens
TAAGGAATGAACGCTCCAACAACGGCGATGATGAATATACCTATGATTCTGCGATCCGTAGTGTACTAGCAGAGTTTGATCTCGGCACAGTGTACGAAAACTACCTGTTCACGCAGGTCAAAATGCTCCGCACAAAATCCAGAAACAGTATAGCCGGCTCCGATTTTGATTTTTCGCTCTATGAGAATGGCTTCAGATATTATTCCTTTGAAAACTCTCCGGATTACGATTTCAAGTCCATAATATCAATGTTCTCTTTCTCGCAGACGCCGGAGCGCATATTGACCAAACTCTGCGAAAAGGCAAAGGTTATCGGAGTGTCGGCGACTGCAACATTACCGTCTGTGCTGTGTAATTACGACCTCGATTACCTGTCGCATAAAATGGGCGCTGCGTATTCGCATATTTCGGCGGACGACCGTGAACGCCTGAAGAATGAATTTGCCATTTCTCAGCAAGGTTATAAGGATATCGCTGTCCATGCGGAATTGTTCGACAGTTCCAATTATTCGGTTTCGCTGTGGGATCAGGTGTTTGACGACAGCGAGCTTGCAAAGGCCGCTTATGATCACGTTGAGCGTTCCTTATCTTCGGCTGACGGCGGGGAAGACAATAAATATAATCATCAGAGATATTTCAGGACCGCGCTTGCATTCAAGAAATTCTGGGAGCATGAGGATATCCGCTCGTTTCTTTGCATGCTGAACAAGCACCCGAAAAGGAATGATAAATTTCTTGACATTAATGTGCTATATTATCTGTTCGAACTGATAACGGAACGCCTGTGTGATGTTAGGAAAACAGTCTGTTTGCTTGACGGGGAGGGGTACGATGACAAAAAATCAGACATCGCAAAAAAGCTTACGAACGGTGAAAAGCTTTTTGTTATATCCGTTTACCAGACCATCGGCGCAGGACAGAACCTGCAATATGATATTCCGGACGCAGTGCGCGATTCCCTGATACAGACGAACTCGTGGAACCGTTCAACCAAAAAGGATTTCGACGCGATCTACCTTGACCTGCCTACCAATCTTACAGTAAATATATGGAATGATTCCCACATTGGAACCGAGGATTTCGTAAAGTACATCTTTGAAACCGAGTATCTCCAGGAGAATGGAGAGATTTCGGACGAAATCGCAAGACAGAACATAAAGGAAGCTTTCGGTAGGAGTTTCTGCCGGAAAAAGTTCATGGGAAAAACCTATAAAGATAAACCGAGTGTCTGCTATTATGCGACAAAGCAGATAGTACAGGCGATAGGACGTATCTGCCGTACAAACATGAAACAGCCGGATATCTATGTCTTTGCCGACGCTGATATATGCAATTACTTCCATGTTGGGATAGCTGAAAACCGTTTACTTAACCGCGAGGTCACTGCGCTGATAGATAAGATAAATGAGCACGGCGCGGCGGAAATCCCGGATCCCGACCTGATATCACAGGGAGAGCTGTGTTCGGTTCGCGTGAACAAGTTCATTAACAGCATGATTCGTGAGGAATGGGATAGAAATAAGATGAAGCAGTGGGAGAAACTGCGCGAAATTGTATTGAAAACTCCTACTGCAACAAAGGAAGATTATCAGAATTTCACGATAAGCCAGTCCTATATACAGATGAGCGAGCCGGCGGATAAATACTACTATTCGCAGGAAGAGGACTACAACCGGATAAAAATCAGATTCGCTCCCTCGCGGGATTTCCCGTGCGAGGTGTCTGCAAAAGCCGCGAAGCTGGACAGGATTCTTCTTTTCAGCGGAATGACGGAGTATTTCACGGCAAAGGGGCGTGCATTGACTTTTGCACCGAATGAGTATATTATGTCCCCGGCTCTATTCAATAATATTTACAAGGGCGCTCTGGGAGAGGCGGCAGGCTGGGTGTGGTTCAGAAATGTACTCGGAATCCAGCTTGATATGATACGGGAGCCGGCATTGTTCGAGCTGTTTGATTACAAGGTGCCCGGACTGCCTGTGTATGTGGACTTCAAGAACTGGCGCGATACCACACGCTTTGATGAGAAAGGAACCATGAACAAGGTAGTCAGAAAGGCAAGGGAATGCAGGGCAGAATGCGTTATTATATCTAATATCCTTGCGGACGGCTCGTATGACACAAGGGTAACGCATGACGGTGAAATAACCATTGTGCGCTGTCCCTCGATAATGACCGACAATGGAACCACGGTCACTGAAAATGTTGAAGCCGCAGAAGTAATAAGAAGGTGCATAAATAATGTCAGAAATTCGCACGAATGAAATCATACCTCATTTCGATTATCAGAAGATAGATACTGAATATGATATTTTCTGTCTTGAAACATCAAGGAAGTATATAAGCACAGGCGCAGGCATAATCGACGCGCCCCTGATGAACAAGAATGTCAGGGCTGTCCTTTTTGAAACCGGAAGGCGCTTTTATGTCCTGCTTAACCATAGTGAGGACAATTTCGGCAACATGAAGAAAATACTGTCTGACGCCGAGTACGGCAGTTCCATGTCCATAATGCAGAAAAAGAGCAGTGAGCTTGAAAAATATCAGCTTCTTCAGCTTTTGATAAATGGTCTGACAGCGAAAAAACACCCTCTGCTAAGGTTCAATAATCTTACAGGACATCTGTATGTATTCAGACCCGAGTGGACGTACAAAAGCAAGGAAAATGTGATCTGGAGCATTCCTACCATTGAGGTCAAGGTGATGGAGGACTGCCTTATAAAGCTGAATGTCCGCACTTTCACTTCCACAAGGCTGCGCAGTAAAATTACATTCACAAAAAGGAAATTTGAGGAATACCCGAAATATGTCCTGTCAACAGATAACTCAATGAGCAGAAAGACAGCCGATGATGACGCAAAAACACCGGATTTTATCCTCCGGCAGATCGATGGTAGAAAAAGCGGGGTAAAGTTTCTGAACATAAGCAGCGAGACAGATTTTGAAGCCACAAAGATAGGCGTACTGAACGAGGTGGCAGAGAATTTCAATGAGCGTTATTCCGGTATGGCAGCGATAGAATTTAAGACTATTGCAGAGTACACCACAATCGACACGACGGCAACTGCAAAGGAGAATGTAAAGGCGGTCAGAGCTTATCTTGCTGACAAGAAAATCATACTTATCGACTGCGTGAGAAACGAGCAGTCCGGAATGTTCTGCGAGAATATAGTCAGTCTGATAAACGAGAAATACAACTGCAATGCAAAGACAGGCTCACGGTTAAGCAAAAACGCGCTGAATATCCGGCTTATACATAACAGGGACTATTATGAGAACGGTCTGAATGACCCGCACCAGGACGATATGAGCGGCTTTACCGTTCAGCACATCACTTTTGAGGATTTCTTTCACAACAGCAAGCACGCTGTCAGCACAGTTGTTAATGAACTGATAATAAAGGACGATATCCGCAGGGGTATGTTTTCGCTGTTCGATTGGGGCTGCATGGGGTTTGAAAAGGATATTACTTTCGGATTGTCAACAGGCGGCGACAGCCCAAAATATTTCTTCATGACGGTAAGACCCGACGGCTCGTTCTTTTTCTCGGAGCAACAGATGAATCTGCTTGAGGTGAACGAGTATTCCGCCTGTGTGCAGATTTTCGGCGACAAAAGGCGGGCGGAAGGCATGATAAAATACTCTGATGATGATATTCTTGCCATTTGCGGCACGGATATATTTACGTTGCCGGAGTACATGGGGCTCAGCGTCGAGCTGAAAAGTGGCAATACCGCGTTGAGAAACAAGGAAAGCCGCGACGAATATCTCACGTCCGTGACCGAGATACGAAGTTTTCGCAGGGACGGATGTGACTTCTATTTTATAGGCGTATGCGGTAGCGGAATACAGTCTGCACTGCGGAATGCTGCTCTGATAAGGTGCGTTGAACAGTACGGCACCGGCAGTGGAGATTTCCGTAGAATGCTCCCGCTGATGAATGTGGCATTTGTACGCAATGGGAGACTTACTGTCGTGCCTTTTCCATTTAAGTATCTGAGGGAATATATCCTTGGTACATAAAGGCGCCTGTTGTTGAATTTCGAATATCGGAACGACCACAGTAAGCGTTGTCAACGATATACCCGGGATTACAAGTCAGCTAATGGTCGGCGATGAGATCGTCTCCGTGGAGAATACCACGGTCTGGACAACGTTCGACATTCAGTACAAAATGCAGAACAACGGCGGACGCACTGACGAAAACGGAAACCTCCTGCTTGATTTCAAGGTGAAGCGCGGCGGAGAGCTTATCGCGCTGAAAGACGTTCAGTTCAAGGTCGAAACAGACGATAACGGAAACAGCGATGTTATCTACAGTTTCTACGTTCAGCCGCTCGAGAGGAACTTCCTGACGGTTATTGAGTACAGCGGACGTGAGACCGCCTCGATAAGCCGCATGATAATGTTCACACTGGCTGATCTGTTCAAGGGAAAATACGGTCTGAAAGACCTTTCAGGTCCGGTCGGAACCGTCACGGTTGTTTCGCAGAGCGTAAGTTATGGACTCCCGTCGTTCTGCTACCTTTTCGCGTTTATTACTATCAACGTGGGAGTTTTCAACCTGCTTCCCATTCCCGCGCTGGACGGCTGCCGGTTTCTGTTCCTTGTTATTGAAGCGATACGCCGCAAACCGCTCAAGCCGGAAATCGAGGGCGTTGTACACCTGGTAGGCTTCGGTCTGCTTATGGTTCTTATGCTTGTGGTAACATTCGGAGATATTTCTAAGCTGATCAGCGGAGGTTTCAATTGAGCAATAAAAAGGTAAGAGTAGGCAGTCTGCTGCTCGGAGACGGTAAAATCTACATTCAGTCGATGCTGAACATTCCCGCCGGGGACGTAGAAGGCACGGTAAGGCAGGCTAAGGAGCTTGAAGCGGCGGGCTGCGAGATAATCCGTGCCGCGATACCGACCATTGAGGACGTCCGGCTCATTCCCGCGCTGAAAAACGCGGTTGATATCCCGGTAGTCGCCGATATTCATTTTGACTACAGAATAGCGCTTGCCGCGGTGGAAGCCGGGGTCGACAAGGTGCGCATTAATCCCGGAAACATCGGGGGCGTCGACCGTGTAAAGGCAGTCGCGGACGCTTGCCGGCTCCACAATGTTCCTATCCGAATTGCCGCACTGCACCTGCGCAGCCGCCGGGAGCTTTCCATGGCTCTGCCGTTTGACGACGCCAGAATCAGCTCACGGATTTCAGCGGCAAAACTCCACCGCAAAATAACAGTAAAGGTAAGCGACCGTGTGGTCTCGCCGCTGACCTACGGAGTTATAAATCCGGTTATAATCCTCCCGAAATCCCTGCCCTCAGACAGCGAGGAAATGCGGTTTGCCCTGGCGCATGAGCTGGTGCATATCCGCAGATTTGACGTGCTGCTCAAGGTCGTTCTGACCGCCGCAGCCTGTGTGCACTGGTTCAATCCGCTGGCCTGGGCTATGCTTTCGCTTGCGGGGCGGGATATCGAGCTTTCCTGCGATGAAGCTGTGCTGGAGCAGCTCGGCTGTAAGCGCGAGGATTACGCGATGGCGCTCATCAGGCTGGAAGAAAGGCGCAGCATTCCCACCGGAGCCGCATTCGGCAGGAATGCCGTCCGAGAAAGGATAGAAGCTATCATGAAATTCAAGAAAACTACACTCGCCGGGATCATTGTTTCTGCGTGCCTTATTGCAGGAACCACCACTGCGTTTGCCACAGTAAATTCCGAGAATTCCACGCAGGAAGCGGTTCCCACAGTAGAGCAGGAAGCCGTCTACAACACGAACCGCGACGGCATTGATGATGTCGACGTCGAGTGGTGGACATACGATGAGTACAAAACCTGGCTTGGGCAGGAGAAGCAAAATATAGCCGAGCTTGTAAAGCAGGGAGCTTCCGGCTGGACGCGTGACCGCGGGGAATTCATATGGACTCAGGAGGTCGCTGACGAAACCATCGCCCTCTACGAGCAGAACCTTGAGGATATCAGAAACGGCGCACGCATCTCAAAATCCGTGAACGGTAGCGACGATGTGATGATATTCGAATCGCCTGACAGGTCAAATATCCTGGTTGAGGACAACGGCGGTCAGACCAGCGCAGATGATGAATTGTATCAGTATGTCGTTGAAGACGACGGCACGGTGCTTTACTCTGACGATTCAGAACTTGCGGCACACACGACCAAGGACAGCAGCATGTCGGAGGAAGATTTCGCCGAGTTCTACAGCAAGTATGAGCAGTATGGACTGACTTATGAGGACAGCAAGCTCTACTACAGAGGTGAACCTGTGAAGTTCTTTGACGACGTTGTTGCCGAGTATTCCACCGCTGACACAACGGAGGTTATGTGGTACCTTAACTCTGACGGCAACGTTGTACTCACCGCCGAGCGCGGGGAGACCAGCGACGGCATAGGCGAACTGACCGGCGTGAGAGTCGTCTCAGAAGAAGAGCTTGAGCAGAACAGAGCCGATTTCGGTTTCTGATAGGTAACAGAATGGCACCTTCCTGTTTCGGCAGGGAGGTGCGTTTGTATATCAAAGTAGTTTGGCACAGAAAATACTGATTGACAATTAAAAAAACTACCTGATAACTACTATAGTCGGAGCAGTTGTAACGGCTGCTATAGCGCTGAAGCTGATTTTTTCACTTTGAAATGATAACCGATATCTGCTGAATACCAAGCCGATTATGTCATACTATATATGAGGAATATTCGCTTTTCAAATCTATTGTAATGTGGTATACTGTTTTACAGCAAAAGTCAAGGAAGTATCATAACGGAAAACAATATAGATACGCTGAGCGGTTCGCTCACAAAAAAATTCTGAGCGCGGAATTACCACACTGTCACGGACTTGAAATCAAACGTGAAAAGTGGTATAATTCAATAAGAATATACTCAGGAGATGGAAAATGCACAGACTAAATATATTTCTGGAACACATCTATGAAGCTGCGCAGCAGCGTGGAACCACGTTTGAGAGCATGCTTTCGGAAGCGCGCAAGATGGGATACACTGGGCTGGAGTGCGACCTCTGGAGGCTTTCTGACTGCGTTAACGTCAGGAATCTTTTCGAATCCTGCGGACTTAACGTCGCTTCGATTTATTCAATGTACGATTTCCTACGGGATACGCCGGAGAAGTCGCTTGATGGAATGAAGCGCCACCTCGAGACCGCCGCGTATTTTGGCGCGGAGAAGGTGCTTGCGATCCCCGGGTTCTTTCAGCCGGGAGACGACAGGGAAGCGGGCTTCGCGAAGTTTGCGGAGCAGCTCTCGGTGATGTGTGAATTAGCCGCGGAGTACGGAATTATGGTAACGCTGGAGGATTTTGACGACTCGGCCTCGCCCTGCTGCGATACCCAGGGGTTGGAGCGGCTGATGAGATCCGTTCAGGGGCTTGGATTCACATTCGACACTGGAAATTTCGCTTTTGTGCTTGAAGACCCCGCAGAGGCATACGAGCGTCTGAAGCCGTATGTCGCACATGCTCATCTGAAGGACCGCAGCCGCGAGGCGTCGAGGCGCAGCGCCGACGGCTCCAACTCAAAGCCGGATCTGTCGGAGGCGGAATGTACCCCTGCGAGACCGGAGGCGGTTACGTCGGTGTGGAGAAGCTTGTAAAGCGAATGCTCGCCGACGGCTATACCGGGGATTTTTCAGTTGAGCATTTCGGCGCTGTGGATCAGGCCGAATACATGCGCAGGTCGGCTGAGAACGTAAAACGCTGGATATCAGAGGTGACAAAATGATACATGTACTTATCTGGAACGAATACCGCCACGAGAAATGCCAGCCGGAAGTCGCGAAAATATATCCGCAGGGAATGCACGCGGCAATCGGCGAGTATCTTATGCAGGACGAGGACATAATCGTTAAGCTCGCCTGCCTTGACGACCCGGAGCAGGGTCTGAGCGAGGAAGCGCTCGCAGAAACCGACGTACTCATCTGGTGGGGTCACATGGCGCATGACGAGGTAACTGAACGTTCGGTGGAGCGCGTCTGCCGCCGAGTCGGCGAGGGAATGGGGTTCATCGGACTTCACTCCGCACACCACAGCAAGGTGTTCAAGCGGCTGACGGGGACTTCCTGCAATCTGAAATGGCGCCACGGCGACCGCGAGCGCGTCTGGACAGTGGTGCCGTCGCACCCTATAGCACAGGGAGTTCCGGAGCAGTTTGAGCTTCCGATGGAGGAGATGTACGGCGAGCCGTTCGATATCCCGACTCCGGATGAGGTGGTATTTATGGGGTGGTTTGCCGGGGGTGAGGTATTCCGAAGCGGCGTGACCTACCGCAGGGGCGCCGGCAGGATATTCTACTTCCAGCCGGGTCATGAGGAATACCCCACATTCCGGAATAAAAATGTTCTTAAGATAATAAGAAACGCGGTTCACTGGGCAAAGCCGGAGCCAGGAACTCACCAGATCGAATGCACAAATCCGGCACCGTTGGAGGGTTGACTATGTTTAAAATGGACGACACTGTAAGAATAAAGAAAACCGGCGTTGTCGGCTCCATAACTGATATAAGCTGCGCGGGCGGCAGCACGGTTTACGTTATCGACACGGACACCGGCGACGATGAAGAAGGCGGATTCGGCGGTATGTATTCTGTTTTCTACTGCACCGAAGAAGAACTTGAAAAGGTGTGAGAACTAATAAAGAAGCGGTCGCATGTTCTGCGGCCGCTTTTTTGCAGTAATACTTATACTCTGGTGAATATTTCAGCTTCCTTTCTGAGCTGATCTGCGATGTTCTTATTGTCGTCCATTCGGCTGGAGATACGGTTCATATCCGCAACCAGCACCTGAGTGCTTTCAGCGGTGCCGGTAACTCCGTTCACGCCTTCCTTTATTGCGGTTGAGATACTGTCGATGGACTGCGCAATGCTCGTCATGTTTTTGCGAAGCTCTTCAGTTTTCGCAGTGAAATCCTTCATGGTGTTTTCGATGTGTTCCGCGTGTTCGCGATACTGAACGCCGGACTGCACGAAGTTCTCAAACTCAGGAAGGATCTGCTGCTGCATGTAGTCGAGAACTTCGGTCGCGTGACCTGACAGGCTGTGTACCGCAGCCTTGACCGTGCCGTTGATGTGCTGGATATTATCCGCGGATTCCTTTGAGGATTCGGCAAGCTGGCGTATCTCGTCAGCGACTACTGCGAATCCCTTTCCGGCTTCACCCGCGCGTGCCGCCTCAATGGAAGCGTTTATCGCAAGCAGGTTGGTGTTGCGCGAGATCTGCTGTATCTGCTTTGTGAGGCTGTCTACCTGGTTTACGCTTTCGCTGGAAGCGATGTCGTCGCGGAGTTCATCCACCATTGTAGTTACCTTCTCGCGGGTAGTGAGCATATTGTTGCGCGCGGAATTCTCAATGCCCTCCGCATGCGCCTTCATTTCAATGCTGAACTGCGCTATTTCCTCGGTGCGTGCCGCAATGTCCGTCACTTCGGACTCGACATCTGTGGTATTCTGGTTTATCGCTGCTGCGTTCTCGGACATTTCCGCCATGGTTGCGGAAATCTCCTCGGTAAGCGCCGACATTGAAGCCGCGCTGTCCGTGGAGGTCTGCACGCTGCCGAGGACCTCGGAAACGACCTTCTCCATGAGCTGCGTATTTCCGGAGATGACCTTGAATATGCTCTGGAGCTTGTCCATAAACACGTTGAAGCCGTCGCGCACCGCCGCAAGCTCTCCGCTGCAGCGTACCTTAATACGGCGTGTGAGGTCGCCCTCGCCACGGTCGATGTCAGAAATAATTCCGCGTATCTCGTTCTTGACGGCCACCAACGGGCGTATCACGAACAGAACTACGACAGTCACGGCTGCGATAAACGCCGCTGCGCTCACCAGAATCAGCACCATAGTGAGCCGCACGGAATCCTGCGAAACATTGTTCAGATCGCTGCGCGCATTGTCGGCGCCGGCAGTCGCAGAGGCGATGAGCTTTGCTGCGACTGCTTCAACGTTGTCCGCACTGTCGGAAAGTTCGCCGTTTGCAAGCGCGTATGCCTTTTCGTTTTCTCCTGCGCCGCTGAACGCCAGCAGATCCGCGAGGTGATAGTTGAACTGATCGATTCCGTCCTTGAGAGCCTGGAAATTATCTTTGTCATCAGCGGAAACAAATTGTTCGTATTCATCGAGGGAAGCCGCAAGTCCGGACTGAGTATCGCGAAGCCCCTCCACGATATCAAGCATGGAATCGAGATCGGTTGCAACGATGTGCGACAGCGCCTGAGTGTGCAGCGACTGGGTGTCCTGACGGATCTCGCCGAGCGCTTCTATGCTCAGCATGCTGTTGTCCGCGATTTCGGAAGCGCTGTTGTTTACGCTTTTGATGTTCTTGTTAGAAACGATGTTCGACATTACCGACACTAATCCCAGAATCAGTACCGGAATAAGTATCAGGAGTATCATAGTTCCATGTTTTCTCATCACGGCACCCCCTTAATCAATTACCGAGGCGGTTATCTCTTTTACGAGATTATCTGCCATTTTCTGCGCACTCAGGTGTGATGGATTTCCGGCAAGTATGTTGTCTGCAAACTCCACGCAGGGGGTCCAGAACTTGTTGCCGACGCGCTGGAGCTTTCCGTACTCCGACTGAGCAATTACCGCCTGGATCGCTGCAACTTTTGAAACTGCGTCGGAAGCGGCGGCGTTCTTATTTGCAGGACCTATGTTGCGCTTTTCAAAGGAAAGCGTCTGGTTCTGCTCGTTTGTGAACCAGTCCGCGAGTTTGTGCGCCCATTCGAGGTGCTCGCTGTAGTAATTGACGCCCATCATTTTGAAGCCGGTGAACGACGCCATCTGCACCTGCTTTCCCGCGACCTGATAGGTGGGGAGCTTACATGCGCCGTAGTCGGAGCCGAACGCCTTTTCGACGTCGGTGCTGTTCCACACTCCGCTTATTGCGGCAATGATCTTTCCGGAAGCAAGCGCTGCGGGGAGGTCTCCGTCGGCACGGTTCACGAAAGCCGGGCTGGAGGTCAGCTCCATCATCCTATTCACTACATCGGCGCCCTTGATGGAATTATCCGTGGAGTTCCAGGTGCAGTAGTTGGTAACGCCGTCGTCGTTCAGCCCGAGTTCAAGCCCGGTGTTGCCGAAGAA
>JABLTO010059642.1_pt1 | contig 11096 bp, 8 predicted proteins | sample 7160091 | NCBI WGS metagenome assembly JABLTO01 (sample SAMN14651225, study PRJNA627086) | human gut metagenome | isolation source: feces | host: Homo sapiens
ATAGTAACTATGGAAGATATAATCGAAGAAATAGTTGGTGACATTGAAGATGAGTATGACATAGATAATAATAAAATAGTAAATTTAGGCAATGGCTCCTTTGAAATAAAGGGCAATATGTCTATTATAGATTTTAACAATATATTTAATACTAACTTGAAATGTGATGATTTTGATACTATAAATGGATATATAATATCATTAATTGACAAAATCCCAACTGAAGAAGAAAATATTGTCTTAAATATTGAAAATTATAAAGTAAAAGTCGTAAAAGTTGAAGACAATAGAATTGAAACAGTAAAAATCAGCATGATAAATGAAAATGCAAGTTAATAAAAATAATTTAAAAAATATATTAAAAAGGACCTTTATGGGTCTTTTTTTTAATATATTTTTTTAAATCTTCTTTTTATTTAAATTACTTAATCCTAGGCACTTTTTGTAAATTTCTTTCTTTAAATTTTGGATTTTTCTGGAAATTATTATTGTTTTTTCTAATTAATTGTACTACTATTTTTTTATCAAATCATTTAAAATTCTAAGGAGGAAAAGATATGTTATTATTATCAGAAAAAGACATTATTTTAGATAAAATATTAAGAAGTTACGAAGTTTATTATGATATAGAAAAATGCGAAAATGAATCACTTCCTCTTGTGGCAAAATGTGAATTTCATGTTCATAATGAGAAGTATGTTCTTTCTCAAAAAGCACAGCTTTGGGCAACTGATGCCAATGAATATGTATATATATTTAAAGTAGATAATCTAGATGCCAATCTTTTTAATAAATGTAAAGATTATGCCTATGAAAATGGTATGAAACTTATCAATCCAAAATCAGGTCATATGTATTCTTATATCACAACTATTTTCATATGCGACTCTTGCGATGAAGAATCTGAAAAACTTATCAAAAAAACAAAAATTACTAAAAACTTTAAATTCTCTCTTCATGGTTGGATGGATTTCCATATAGCTTGTATTGATATAGGCAAAAATAGTATTTATGGAAATACCAGCGGCAAAGTGACATCAAGATTTTTAAAAGACTTATTTAAAAAGAAAAGTTCTCGCTTTAAAAAATTAAAGAAAGAATATGTTTAGATAAGTTATTTAAAATGATAGTTATAAATTTTATATAAATAACTATAAAAATTTAATAATCATTTTTAAAGGGGGTAAGCGTATGAGCGCAGTAGTTTTATTAGTTGTTAGTATTGTAGTATTATTCATCGGCTACGTTACTTATGGTAAATGGCTAGCTGATCAATGGGGAATCGATGAAAAGAAAGTAACACCTTCCCATGAATTTGAAGACGGTCTTGATTATTGTCCTGCAAAAGCTCCCGTACTTCTAGGTCACCACTTTTCATCTATAGCTGGTGCTGGTCCTATAAATGGTCCTATACAAGCAGCAGTATTTGGATGGGTTCCTGTTTTACTTTGGGTATTGATAGGTGGTATATTCTTTGGTGCAACTCATGACTTTGGTGCATTATTTGCATCTATTCGTCATAAAGGTCAATCTATAGGTGAAGTTATAGGACAAAATATAGGTGCTCGTGCTAAGAAATTATTCTTAATTTTCTCTTATTTAACATTATTATTAGTAGTAGCAGCCTTCGCTTCTATAGTTGCTGAAACTTTCAAGGCTACATTTACTGAAAGCGGTGCAGTTGACACTGTAGCAAGTGCCGCAAATGCTTCAACAGCAATGATATCATTATTATTTATATTAATAGCAATTGCCTTTGGTTTCTTCGTTTATAGACGTAATGCTTCTCTTGGAGTATCTACAGTAATAGGTGTTGCAGCCATAGTTGCTTGTATAGCAATAGGACTAAACTGGCATCCACTTTACTTAAGTTCTACAACTTGGATGGTTATAGTTGGTATATATATATTAGTTGCTTCTGTAACTCCTGTTTGGATATTACTTCAACCTCGTGATTATTTAAGTTCATTCTTATTATATGGTATGATAATACTTGCAGTTGTTGGTATAATAGGATCTCATCCTTCTTTAGATATACCAGCATTTACTGGATTTGTTGATACAGTAGCTCCAACTGGAACATCACTTGGATATTTATTCCCTGCTTTATTTGTTACTATAGCATGTGGTGCAATATCTGGATTCCACTCTTTAGTTGCTTCTGGTACTACTGCAAAACAATTAGATAGTGAAAAAGATGCAAGACCTATAGCCTATGGTTCAATGTTAATAGAATGTGTACTTGCTGTTATATCTGTTTGTGCAGTAGGATACATTTGGAAAGACTATGCAGCAGGAACAACTGTAACTCCTACAGTAGTATTTGCTTCAGGTATAGCTGGAATGTTAAGTAAAATACCAGGACTTTCTAATACTTATAATATAGCTTATTCATTATTAGTCTTAACAGTTTCTGTTTTCTGTTTAACTTCACTAGATACTGCAACTCGTTTAGCTCGTTACATGTTCCAAGAATTCTGGTTAGAACCCGGTGAAACTAGAGATCAAGCTACAGGACTTAAAAAAACTTTAACTAATCCTTACTTAGCAACTGCCATAACTGTTGTTTTAGGTATATCTTTAGGGCTTACTGGATACTCAAATATCTGGGCATTATTTGGTGCAGCTAACCAATTACTTGCAGCCCTTGGATTATTAGCTGTTGCAGCTTGGCTTGGTAATATAGGTAAAAATAATAAAATGTTATTCTTCCCTATGATATTTATGTTAATAGCAACTGTTACATCTTTAGTTTTAACTGTAAGAAGTAACGTAATTGCAATTGCTGCAGGTGGTGCTGGTCTTGGATGGTGCTACATACGTACAATCTTAGCCGTACTTCTCATAATACTTGCCGTAGTTCTTATGATTGAAGGTATAAATACTATAAGAAATCAATTCCGTAGAGTTAAAAAAGCAAGTTAATTATTATTAATATAAAAATAAAGGGGCTGTCTCAAAATAAAAAGATAGTTCCACAAAGTTGAATACTTTAATATTTTATTATTTGGACATAAATAACAATCATAATACAGAGTGTAGACTTTGTCTACACTCTGAGGTATCACTATTTTAAGTGATACCTTTTCATTGTTTTCTATTATATTGTAACTATTCCAAATAGTATTCCACATACTAACATTATTAAACTTATGGCAAGTAACCATCCGAAACAGAATTTCATATGATCTTTTAATTCTACTTCTGCAAGTCCTGTTGCTAAGAATGTGGCTGGTACTAATGGACTTATTAATAAAGCAACATTTTTACCTAGTATCATAGCTAAGGCAACGTTCATTGCTGTTATTCCATATGTTTTTGCAACTTCTATAACTAATGGTAATAATCCATAGAAGTAAGCATCTGTACCTAAGAACATTCCTACTGGTAAAGCAACTACCCCCATTATTAAATGTATAAATGGTGCTAAGAATCCTGGTATTAAGCTTAGTAATGTATTAGCCATGGCATCTAACATTCCACTTTCTCCAAGTACACCAACAAATACACCTGATGCTAACATTGTAGCAGATATTAATAAAGCTGATGGTGCATGGGCTTTTATACGAGCTTCTTGATCCTTTTTAGATGGATAGTTTATTATTATTGCCACAGATAAGGCAGCCATAAATACTATGTAAGCTGGCATAACATCCACAACTAATGTACCTATTACTATAGCAGTTATTAATATATTAACTATAGCAAGTTTAGGTCTTTTTAGCGCTAAAACTGCTGCTTCTTTTTCATCAACTACTTCAACTTCACTAACTGCTGCTGAAGATCCTACAGTGTATTCAACTCCTACTGATTCAAATTTATCATTTGTAGTGTTAGATATACCTGCTCCACGTTTCTTTTCTATATTACCAAGTATTACTGCTAGTCCTATTGTTGTGATTACCCCTACACCTTGTATTGGAATTAATGTTTTCCACAACTCGTTAGCTTCTATTCCAAGTACAACTGCTGTTCTAGCTGTTGGTCCACCCCAAGGTAATAAGTTCATTACACCCATTGCTGCTCCTACTATTAACAATAGTACTTGTGGTCTTATATTTAACTTTTTGTATAAAGGTAACATTGCTGGTATTGTAACTAATACTGTTGTAGCAGTAGCTCCATCTAAGTGACCTATTATACCTATTATCGCTGTTACAACTGTTATTGCCACTACACTGTTTCCTGCTTTTGCAACTAACTTATCAATTAATACATCAAACATCCCTGCATCATTCATTACACCAAAGTAAATTATTGAGAAAATAAATAATACTGCATTAGAAGTTGTTTTGTCTAAACCTGCTGCTGCAAACTCACCTATTTGTATTGGTGAAAATCCTGCAACTGCTGCTGCTAATATAGGTAGGACTATAAATAATATAATCGGACTTGATTTCCCCTTTAGCAGTAAATAAATCATTGAAAAAAGCATTAAGTAACCTATAAATGATAACATGTTTTTCCTCCCCATGAATATAATTTTTAGTATTCATTTTATATAGTTATTTTTTAAGTTATAAATCCACAAAGCATCATCCATAAAAATATTTTTATACGCAAAACGTTTTCCGGACCAATATTTTCTTAGTAATCGTTTTTACATCTAAACTATTTTTTAACAATATTTGTGTTCCTTAACCTAATATTATCTTACAATATTTACTAAATATAGACAAATACTTAAATTATTATAGCCCCCATTGAAAAAAACTATATTACTTTTTTTATTCATATTAAACTTTTTTCACTTATGCTATTTTTCTAAACTCAATTAGATCTTTCATAGGTTAATTTCATGATTTCCATACTCCTTTTTAAGTTAATCAAACTATAACTAACTTTAATATTTTCTAATATATGCTTTTTGTATTTAAACCATTGGTATTACTATCATACCTACCACAAATAAGCAACTTGCATAATCATTCCAATTTTAAACAAATCTTTTATCTTATACACTGGCTAAGTGAGGATTGGGCAATATATAACTTCTGAGCTGCCTTTGAAATACTTTCCTCTTCCTCTATTGTTACTAAATACTTCATATCCCTAATATACATATTTATACATCCTTAAACTTTATTATAAATTCATTAACTAACTTATCATAATAAGTATTAATTTAAATGATTATAAAAAAAGGAAGCACTTACTATATAAGTATATAGCAAGATACTTCCTTTATTATATCACATCATATAATCTATTTTATTTTATTTCTATTAAAGTTTATTAAACATCCAGCTTTAACTATTTTTCTTTCATCTGGAGTCATATCAGCTATATGTAGATTAAACTCTTTAACTTCTTTACCTATTATATATGCAGGTATTTTAGTCATATCTCCATCTAATATGTTTTTAATATTTGGTACATAGATATAATCATCTATTTTAAACGTTGGAGCTTCATCTAATAAAAATGGTATCATACCCCAGTTCATTAAGTTTGATCTATAACGTTTAGTAGCATATTCCTTAGCTATATTAGCGATTCCACCTAATACTCTTTGACAAGATGCAGCTTGCTCTCTAGCAGAACCATCTCCTGGTTTAACTGCATAAACAACACTTCCAAGTCCAGTATCCATTGGATTTACATTCTCATTACCATCTATTGTTCTTATTTTATTGAATACTTCCACTAAATCAGTATCTACAGTTGTTGGGTCTACACCTTCAACTCTAGCTCTTTCTAATTTATTAACTTCTTTAGCTCTTACCACATATTTAGGATCTCTTCTTGATAAAGTAAACTCAGCAAGACCTAAAGGATTTGAACGATAAGAAGACGTTTCTCCTGATGGTATTAATTCATCAGTTGTAGTTACTGGATCTTCTATTAAAGATGAAACTTTCATTAATATATTTTCAGTTAATGGGCTCATTTCTGGCCAATCTTTTATGTTTGGTCCATATTTTAACTCATTTTCTTGGAATATTTGATATCCATTGTAAATTCTACTTTCATATGAAGTAGTATCAAAGTTTAATTCTTGTTCTCTGTATTGTACATCTAAGTCGGTAGCTGCAGTTAATATACCACCATTAGCTGCAGTAGCCGCTATACTTCTAGCATCCATTAAAGCAACTGAAGATATTTGTCCATTTCCTGGTTTTGAACCTTCTCTATTAGGGAAGTTTCTAGTTGTATGTCTTATACTTAACATTCCGTTTGCTGGAGTATCTCCTGCACCGAAACATGGTCCACAGAATGCTGTTCTTATTGTTGCACCTGCTGCCATAAAGTCTGATATTACACCATTTTGAACAAGATCCATCATTACTGGTTGAGATGATGGGTATACTGATAATGAGAATTCATCATTTCCACAACTATGTCCTTTTATAATAGACGCCGCATCCATTATACTACTATAAGTACCACCGGCACATCCAGCTATTATACCTTGATCTACTTTTAATTTCCCATCAACTATTTTATCTCTTAAGTTGAATTCTATATTAGGGTTATCTATTATTTTAGCCCCTTCTTCTTCTGTATATTTTAATATTTCTTCTAAGTTTTCATTTAATGTTTCTATTTCATAAACATTACTTGGGTGGAATGGTAGTGCTATCATTGGTTTTACTTCACTTAAATCAACATGTACCATACCATCATAGTAAGCAACTTTTGCAGGATTTAATTCTTTGTAATCTTCTGGTCTATTATGAGCAGTTAAGTATGCTTTAGTATCTTCATCCGTTCTCCAGATAGAAGTTAAACAAGTTGTTTCAGTTGTCATAACATCTATACCATTTCTGTAATCTGTTGAAAGACTTGATATACCAGGTCCTACGAATTCCATTACTTTATTTTTAACATATCCACATTTGAATACTTTTCCTATTATAGCTAAAGCTATATCTTGTGGCCCAACACCAGGATGAGGTTTTCCTGTTAAGTATATACCAACAACTTCTGGATAATCTATATCATATGTATCGCAAAGAAGTTGTTTTACTAATTCTCCTCCACCTTCTCCTATAGCTATAGTTCCTAATGCTCCATAACGAGTGTGACTATCTGATCCTAAAATCATTTTTCCACAGCCTGCCATCATTTCTCTCATATATTGATGTATAACTGCTATATGTGGTGGTACATATATTCCGCCATATTTTTTAGCTGCAGATAATCCAAACATATGGTCATCTTCATTTATTGTTCCACCTACTGCACATAAAGTATTGTGGCAGTTAGTAAGTACATAAGGTATTGGGAATTTTTTAAGTCCACTTGCCTTAGCCGTTTGTATTATTCCTACATAAGTTATATCATGAGATGCCATTGCATCAAATTTTATTTTAAGTTTATCCATATTACCAGAAGTATTATGTGCTTCTAATACTGAATAAGCTATTGTTCCTTTTTTTGCTTCTTCTTTTGTTGGTACATTTTCTACTAAAGAAGAAAGTTTTTCTGATTCATTAGCAGATACTATTTCTTTTCCATCTACTAAGTATACTCCTCCGTCATATAGTTTTACACTATCATAGTTAAATAAACTTGACATTTTATATTCCTCCACTATTACATTAAATAGATATTGTAGTTATTTGTATTAAAATCTATTTTAATTAGTTTTTTTGGGTATTCCTTACCTAATTACATTCTATATCTTTATTTCCATATAATCAAATACTTATTATTTTATATCACCTATAGGTATTACCTATAGCCAATTTGAAATCTTACTTTTCAACCTATACTACAAGGAATCCTATAAAACTTATTACTACTGTTGCTGTTAAGCAAGTTGGTATTCCTCTAAATAATAAGTTGTTAAACATTTCTGATCTATCTTCTTCAGTTGTACAAGATCCAAGAACTAAACTTCCTCCTGAAGAGAATGGTGAAACTGATGTTGCTTGAGCACCTATTATTATAGCTGTAAATAATAACATTGGATTTATTCCTGCTGAAGCTGAAATTGCTGGTATTATTGGGAATAGTGCTGGACATACAACTCCAATTGTACTACTAAAGAATGACATACATCCACCTATTAAAACAAGTGCTATCGGTATTAACATTGGAGGTATATTTGATCCTACCCAACTAGATAACATATCTATAGTTCCTGCTTGTATTGCAACTTGTATTAACATACCTACACCACAAATCATAATAAGTGTATTCCAAGGCACTTTAGCTATAACTGCTTTTTCGTCACCTATTTTAAACATTAAAGCTATTACAGAGAATATTATTGCAATTAACCCAACATCCATTTTAGAATTTATAAAGGCTATAGTCACATTATCTTTGAATATTGTATTTAATATTGGAGCTATTAAAACTATTGCCATCATTGTAAAGATTAAATATAAATTAGTTTTTTGAGTTTTATCAAAACGTTCTGGTTTTTCTATATTTAAAGTTGCATCCATAGCATTCTTTTTACTTAATAATAGTAGACCTGATATAACTATTACTGGTAATATAAATGATGCTGCAAATATAGTTGTTGAATATGAAAATGCCATTTCTCCATACCCTACTTCTTCCATTAATCCTCTAAATACTATACCATTTCCACTAGTCATGAAATTAGCCCCTGCAAGTGCTCCATAATTAACACATAAAGCACCTATTAACTTATTCATTCCTGTTTTTTCACAAAGTAATAAAGTAAGTGGTGCAAAGAATGCTAATACTGTATAGTATCCCGCTCCTAATGCTGCTACAAAAGTTGCTGCTAAGAATATTATAAATGGTAGAAACTTAGGAAACTTTCTACATCCATATAATAAATACATTGCTAATTTTTCTAATGTTCCATTAACTAATGCAAAGTTGTAAAACAAAGAAACTGAAAATACTACGAAAAATATTGTCACTGGCCACATTTTTATAACATCAGATGCCTTTAAATCTAAGAAAAATGCCCCTATTATGTAAGCAAAAGCCATAGCAAAAAATCCTGTATTAATTTTTGTTTTATATCCCAGTGCAATTGATAAGGCAATCGCCAAAACTACAAATAAACTTATATTGCTCATTATAATTCTCCTCTATATTCAATTATTAAACCCCTAATAATTTAGATGGTATTTCCTTTGTCATATAATCTAATTCTTCTTTAGTAATACCATTATCAAGTAAGAATTGTGCATATTTCTCAAATGCCACTTCCCAATTAGGATTTTCTACTTGACCACCATCAGTATTAACCATTACATTTTTATAACCAACTTTCTTGATAACTTCCAAGTTGTCCTTTAAATTACTTTTATATACTCCTCCACCCATAGGTTGAGCAAAGCATCTCTCTAAAATTACATCATACTCTTTTACTATTTTTACTTGATCTTCATGAGACATTCCAACAACCCAAAATTCTGGATGAGTAATTACTATTTTTTCAAGCCCCATTTCTCTAGCCTGATGTACTACTTTAAATATTTCTTCTGGAGAAAGATGTCCTGTTCCTAAAACAGCATCATACTCCTTGATTAATTCAAATATTTTTCTCAAAGGTTCAACTATCTTGCCATTTTCATCTAGGCATTCAATTCCACCTTCTTTATTGTTTTTTCTCAATTGATTAGCTGCATGAGTTGTAGGTAACCACACTACTTTAGCACCCATTTTTAAAGCTGTTTCAATTGCTATAGGATTTAATCCACCTATACCATAGTTTAAAGTTATACTTCCATACATAACAAAATCGTTTTCCGAATTATACTTTAATTTGTTATACTCATTAACTAAAAAAGCACGATTCATTGTTGTTCCATGGTGAGATTTTAATACAATCCCTTTTGCACCAACTCTTATACCTGCTTCCATCATTTCGAAATCAGTATAAGCTCTTTCTCTTATATCTGGTGCTGAGTGAACATGCATGTCAAAAATACCTTGTAATGATAAATTGCTCATTTATTTCCTCCTGTTTAATTTTTATTACTCCTAAATTATATAATATATTCAATACATATCATAATATTTAAAACCTTAAGGCATCTATAGTTTTTTGCTATAGGTTGTGCTTTTGCTATAAATTATGGTATTATAGTTAATATATAGAAAATTTGGAGGAAAAATAATGACATCTAAAGAGTTACTTTATGTTAAAACTATCGCAGAGGAGAAAAGCATTTCCAAAGCATCTAGAAAATTATACATATCTCAACCCTCATTAAGTCAAGCCATACAACGTATAGAAGAATCCTTAGGCACTATACTTTTCAAACGTACAAACACAGGTTTAATTTTAACAGTTGCTGGAGAAAAATATTGTAAAATGGCAAATCAAATTTTAAAAATATATGATGATTTCAAAATAGAAATTAACGATATGAATGATATGAAAAAAGGAAGAGTAAATATAGGAATTACTATGCAACTATCTATTCATGTCCTTCCCATGATATTACCTAAATTTAAAGAACTTTGTCCTTTTATAGATATATACGTTACAGAAAACAACTCTACTGAATTAGAGAAACTACTTCTTTCAGGGGAAATCGATTTTGCAATTATGCATGAGCCTAAATCCAAGAAAAATACATCTATAAATTATGAATCTTTACTTACAGATCCCTTTTTATTGGCAATTAGTAAAGAACATCCTTTATGTGAAAATTATAGTTTAGATGAAAATGGTAATTATCCATATATAGATTTAAATCTTATAAAAAATGAACCTTTTATAATGGTCAATAAACAACAAAGAATAAGACATATTTCTGATAATATTTTAAATCTTGCTAATATAACACCTAATATTGCCTTAACTGTAAAAAACTACGAATCTGCTAAAAGATTAGCTACAGAAGGTATGGGAGTTACTTTTATTCCACTTCAATACTCTAAAATTTCACCAAATAGATTTTGCCCTGCTTATTTTATGATTGATGAAAAATATGAAGCAAACTGGATTATGTGTATTGCGACTATGGAAAATTCCTTCTTATCTAAAGCAGATAATTTATTAATAGATATAGTTAGAGAAAAATTTAAATCTAAAGAAATATAAAATCCTTACAATAAAAAAAGGGGTTGTCTCAAAATGATTTTAAAATCATAAAAAGAGGCAACTCTTTTTTATGACTTTATACCTAGGATAATTTAATATATTTTAC
>JABLTO010111178.1_pt1 | contig 11094 bp, 8 predicted proteins | sample 7160091 | NCBI WGS metagenome assembly JABLTO01 (sample SAMN14651225, study PRJNA627086) | human gut metagenome | isolation source: feces | host: Homo sapiens
ACCACAGAACGGTATGATTTCAAAGAGTTCAAGAAGATCATGATCAAATGGCAGGAAGAACTGGCAGGAAAAGCATGGAACAGCCTTTTCCTTGGGAACCATGACCAGCCAAGAAGTGTATCCAGATTTGGAAATGATAATCCTGCTTATCGGGATATTTCAGCCAAGATGCTGGCAACCTGCCTTCATATGATGCAGGGAACTCCCTATGTATATCAGGGTGAAGAGCTTGGAATGACTAACATCTATTTCGACAAGCTTGAGGATTACCGCGATATCGAAAGCCTTCATTATTTCACTGAGCTGACAGAATCAGGCAGACTGACACCGGAGTATATGATGAAATGCCTGATGCTCAGAAGCCGTGACAATGCCAGAACACCTATGCAGTGGGATACTTCCGCAGGTGCAGGTTTCACCACAGGGGAACCATGGATTAAGGTAAATCCAAATTATCAGCAGATTAATGCTGCAGATCAGTTAAAAGATCCGGACTCTGTTTTCCATTATTATCAGAAGCTGATCCGTCTGCGTAAAGAAATGGATATTATCGTGTACGGAGAATTTGAGGCTCTGTACCGTGACCATGACCAGATCTTCGCTTACACAAGAAAGCTTGGATCAGAGAAGCTGCTTACAGTATGCAATTTCAGTGCGCAGGAAGCGGAAATGGAACTTCCGGAAACATTTGCAGAAGGAGCTCAGTGCCTGATCACAAATATGGGCAGAACAGTGTTTGACAGGAAAATTGTCCTGAATCCATATGAAGCATTTGTGCTTTATAAAAAAGACTGAAAAATCAATAAAATCTCTTGAAATGAGTATGCGTATATAGTATAATCGGTTTCAGTTAAAAGAAAATTCTTCGGGGTTGGGTGATCGCAGTTGCGAAATTCCCTACCGGCGGTATAGTCCGCGACCCGCTTCGGCGGCTGATTTGGTGAAATTCCAAAACCGACAGTAAAGTCTGGATGAGAGAAGAACACGCAGTATACAAAAGTACGTGCTCAGTGCCCCGGATGGATATCCGGGGCTTTTATGTTGTTGTAACAGCATTCTTGTGGAATTTTCTTTTGCAGAAGGATGTGGGGATTTTGCCTGACATCTGCAAAAATAATTTCAAAGGAGAGAAACAGTATGAGTGAACAGGTATTGAAAAATGGAAACGTGATGACAAGGAGCAAGACGAGGACCATCACACAGATAGCCATGCTTGGCGCTATCGCCGGAATTTTAATGAATCTGGAGTTCCCGCTTCCTTTCCTGGCACCGACTTTTTATCAGCTGGATTTTTCAGAAATCCCGGTACTGGTTGGATCATTTGCAATGGGACCGATCGCAGGTGTTCTGATTGAACTGGTAAAGATTCTTGTGCATCTGGTAACAAAGGGATCTATGACAGCAGGTGTAGGTGATGTGGCAAACTTCATCTTTGGATGTACATTTGTAGTTCCTGCAGGTCTGATTTACCGTTACAAATCTATTAAGAGCAGAAAACATGCAGTAATCGGAATGGCAGCTGGAACTGTACTTACAGCAGTAGTTGCATGCTTTATTAATGCATTTATTTTACTTCCGGCATACGGAAAAGCTTTTGGAATGCCGATTGAGGCATTTATTGAAATGGGAGGAGCTGTGCATAGCTCTGTGAACAGTCTGCTTAGCTTTGCAGCACTGATTATTTTCCCATTCAATATCTTTAAATACACACTGACATCTCTGATCGTATTCTTTATTTATAAGAGAATCCGTGTAGTGCTCAAAGGAGATTGATAGTAATAGGGACACAGATGTGGCGCAGAGAGACTGCGCCATTGCAGTACTAGAGAGAGATAATGGCAGACATGTCTGGGGGAAGGGGAGCAGTGAAAGTCATCTTTTGTCCTGTTATGGGATGGGGGAATTCCATGTGGTAGGAATGTAGGGCCTGGCGGGTGATGTGTTCCATGTCAGGGTTGTAGAGGTAGTCTCCGATCAGGGGATAGCCTAGGTATTTCATATGGATACGGATCTGATGGGTGCGGCCGGTTTCCAGCTGAAGGGAGACCAGGCTGTGCCTGTTTTCTTTTTTTACCAGTTTATAATGGGTGATGGCTTCTTCACCATGATCAAAATCTACGGTGCGTTCAATAATGGAGCCTTCTTTGCGGGAAAGAGGGGCTGTGATGGTTCCAGCAGGTGGGGTGAGGTCACCCTTTACGATGGCCAGGTATTCCCTGTGTACCAGGCGCTTTTTTGTCATATCAGCCATAATACTGGCGCTGACCAGATGTTTGGAAATTACGGTGAGCCCGGAGGTATCCCGGTCCAGGCGGTTGCTGCAGCGGAAGATAAAAGGCTTTCCCTGATCCTGGTAGTACCATGCCAGGGCATTGGCCAGAGAATTATAGTAGTTTTTCATGGAAGGATGGATGGGCATTCCGGCAGGCTTGTTGATCACCAGGATGCTCTGGGGCATCCGTTTGATTTCTGTGAGATTCTGCCGGGAGTATCCCTTTCTTCTGAGAAATTGTTCTACCCGGAGTCCGTTCTGGGATTCCGGGATTGTATATTCTATGGTTCGGTTCATTCAGGTTCTCCTATTAGGTGTGAAATATCAGATGTGAGATGACGCCCATCTCTGTAGGTGGCGGTAACAAATTAGTATCAGGATTCAAGAGTTATACGAACAGCAGATCATGATTAATGGTTTTATAAAATAACCTTCTGCATTCCCGGAGATCCTGTGTCTGACCCAGCACCCACATCATTTTGGTGACAGAAGCTTCCAGAGTCATGTCATAGGATTCCAGTATGGGAAATTTCTCCTTGATCACTTTTCCAACCTGGTAGACCTCCATATCGCTGCCCTCATGGGTTACCTGGGTAGCCATGCATACCAGTTTACCGGCAGAGATCCAGTCTGAAAGCGCGTTCAGAAAACTGTCATTGCCATAGTTTGGAAGACCGCCTACGCCAAAGGATTCGATGATAAGTCCGTCATAGGAGTCTGCCAGAGTGTCCAGGATCCGTCCGTCAGTTCCGGCAATTACTTTGCCGCCAAATACAATGGAGATACCGTGAGCCCGGTCGTGGGAGGCAAAACGCAGGCTGTCCAGCAGATTGGAGCGGGAATCTGTGATTGCCAGGTCAATGGACTGGAAATTACATTTTATTGCTTGATTCTTGGAACAGTAATTCATGACTGGACGGAAAAATAAAACAGGAGAATGTACATCAGCAATTCCCTGAGTGAAAATCCCCTTATCTCCTCATTATCCCAGACGCCGGCAGGATAGCAGCTGGCAAGGAAGGTATCCGGACCACAGTAAAGCCCATAGAGAAGCAGTCTCTTTCCTTCGCGGATTCCTTCCGGTTCCATGATCAGTCCCCAACGGAGCTGATCCATCAGATGGAGGTAGAGAGACACACATAGAACCAGATTGCTGTTACGGTTCCTGGAGAGAAAAACATCTTCCAGTGCAGAGGCCTTTTCAAAACAAACATTCCAGGTGTTGAAAAATGACTGGTGTTCTTTATAAAAATCCCACATGATACCTGGGGTGATTCCATATCTGGCAGTTCGGATAAGTACCTGGAACTGCCTTGCACCGCTGGCTGCGGTCTGTTTCAGAAGTGCCTGTGTGACTGCAGTGCTGACTGTTCTGCCGATAAGCTCTCCCAGTTTGGAATGTCCGGAGGCGTCTGTGAGGGTGGTTTTTCCATCCATACAGGCTGCGATCACAGTTCCGTCTGTGCCTGAGCCGGTAGCGATTTCCTCAGAATAGCAGCTTCCAAGTAAAAGATGGGAAACAGCAGCAGCTTTTGCTTCTGAACAGAGCATCAGTGCCCGGCCTATGGCCGCGTCTGTAAGGTTCTGGTTGATATATACAAAAATATTGATGGTTCCGGGAGGCAGCATTTCATAAAAACCATTGTGCTCACAATAGGAGGAAGGGTCTCCCGGACACATTCCATTGGAATCAATTCCTCCTGTGACAGCAGCAGTTACAGATAATTCCTGATGCCGGAGTGTTTCCACTGCGCAGAGCTCTGTCCAGGCGGCTGTGCTCAGTGCGGTGGCAGTCTGTGGGTTGATTTCCAGTCTTTGTGCATGTACCATCAGATCCTTCTCATAGGTATCTCCCAGCATTTCGCATTCATAATCACCGTTCATGCAGTTAATATTTAGTGCATGGGTAAGATGTGTGGTGATTCCGCCGTTCAGAGGACTGGTGCTGAGAACCTTTGTCCTTCCTGGAAAAGTAAAAATCGTACTTCCGTTTTTCTGACTGTAAGTAAATATATCATTCATTATAATCCCTCTCTAATATTCAAAGATATTCCACTTTAAATCCGGACTCCTGACAATATCGGTCTGCTTTGGAGCCTTTATAGCAGCGGATCGTAGCTGCACGGTTAATGATCCATTCTCCGATATACTCCGGATCATGGCGGATTTCCAGGTACTGCAGGCGGTTACATCCGTGAAAAACCCATTTTCCGATATAACGGACATTAGGCGGGAGAGTAACAGTAATCAGGTTATTACATTTGAAAAAAGCACTTTCATCCAGAATTTCCAGTGAATCGGGGAGCTCCAGGGAAGTCAGGCCACAGGAATAAAAAGCCTGATTACTGATTACCTTCAGATTTTCCGGAAAATGGACTTCACTCAGATTTTTGCATTTGTAAAAGCTGCCGTTACCTATCTCCTGAACCGAATCAGGAAAAGAGATTTCTCTTAATGCAGAGCATTCTGAAAAGGCGTCTGCCTGGATTTTAAGCAGCCTGCTTTCATTGGAAAAAAGAGTTTCTGATAATTTGTGGGCGTTGCGGAGCATGCCCTTTGAAATTGTGGAAATATATTGAGGGATATAGATAGAGGATAAAGTGGTACAGTCGGAAAATGCTTCCTTTCCAATCTGGCACAGACTTTCAGGAAGAAGCAGATGTTTCAGGCGGCTGCATCCCGAAAATGCGTTTGAGCCGATCTGTTTCAGACCATATGGAAATGAAACAGACTGGATCATGGATCTGTTCTGGAAGGTTTTTTCAGAAATAATGGTACAGTTTGCCGGAATGTCTATGTCTCTTTTTAAATATGGGGTACAGTTACAGCGTTGAAGTGTCAGGTTTTGTTTTCTGCCGGATATATTGTATGTCATAAAAAAAACTCCTTTGCAATAGAATATTTGTTTTCTCTGCAACGGAGCAATGTAATACTTTCATAAACGGGCAGGTTGATGAAATGCATGAGCAAAAACCGTCAGGTTGCCGATACTCCGTATTCCGGTAAGAAACAGAGAAAACATCTGGTAAAAAAGGGATCTTTCTTTAGTACAAAAATGGGTACACTAAATAAGATCACCCTTCCACTTCCCATTGCGTGTAGTTGGTGGCGGCAGCCTTAAGCAGGTATTCTGACTCACGCAGTGACGCTGTAATCTCTCCTTCTCACATGATAATATGCAATGGATATGAGACCCAGCTGCACGTATACAGCAGCACGACTGTCCAGGATTCTGACCTGATTCCCTCTTGGCTGAAGATCCGACATCCTGTGCCGTGACCAGCAGAACTTAAAACCGGTAATTGTTAATAAATATTCAATTTGTTCTTATTATAAATGTTTTGTAAAAAAAAGCAATCATTTTTTACAAAATATGACAAAAATGATGAGTACTGGTTGTGTGAAAATATATGATTAATATTTGACATTTATTTTTCAGTGTTGAATATTGGATATGAGAAAATAAGTCTTGCTTTTCAGAATAATGTAATTTAAACTGTAGTCATAGTGAAAATTTATCACCTGCCGCCTGATCTGGCATTTCAAGGCAGGATTATCTGGCGTTCGCCGACATTTTCACCAGAATTTTTTTATTTTATAATACTGACAAAACAAAATTGTTGTGGGTATCGTGATATTCTGCCTTTTTGCTTTGTCTGAAGGAGAGGAGGCAGAAACAATTAAAAGTGAATTTTTTGTAGTCAACCGTAGTTCGGGGTTTTAGAAAGCTTGTGAAAATGCTATAATGAAAGCGAGGGATTTAATGAATAATACGATCTTCGATGACGTATTTCGTACAATGGTTGAGAAGATACCGCAATTAGCAGTACCGTTAATTAATGAAGTATTTCAGACTTCATATCCGGAGGATGTAGAGATTATACAGCTTCGAAATGAGCATCATCAGGAGAATGGTGAGATTATTACAGACTCCTGCCTGAGGATTGGAAGGAAGTTGTATCATATCGAATGTCAGAGTGTTGATGATACCACAATGGCAATCCGGATGATCGAGTATGATTTTGCTATTGCTTTAGATTCGGCCAGAAAGTACGGACGCAGATACCGTATCCCTACTGTAAAACTTGATGAATATACGAAAGATAAAATTTTCGAGAAGAATCTGCTGATGTTTCTGCCGTTTTATATTATGCGGTATGAGAAAGAGATACATAGAATAAATCAAGATCCGGAAAAGCTGCAGTCTTTGTTGGATGAATACGAAGATATCCGAGTAATGCTGGAAAAAGAACTGACAGAAACAGGAAGGGCAGAGTTATACACGAATTTAAATAAACTGATTACAAAAATATCGGATTACATTTGCCGTGATGAGGAAGTAGTCCGGGAAAGGTTAGGTGAGACTATGGGTGGAAAAGTGTTAGAATTGGAATCTGAAAGATTACGTGCGGAAGGAAAGGTTCTGGGAGAGTCTATTGGAGAAGCACGTGGAGAGGCAAGAGGAAAAGTCATTGGAGAGCTTCAGGGCGAAACGCGTCTTGGTGTTTTGATCAATCGTCTGATCCTGGATGGAAGAAGTGCGGAAGTTCAGGGTGCTGCGACGGATGCTGAGAAGCGGAAAGAACTTTATAAAGAGTATAATATGTAACGCAAAGGAAACTTCCTCCTGCTGGTCGGAAAATAAGAATAACTGGCAGGAGGAAGTTTTTGGTCATCTTTGGATTTTCATTTATGTAAAATTGTGAAAAAGATTGACAAAGCACTGGGTGGGTGTTAAGATTAGTTTGTTAAATAAATAGCGTTTAGCGCATATGTACAGCTTATTACTACGGTAATGATTGAAGAATCGTTGGGTGAGAATCCCAAACAGGGTTCCGTTCCCTTGCAGTATATTTAGTCTGCAGTTCACTGTATTCTTGTAATGGTATTCAAAGGGAATGCTATAATGCGAAGGATATGAGTGAAAGTTCAATCTGTACATTATATTCCCTGCCAGTATGGTGGGGATTTTTTTTGCACTTTGATAACTGAATATCGGAAGTCGCTTTTTATCCCTTTAGTTTTCGGAAATCCGGTGAGATACCGGTACGGTTTATCCTCACTGTAATAAGGACGAACACTGCGAAACCATTGGAAAGATCCTTTCCGAGAAGGGCAGCAAGTAGGTTGGAACTTTAAGTCAGGAGACGGACTTTAGTAAAAAATAAAAAACAAACATCTGTAGGCATAACGGAGGTTTATTTTTTGTACCATTTTTTAGGGCAGAAAGGTATCAACGTGGCTTGAAAAGGCTACGAAACGATATATTTTGCAGGATAACCTGCGAAAAAATTAAACTACATTTAATTCAAGGAGGAAACAAAATGAACATGAAAGTAAGAAAAAGTGTGATTGCATTCTTAATGGCAACAACAATGGTGGGAAGCACAGCAGTACCGGCTATGGCAGCAACAGCAAATGTAACAGTAAGTATTAAAGCTACTGGTTTAACCGGAGATAACGCTAAAGATGCTGAAAATTATATTGTAGCACCAAAAACCTTGAATGTTACAACAAAAACAGATACTGTAACTGCTTTAGACGCTTTAAAAGCAATTTCAGGTGCTTCTTCTGAAAGCGACACAAACACTGTTGGAACAACAACATATCATTATCAGGGAATTTTATGTTGGTATAATACTAAATATGGAAATTATATTCCAGCAATAAAACTTGACAAGCACGATGACAGTGATGAAGGAAAGTTCTTTGCAGATAATGGAACAGTTAATGAAACTGAAAATTCCATTGCTGGTAACAGAGGAAATTATTTATGGTTAAAGCAGCTTGAAGATACAGAAGTAAATTATATGAAAGTACGTAAAAATTCCACTTGGAACAACACTGTTCATCAGGAAGGATGGCTTTCTGAAAAAGACTATAATAATTATTCTGGTTGGATGTGTGAAATTAATAAGAGTACAAACAATGGCGGTGTAGATACTGTTGTAAAAAATGGCGATACCATTTGTTTGGATTATTCGATGATGATGGGACTGGATTTAGGATATGACAGCTATGTTGAAAATTCAGACGGAAAATGGGTTCCAGTTAGTGGATGGAAAAAAACAACTGATAATGTAACTACTGAATAAAAAGCAACAGTGATAGGGTAAAGTTATTAATTATACAACTTTACCCTAATTTAAATGGTAAAAATATGAAAAAAAACAAAAATAACATTCTTAAAATTTTAATAAGCATAGCATTTGCAATAATTATTGTGAACTGTCATGTCGTCAAAGCAGACGTGACAGAATTACAACAGGATGATAAAGGACGCTACTGCATTAGTACAGCAGATGATTATTACTTTTTCGAAAATAATTGCGATAATAACCTTTACTATAAAAGCACTGTTGTTTTAACAAACGATATAGAAATTATAAACAAAGAAAAAACAAAATATGTAACCAATTTTTCTGGAAAATTTGATGGTCAAGGACATACAATTACCTATTCTGCTCCAGATAGAGTAAATAATAAATATGACCTTGCTGCTTTAAATTTTATCCTTGATTCAAATGGTGTCATTGAAAATGTTAAGATTCATATTACAGATGAAAAAGTATATATCGGAGATTCGACTTCACAGTTTTGTACTGCACTTTATGAGAATAACGGTACAGTAAGAGGACTTCAGGTTTCAGGAAATGTAACACTGATATATGCAGTTCCAAAGAAAAGTTTAAAAATAGGAGCTACAGAAGGAAATGGAATATTAGAAGATTGTGATGTTTCCATTAATTACGACATGGAAGAAAGTACTGATCTGGAAATTGTATCTAATGGAGTGAGCAAAGGCGGACTTTGGGAAATATGTCAATTTGGTACCAGTACATCTGAAATGACATATCAAAACTGTATTAGTCATGGATCATGCGGAAAAAAGATATATGATATAGCAGATTTGTTATCGTCTAAATTGGATATGACCAAAAAATATAATAGAGGAATTTATGCAACTGTATCATTACGTTATAGTACGGCATGTTCAGCAACAAATCTTTATTATAATAGTGAACTTTTTAAAGATATTTCTGTTGTTACTAATTATACGCAAGAAAAGTATGCGCTTAAAAAGTTCGAAAATTACGAACAATTCGGTAAAACAACTGCCGAATTAAAAAATAAAGACACTTATGAAGGTTTTGATTTTGAGAAGAAATGGTCTATTTCACCAGATTTGAATGATGGTTATCCATACTATGATCCAAGAGTTAAAGAAATAACTTTAGAAGTTCAGGCAGATGCGGAACCAAAAGTATGGAAAACAAATTATTCACGTAACTATAATCGCTTTAAAGATTACTCAACCAATTATCATTTTCCATATCGCGTAGAAATAATCGATGGAAAGCAGACCAGTATCTATGATGATGGTGATAATAACAAAGTCACTATAAATGGCGCAAAAATTGTCAATCAGACAAAAGAAACACAGGAATTGATTGATAAATATGGCATTACAGCAGTATGTAATCCTAAAACAGATATAGAATCAGCTATTGTAGATACCAGATTTTTAGGTCAGCGTCCTTTAACGGTGAAATGGATCAAAGAACCTGTTCTTCAATTTGGCAAAGGGCAGGAAGCACAGGCGAAAGAAGACGGATATACTTTTAAAATAAAAGTGATAGACGGCACTTGTGAAGTTAAAGATGATGGCGCTGTAAGTGCAGCAGATGATTCTGCCAATTGGGGAAAATACCTGACAAAAGCGGAAAAAGCCATCAAAATTATTCTGGATTACTGCAAAGATAAAAAAAATGCGTTTGGTCCAAAAGATTCACCTTCTTATGAAAATACAGATATCTGGGCAATCTTTACTGCAGCCAGATGTGGTTACGTCCCCTATGATGATAATACTTATTTTGACAGATGGTTTGCAAATACTAAAATATATCTACAGGAATTAAAAGATTCCGGATCAGATTTGTCCACATGGCAGGCAACAGATCTTTCAAAGCTGATCCTTGCTATTGAAGCAATTGGATATGATCCAAGAGATATTTCATCTGTAAATCTTCTGGATGCAGTTGGAAACAGAAATGGTGATAATTATCTTAATACAGAATATGCAATTCATGCTATTAAATCCGGAGCATATACTTCATCAACTTTTAATGATGATGAAATAATTGCATGGGTACATAAGGAAGCTAAGAGTCTCATAAATGCGGAGGACAACGTTTTTGTAAATGCGGACAATACAATGAGCTGGCAGCCATTGGTTTACTGGTATGGCAAAGAAGGCTTTGAGGATGTAACTAATGCTGTTGACCAGGCATTACACAAACTTCCGGAAATTGCACAGCGTGCAACAGGTTCTTTCTGTACAGCAGGATTTGAAACCGGATGTATGTCCTATGGAAATAATGCATGGAATGATGCACAGGCATTGATTTTCGCATCCATCTATAATGTAAATGTATTAGACCGCAGTACAGGATTTACAAAAAATGGAAACAATCTCCTGGATGCATTCTTTGATCTGGTTGATGTGGATGGAGAGGTAGATGGAAGTATTCATGGATTTACAAATTATGATGTACCACAGATTGCTCGTGGATTAAATGCTTTTGTCCGTCAGCGTAAAGGACAAAGTAACTTTTGGGATTTCTCAGACGTAAAAGTCCCAACCAAGTCCGTCAACGACATGATTCTTGCCCTTAACGATAACAGTACAAAAGAAAAAATTGAAGCAGCAAGAAACGCTTACAATGAATTAGACGAAAAACACAAAGCAATCTTTAACAAAGACACACTGAGAAAGCTTCTTGCAGCAGAGAACGGTAAAGGTGATTCTATTACAAAAGTAA
>JABLTO010026814.1_pt1 | contig 11085 bp, 7 predicted proteins | sample 7160091 | NCBI WGS metagenome assembly JABLTO01 (sample SAMN14651225, study PRJNA627086) | human gut metagenome | isolation source: feces | host: Homo sapiens
ATAAGAAAAGACTACCACAAATCTTATATTGTGATAGTCTTTTTTCTGTATTTTTTAATTTAATATTCTACTTCTATTAATATCTTTTAACACTCTAAATATAATTAATTATCTATTTCTTTACAAATAACAACAGTCCTAGCATTTTTAAACTCATAACTACAAGTCGTCAAAGTCATTATTTTATCAGAACTTGTTGGTTTATTCTTTACTTTGAACATTGATTCATCACATATTTTATTTAAAAATTTATTATATTCTTCATCATTTTTAAAATCTGGAACTCTATAATCATAATTCTTATCAACTAACAAAACTGCAAATGCTTTAAAATGTCGTTCTCCATTTTTATTAGTTAAAGTTATTGTTGGATTTGAATTAAAAAAATCCTCTTTTTTAAATTTCTCAAGTTCACTAAACATAGTGGTATTTTTCATATTGTGACCATATACAATAAGGTTTTTACTATCATTGTAATTATTTCTATAATCTAAAAATGTCGTTCCCGCATATAAATAATTTCCATAAATATCGCGGTGTAAATAATAAGAATTGTCATCTCCTTGCACAACTGGATAGTCTATATTTGTATTTTTTATATTAATCCAGCATACAAAATCTTTATTTATATGTGAAAAATCTATGCTGTTTTCTTTATTTTTATTTGTTTTATTGCTACTATTCTTATTTGTATAATTTTTTTCTTTTCTTAAATCATTATATATATTGTCCGCTTTTTTGTATTCATACAACTTACTATAAATTTTATAACCACATATACAAATAATTATAATTAAACATATTGTAATAATATTTCTAATAAAAGATTTAACCTTCATAGATATCTACCTTTCTTATTTTAAGTTTTTAACTTTTTTAGACTATTTTTGAAATTTATAGTTACTTTATATTATCATTTTTAATTTTTAAGAATTTACAAGACCAAACTTTAGCTTTACTCTTTTTAACTTAGCTCTCCAAGGATCATATAAGAACCTTAGAAATATTACTGTGGCAATAGAATGTGTTAAATCTGGGAAGAAACTAGCTATATAAAGTCCAAAGAATGAAGCCCATGAAAATTCATACATAGTTCCTGTAGCCGTCCATATATTCATTATCCAACCATATATAAATCCTGTTAGTGAACCAAATATATATAATTTAGTTTTGTTATTTATAATATTCTTCTTTATCAAGAATCCTGATAAAAAGCCTATCATTCCCCAACTAAACATTTGCCATGGTGTCCAAGGCCCTTGTCCAAAGAATAAATTTGATGCAAGAGCTGCCATTGTTCCTGTTAAAAATCCTGCCTCTGGTCCAAATACACTTGCAGTAATTATTATTATAGCCGATGTCGGCTTAAAAAATGGTACTGGAGCAAATGCAACTCTACCTACAGCAGCAAGAGCTGCCATAACAGCCAAAGGAATCCACTCTCTAGCTTGAGGCTTTTTCATTTCATATATCATTAAGAAAGGGAGTATTGCTAATATTACAAAAAGCATACTCATAAGTGCATATGCCCTTCCTCCCAGTAATGTATATATACCTAAACATATAGGAAATACTAATGCTATTGTCGAGATTAAAACTATCTTTCTAAATTTTACGAACTTATTTTGGTTTTTAGTTCTATATTCTTTTTGCATAAACTAACCACATCCTCATATATAAGTGTATCTTCAAAAATATTTCTAGCTATTCTATTAGACACAGTTGTATAAAAATTATTTCCTAGGAAGAATTCTTTTGGTGTTCCCTCTGATACTATACTTCCATCAAAGAACATTGCACACCTATCTGAATATCTCGCTGAAAACTCTATATCATGAGAAACTACAACTATAGTTACTCCCATATCTCTTAATTTCATTAGCATTTTTCCTATTTCTTCTTTACAGTAAGCATCTAAACCTTTTGTCGGCTCATCTAATAAAATAATTTTAGGATTAAGCAGCATTACTTTAGCCATACCCGCCTTTTGTAATTCTCCTCCACTTAAATCATAAGGATGATGTTCTAATAAATGCTCTATATCTAGTAATTTACTTACCCTTTTAACCTCTTTATCTATATATTCTCTATCTTTATTTTGTAATATAAGTACTTCTTCTAAGTCTTCTTTTACAGTTTCAAATACAAATAAAGATTGTGGATTTTGAGGAAGTAAAGCCAAATTATTCTCATATAAGCTTTTATTATTATATTTTTTCATCTCAATATTATTTATAAATATCTTACCTCTTTGAGGTTTTCTTTGTCTTGCCACCAATGATAATGTTGTACTTTTACCTGTTCCATTTCCACCTAATATAGAATAGATTTCTCCTTTATATACTTTAAAAGATAAATCTCTTATAGTAGGCTCTGATATTTTATTATATTGGAAATAAACATCTTTTAATTCTATAGCTATTTCTCTATCTTTTTTAGATATGTTTATTTCTGTTTCACTATCATCCAATTTTTTTATAGTTACTTCATCCATACTATCATTTAACCATTGTCTACAATCTTTCACAGTTAATGGAGATTTACTTGCACCTTCTATGTACCCATTTAATTGATTATAGATTTTACTTGGAGTCGGAAGGGATTTAACCATTTTGTGATTTTTGTCTCTAGATAATATATCTACTACTTTATAGTTCGTATCATTACAAATAACTTTTCCATCTTCCATTACAATAACTTTATCGCATACAGAATATATATCCTCTAAGTTATGTTCTGTCATTATTATAGTTGTAGATAACTCTTTATTTATCCTAACTAATGTATCTATAAAATCTTTAGCTGCTATAGGATCTAGTTGTGACGTAGGCTCATCTAATATAAGTATTTTAGGTTGCATAGCCATTATAGATGCTAAGTTTAAAAGCTGTTTTTGACCTCCCGATAAGTCATTTACATTTTTTCTGAACCATCCTTGAATTCCAAAGAAACTAGCCATTTCTGCAACTCTTAGTCTTATGGTTTGAGTATCTAGCCCCATATTTTCAAGTCCAAAAGCCAACTCATGCCATACTTTATCTGTTACAATTTGAGAATCTGGATTTTGTAGAACATACCCTATCTCACTTGCTAGTTGTTTACTTGAATAATCATTTATTTTTTGTGAGTAATAATATATATCTCCACTAACTTGACCATGTGGGCTAAGTTCTGGTTTTAAATGTCTTAATAATGTACTTTTTCCACAGCCAGATTCTCCACAAATTAATACAAAATCTCCTTCATCTATACTAAAATTAATATTATTTAATGCTTTTTTTAATTGATTTGGATATGAAAATTTTAATCCATCCACTCTGAGTATTTCCATTTATATTCCTCCACTATTTCTAAAAAAGATGGTAACAATGTTATCAAGAAAAACGATAGATATATTGCCATATATAATCCATCAAATCTTATATTTTCTATACTAGGATAAAACATTAAATTTCCATAACCATTTATGTATCCCATAAATAAAAATAAACCTATAGTGCCTATGATTCCAAGCATAATCATATCTCTTTTTATAAATCTATATATAGAAAAGTTTGTTCTTCCTTTTATTCCATAACCTCTTGCCTTCATTGAATCTGCTGTTTGGACAGCATCCTCTAGTGCCCAAGTTACTAATATAGATAGTATTCTCATACTACTTTTTATTTTCATTTTTATGTTGCCTTCACTATAATCAAGTCCTACAGTCTTTTGGCTCTTTGCAATTATTTTTGTTTGCTCTGTTAACTTTGGTATAAGTCTTAATACCATGCTTATCATCAATGCTATAGATGGAAATGTCTTTCCAAATATATATAAAAATTTATCCGAAGTTATTATTTCATTGTAACAACTAAACCATACAACTACAGATGCCATCATAATACCTGCACAAAGACCATAACTTATTGATTCTAAAGTAACTGGATTTTGTCTGAAATAAAATAATACTGTAAATCCTCTATTTACAAACATTGCATTTGCAATTATTGCACCTAAAATTATTATTGATGCAAAAGATAAAGTCTGTTTAAACTTTTCTTTGTTAAGTATAGTTGAATATATTATTGCACTTATAAGTGATGTTAATAAAAGTACTGGATGCATATAAAGCATAGACATTCCTATTACTACTACAAAAAATAAAAAGCTAACTATCGGATGATAACTCGCTAATGCCCTTTCCATACTAATTTACTCTAGCTCCTAAATCTGCTCCTAAATTACATGTATAGTTGAATTTTATAACATCAGAAGATTTAACTTTATATGCACCTACTCCATAGTTAGGATATACACCATTTACACTATACATCCATCCACTATTAGATCCACCATCAAATTCATATAAATTATTAATTCCTTCTATATATGTATTTGATCCTGACCCTCTATACTCCATATGTATACCTTTTTTACGAGTTACTTTGACTAATATATCAAATACTGTATCACCCTCATTAAACTCAACCTTCATATTCTGTAATATAATTCCATTTGATGGTAAGTGTGAAAATCCTGGTTTTTTATTTAATCCATTATTTATAGCTGTTTTGCAACTTATAGCTATTGTAACTGTTTTATTTTTTGGTTTTGGCGATGTTATAGTTTGATTATTCTCTGGTTTTGGTTTTGTACTACTATTGCCTGGTTTTGGTTTTTCATTATTACTTGGTTTTGGTTTTTCATTATTACTTGGTTTTGGCTTTTCATTATTACTTGGCTTTGGCTTTTCACTACTATCGCCTGGTTTTGGCTTTTCGTTATTACTTGGCTCTGGTTTCTCACTACTATTGTCTGCTTTTTCTACTTCCTCATTATTTGGCTTTTTGGTTTCAGTACCGTCTGTTTTTGTTGATTTACTACTATTTTTATTTGAATTACCTGATGAATCAGTAGTATCTTCATTTTTTTTATTTTCTTTGTTCTCTTTTTTTGTTTCAGTCTTATCTACTTTTGCTTCTTCTGTATTTAATTCATCACCTGTTTCAATTGATTGATCACTAACTACTGTATCATTATTGTCTGTTTCAAGTGTGTTAGCTTTTTTAAAAATACTATTAAATCCTAATCCTAGTGATACTATTACAACAGCAGATACTGCTACTATACTTATTTTTTTCTTATTCATATCTTTACCTCTTTAAACAACATAAAACTATGTCACTATTTTTTGTTTCGTTTTTCAACATCACTCATATCATATAACTTGATTATTATAAATTTTTCCAGCTAAATTTCTCCCTATATATCTAATATCTTTGTCTAATATTGAAAGAGCAAGTGAAACACGTTCTATATCCGTAACTGATTTGTTTCCATTTTAAGTTTTTACCTTTTCTAAAAAAAAGTAACTGTATCCTTACATTTAAAATATATATATTTCAGATTAAAGATACTGTTACTTTTTTAAATTTATATAAATTACTTATTAATATACTAACTACTATTTTTTAGTTATGTATTTTCTATTAAAAGATACAAGTAAGCCTAAAGTTGCTAATACCATTATAAATACATATATTATTATACTTTCATCTCCTGTGCTTACATTATCATCTTTACCAGTTGATTCATTTCCTGGATTGCTTCCAGTGTCATCTTTATCTTCTGACCCATCTCCTGGGTTGCTTCCAGTGTCATCTTTGTCTTCCGATCCATCTCCTGGATTATTTCCAGTGTCATCTTTGTCTTCCGACCCATTTCCTGGATTGTTTCCAGTGTCATCTTTATCTTCTGACTCATTTCCTGGGTTGCTTCCAGTGTCATCTTTGTCTTCTGACCCATCTCCTGGGTTGTTTCCAGTGTCATCTTTGTCTTCCGACCCATTTCCTGGATTGTTTCCAGTGTCATCTTTATCTTCCGACCCATTTCCTGGATTGTTTCCGGTGTCATCTTTGCTATTAGTAAGATCCCAATATGATTTTTCTCTATTTATATATCTTTGGTATGAAGTTAATGCCTGAAGCACTTGTACAGTAGTCATCTCCATTGGGTTTTTGTCACCAAGGTTACGAGTAAATCCACCTGTTTTTGGATCAAAATATTCCATAAGACGTGTTATTATATTTCTGTTATTTGTTCCAAATCCATTATTTTGAGAAAGTGGATCAATTTTTAATGTTGTAAGTGCTAGTAGTACTTGTGCTGAACTTTCTGGTGTTCCAAAATCATACTTTTTAGACATATTTGATTTTAAATATTTTAAAGCATTTTCGATTGCTTTGTCTACGTCTTCATTAGAACCTTTATACTTAGCTAATGCTTGTAATGCCATAGCAGTAATATCTACACTTGTAGTTTTGTTATCAGTTAAACCAAAACCTCCTGTTTTTGAATTTTGGAATTTAAGTAGCTCAGATATCATTTTTTCCCTACTCCATAATGCATCTTTTGGGATATTAGTATCTTTTGCATCTAAAGCTATAAGTGCATATGTAAGTTCATTAGCACCAATTTGTAATCTTCTGCTGTTATAAATCATCTCAGCTAAATTTATACCTTCAATATTTGTAATATCTTTTCCTATTATTGAAAGAGCTAGTGCCACACGTTCTATCTCTGTAGGTTTTTTTGAATTAGACCAAGTTTTTACTTTTTCAACAACACTTTCATAATATGCATCTAATTTATCTTGTTTTATAGTTTCCCCTGCACGAAGTAAGCTATATACTAACCATTCATCCCCATAAAAATATCCATCTTTATGATTTTCTTTAATGAATTTTATTGCTCCTTCTGTCCCTTGAGAAACTAATTTATTTGTTTCTACTGATTCAACTGTTCCTTGTTTTACTGTAATTTTAATTTTAACAGGTTCTACATTATTTGTATTATCAGCTGGAGTACCTATTGCAGTAACTGTCCCTTCTGAAAGAGCTGTTACATAATAATCTGAACCAGAAATATAAAGGCCTTTATCTGGTGCCTTGTCATATTCATCAGTATTCTTTTTCCAGAATCCATCTGTTTTACGTTCTATCTCAACAATACCTTCTTTGTCATAAGTCCAAATAAGCTCAGGAGCTGTTACGCTATATCCTTCATCTGATTTTTCTCCCACGAAAGTTAAATCAAGATTGCTTTTAGTATTATTGTCTAATTCAATTGAATCATTTTTTGTCGTTATACTAGTAAGCGGATTTAGATAAGTATAAGTAACTTCTTTGCTACTACTAACTTTTCTTGTTTTATTTGTATCTGGATTAACATCTATTAAAGATACTTTATAAGTAGTTGTTCCTGCTTTGTAAGGAACATATCCATTTGCCATGCTCGCAACATATTCACCTACTGAAGGGTCACTACTTGTGATTGTATATTTATTGCGGTTACTAGCATTTTCAGGCTTAACCACAATACCATTGTAATGTGGATTGAATGCTCCGATTTTTGAACTATTTGCATTTCTCCCGTGTATTTCTATTACACTTGGAAGAGTTTGTTCTATTGATTCAACAGGAACATATGTAGATGTAACTTCTACTGTAGCTGCAACATTTGGATTTTTATTAGAAACAACTTTTATCGAAGCTGTTCCAGGCTTTTTAAAATAAAACGATGGTGAACTTGTTATGTTGTAAACCATATCAGTATCATCTGCTGTATAAGTGAATCTAGAATATGTAACCGGTGTATATTCCTCTGACCCTTCATATCTTGCTTCAACTTTTATATCTTTCCATTCAGAACCAGCAACTGTATATTTCCCGTTTGTAACATCATTTCCATTGATAGTTAATTTAATTTGTTCTATTTCTTTAGAATTTGCAACTACCTTAATAGTAGCTACTACTTCAGTTTCTCCATTTGCTTTTCTCTCTGTTGCCGTTATAATGGCACTACCTTCTGAATCTATACGTAAGCTACCATTTTCTGACCCAATACTTATAGAGTTTTTTGGTTTAATATCACTGCAACTCCACTCAATTGTGCTGCCTTCTGCAACATCAACTAACTTGAATTTACCTGCTATTTTGAATGTAGAATCTACGAAATCAGGTGATAGATGAATTAATTGATTATTTAATTCCATTTCTTCACCCTCATATGATTCAAAAATAACTTTATATTTATTTTCTGGTAAACTTGGATTTTCTGGGTTATACTCTTTATTTTCACCAAAATACGGATAACCTGTACTACTTTGGCCCCATTTAACTCCATATTCACCACGATTTTTATTTAAAATGTTTGTAAACTCTATAGATTTCATCTCATCTTCTGACATAGATTTAGAGCTTTTTAAGTTTTCACCTGGAATTTTAACTGGATTTGTTAAAACAGAATCCCAGTAAGTATTGATTAAATCTCCAGATTTATATTGATTGAAAAGAACTCCTTTTTCACCTTTACTCACTGAATAAGAGTTAGAAAGAATTCCTCCGCTTAAGTATTTAGAAAATCCACATGCATTTGAACCAGTTACATCAGAATAACAATTTATTATAGAACCCTTAATTTCTTTCTTTATAGGTCCCATTGCTTCCCATGTATCAAAATTTCCAGTAAAATGAATATTTTGTATAACACCTGATTCGCCTAGATTTTCAAATATCCCTACGCTTGTGTTTTTAAATGTAACAGTATGACCTTGACCGTCTAAAGTTCCTTCAAAGTCTCCCATTGGAAAATACCAGTCATCAGGAGAAATTACTATATCGTTATCTAATACATAAAATGCATTTTTGTCAGATATATTAATTCTTTCTAAATCTTCTACTGATTTAATGTGTTTAACATCTTCTGCATTTTCAGGCATAGCAACTGGTAAAGTAGCTTTTTTCTTTTTTAATGAATTTATTGAATCACTTAATTTCTTAGCATGACCATCTACTTCTAATTGTGTAGCATCATCTTTTTCAAATATTGCCTTAGCATCTTTAAGAACTTGTTGTAAATTATTCCAACTTTCTTCTGTATATTGTTCTTTATTTACTTCTAATTCTTTTGCTTGATTGATATACTTTTCAAGATTAGTCTTATCAACTACATCTGGTGTAGATTCAATTTTACCTTTTTTTAACGTTGGCAGTCCTCTATTTTCCCCATTTGATGGACTTGTCCAAATAAATCCTGTTTCAGGTAAACTTGTATTAAGAAGTGATATTCCTTCACCTGACTTTAATTCATTTTCTGATTTCTTACCAGAATTTATTTCTTGAGGCTTTGGCATAATCATACTTACTGTTCCCATCATACTATTAACAGTATAATAACTATTTGAAATCACAGAATTAGCAGAATTATTAATTCCTACTAAACCTCCATAACCACCAGCCATGAAACTGTCAATTGTACCAGCAAAATAAGAGTTCTTAATAGATCCACCACTTAATGTCCCAACAAGACCACCTACTTCGCCTAAAAAACCACTTAATTTTATTGATGCGACAGAGTAACAGTTTTGAATAGTACCACTAAGTGTTACTACCATACTTCCAAAAGTATCTTCACTTGTTATTGTACCTGAACTACTTATTCCTAAATTTTGTATAGTACCAGATACATTGTTTGCTAGCGGTTTGTCTGCAAGTGTAATGTTAAAACCATTACCATCTAAGGTTCCCCTTAGATTCTTTATCTGTTGTCCTTGATTTAAGGTTATATCAGTTGTTAAAACGTAAACCTGACCTTGTTCTATGTTTTCAGGAAAATCATTTGCTGAACTGATTTTAAAAGTATTTCGCGAATTATACGAAACTACACTACTTGCATATACTGGAACAACAACACTATTCATGATAAGTATCATCGTTAAAATAATGCTTAGTATTGACCTTTTTAGTTTTACTTTTTTCATATTCTATCTCCCATAATATTAATTTGCCTAGCAATATATAATTGAATATTCTAGGCAGTATATCTATTGTATATTTTTTTTATTTTTTTGTAAATATAGTGATATATTCCAGATTGTTATGTTTATTATTATGCGTAAAAGTCCTCATCTTTTCAGCCATTTATTAACTTCATTATTAATAAAGGCCCCTTTTAACAATGATAAAATTATCAAAGTCTTAAGGGGCCCTTTTATAAACTATAATGTTTGATGTATTTGATTATCTCTACAAATTTGATCTATATAAATATCTTTTTCTACCTCTACAAATACTTTAGCTATAACTTCATAAGCTTCTGCCCATGCATTTAACACTTCTTCTGTTGCTGCATCTCCTAAAACTTCTTTTATAGCTAATAATAAATTTTTACCTACTATTGGATAATGTTCTGGTTTTACATATGAGTTAACATGAACACTTCCTATTTTCTTTACTGCTGGTAATATTGCTTCTAAATTATCTATATTTTGAGCTGCTGCTAATACTGTCATTGCTAATGCTTTTGGTTGCTCACCAGATTCTTGTTTATCCATATTAAACATTTCTTTTACCTCTGGATTATTTGCAAACATTGTTTTATAGAAAGTTTTTGTTATTTCTAATCCATGTTCTTTTAATACTGGTACTGTACTTTTTATTATATCTATTGTTTTTTGATTTAACATAATTACTCTCTCCTCTTAATATGTATCTTGTATACATTTCTTAGATATTATAAATATACCCCTATATTTTCTATATAAACATTTTTTAAATAATTTTTAAATTTGTTTCTCTTTTGTTTAATTCAAAATAATTATAAGTAAACTTCATAATGTATCTTCTCATACTGTCTTAAACTATGTATAAAGGATATGTAATTTTTTCAGGGAACAAAAAGCTGACTCCTATTCAATTTAGAAATCAGCTTTTGATTGTGTATTTGCTATGTGTTTTTTCTTTTTCCATTGACAAAGGGTCTACTTTATTCAAAATTAGTAGTTCCTTATTATTTTGGTATACACATAGGTCTTTGCGTAATTGGATCAGAAATTACTATACTATCTACTCCAAAAACATCTCTTAACATATTTTCATTAAATACATCGTCTACTTCCCCTTGAGAGTATATATTTCCATTTTTCATACAAACAAGATTATGAGCATACCTAGCCGCATGATTTAACTCATGTATAACTATAACTATTGTTTTCTTAGTTTTATTATTTAAATCCTTTAATAATTCTAAAATCTCTATTTGATG
>JABLTO010101959.1_pt1 | contig 11085 bp, 6 predicted proteins | sample 7160091 | NCBI WGS metagenome assembly JABLTO01 (sample SAMN14651225, study PRJNA627086) | human gut metagenome | isolation source: feces | host: Homo sapiens
ATGCACACCATCAATGAATTCTTCACAGTTATATTGATTGAGCGTATACGGAATCTTCATACGATCGAGAATCCGCATCGCATTTGTCTTTGTCTCTTTTCCCATCGTTTCTTATACCCTTACACACTCATGAATATTCAAAACACGTTCAAGCCGCACTGTTAATGCATTCGCTGTAAATGGTTTACAGATGTAGTCTTCCGCTCCTGCTTCAAAGCATTTTGTCTCTGAATACTCGTCTGTAACTGCCGTCAGGAAAATAACCGGAATACCCTTATATTCCTGATTTACTTTCAGTCTGGATATCACATCATATCCATCCATACCCGGCATCTTCAGATCAAGCAGGATGACATCCGGATGAATCCGTTCCAGAACACGGAACGCCTTCTGTCCATCATTCACGGCTGATACTTCAAATTTGTCCTCCAGGATTCCCTGGATCATATCAAGTATCATCTTATCATCATCTATAACCAATACTGTTCGTTTCACTTAAGTATCCTCCTAATATCCGTTTCCAGTTTTTCTGCCAGTTCATAAGCTTTATCCATATCATAATCCGAAACATACTGATACAGCTTATCGAGTATTCCATAATACTTTGCACCCATTTCATCTGCTAACTCCGGTATCTCTATCTTGTACAATCGTTCCAGACAGGTGCATGCAGCTTTCTCTTTATACTCAAAAACAGCAGTTTTTAAATCACTGATGATCGTAAACATCTCCGTTATATTTGTGACCGCTTCTTTTTCTATTTTACCATCTGTTTCTATATTCGCAAGCCATTTTTTTATCTGTTCCAGAAGCTCCCGGTACTGGCTTACTGCCTGGTCATGATTCATCTGAATATACGCCAATGCCGTCTGTGGATCCTTACATGCTTCTTCCAGTCCTGCAGCGGCTGCCGCCATAGAATCTGCACCAATGCTTGCGGATATTCCCTTCAGGCCGTGGATCGTTATATCATAATTAAAGATGTCTTCTTTGTTCTTACATTCTTCAAGCTTCCGGATCCGTTCTTCACTTCCATCCAGATAAGTCTGCAGCAGACTGATATACAGCTCTCTGCTTCCGCCAATATAGGATAAGGCTTTCGCGATATCAATTCCCGGTATGCTCCATTCTTCTGCCTGCTGTAGATCCGGTGTGCCGTCTGTTTCCTGTCCTCTTGTGACAGTATCTCCATTCCCGTCTCCACATTCCGTTACATATTCCTGTGGAAGATTATCTTTAATGATCTGTTCAAAGCGTTCCGGATTGATCGGCTTCGACAGATAACCGCAGAAGCCAGCATCCAGATACGTCTGCTTTGCACCCGATAATGCATTTGCCGTAATCGCAACTGCCGGTATATCTTTATAAATGCCGCCATCCATGGTCTTCACATGCTGGAGCATCTCGATTCCATCCATTTCCGGCATCATATGATCGATCAGCAGAAGCTGATAGGTATGCTGGCGGATCAGTTCCAGTCCTTCTGCCGCACTAAGTGCCGTATCGATCTGAAGTTTTGTATTCTTTGCAAGTCCAACCACGACCTTCAGATTAACCTCATTATCATCTACAACCAGGATCCGGGCATCCTCTGCATGGAAGGACTCCTGATAACAGACCTCTTGATGAAGCTGTTCTTTATATTTCTTTCTGTAATCCCCGATCTGTTCTTCATTTACGATCTCCTGTCCAACCGTTGCCGTAAATGTGGAACCTTCACCATATACACTGCTGACTGTAATATCTCCACCCATTGCAACCAGCAGATTCTTGGTGATCGGAAGTCCCAGTCCTGTACCTTCAACTGAGCGGTTCCGCTTCAGATCCAGTCGTTCAAAATTTGTAAACAGCTTATCCATATCCTCACTCCGCATACCAATGCCGGTATCGGAAACTTCAATCGTCAGGTTCTGTTTATTATCCATAACAGTTCCTGTGATATAGAGACGAACTTCACCCTTTTCTGTATATTTTACTGCATTTGTTAAAAGGTTCATAATAATCTGTTTGATACGCACCTCGTCACCCTTCAAATTCTCATGCAGCTCCGGTTCTACATAGATCTTAAGTTCCAGCCCTTTTTCCATAATACGCTTCTGGATGGATCGTTCGACATCCTCCACAAGGCTGCTCAGCGAATAGTTCTCATTCACCAGATATACCTTTCCGGATTCAATCTTGGACAGATCCAGAATATCACTGATGATCGTAAGCAACGATTTACCGGAATTCTTGATATACATAGCGTATTCCTTGATATGCGGCTGTCTGCTCTCCCGGAGCACCAGCTCATTCATACCCAGGATCGCATTTAACGGAGTCCTGATCTCATGTGAGATGTTTGCAAGAAATGCGGACTTGCTGTTCGCCGCAGCCTCTGCTTCTTCTGCCTTCTGTTTCAAACGAACCTGAAGCTGCTTGTTCCATGCGATCACCACAAGAAGCATCAGACTTCCAATCAATATGATAAGCAGATCCATAACCGTCTCGCTGACATCGAGTGGATCTGCCTGTGATATATAGCGGCCGGCAAGAACCATATACAAATAATAAACGATGGTACTGATCAGCATAAATATATTCAGTTCCATCTTCTGGTACAATGACACAACAACGGCTGCCGCAAGAAACATATCAGTCAGGCGGTTATGTTCACCCGGTACCAGTCCATACATCGCAACGATTGCAAACAGGCAGCCCGACATACATAATCCATGTATCTTTACCGTAGTCTTTCTGATAAAAGTCACAAGAAAGCTGACCAACATAGTTGCCAATGTCACAACAATGAACACCGGAGCCTTCTGAAACCGATAAAACATCATAATAAAATATGTGGCAAAAAGGATATATACATAAAATACAACCTTTTTCACCCGCTTATCATCCTGCAGAACAGAACCAGAGGCATAACGCTCAACTCCGATCGAAGCTCTGCCTTTTTTTCCCGTCCGGTATACACGGACAAACAAGTTCATATAAAGCATGAAGAATACCAGCAGTACAACAGCCAGTGTCACCGCAGAAGGGATTGCATTTTTTGCTGCCAGTTTGCTGACTTCATTCTTATCCACGATCGCAACCACATACCAGTTATCCAAGATTGGTTTCACAGATATCCATGCACTGTCTGTCTTATAGCTGACAGTACCTTCTGTCTCCAACGCAAGTTCCTTATCAATATCTGAAACATAAGTCTCATATGCGTCCGTTCTGTGATACATGCTGTCCAGTGTCTGTCCCATATATGCAGACTCTCCGCCTGCAATAATACTTCCGGTCTGATCTACAATATAGATCTCACTCGTTCCTGCATCCAGTTCCTTCAGAAGATCTGACAGTTCCTCCAGATCAACATCCACACCGATCAGGTTCGAACCGTCCCGAAACATACGTCCAACGGATACCACCTGCCGGTTCGTCTTCATATCCAGATATGGTGTCGTAATCGTAAGCTCTGTACCATTCTGCTTCATCTCCTGATACCAGGAACGATCCTCGATCCGATATCCCTCTGGCTGCTCCCATGCAGTACTTAACATCAGTTCTCCGTCAATATATCCATAAATCCCAAGATACTGCATACTTTCTTCATTTTTCAGATAACGGGTCTGTTCGGTAAAATATGCACGGAACTCATCCATACTATGTCCTGACTCATGCATATACTGCACAGTAAAATAATTCACTGTCAGAATATCGATCGCATCCGACAAACAGTTCTGACAGGACATGGCTGCATAATCTATATTTTTGTTCATCTCATCATCCACCTGCTCCGTTGTCTCCCGGATCTCTCTTGCACAGAAGATCAGGATCACGCCTGCCATAAGGATCACAAATATACTTATATAAAATGCCAGTCTTTTATATGCTCTTTTTACCATCATTCACACTCCCCGCCTCTTATCCGCATTTATACCGTTCCAGATCAGGATCTGTCTGCTAGATTCCTGACTCAAGCAGTTCTTTCAGATGCTCCAATCGCATCTCAAACTGCTCATAAAAATCCCGGTTCTCCTCATATCTCGCAACATACATGATATTCAGAATATACATACACATCTGCTTGATCCGTGCATCCTTACTTTCTTCTGCCCCGTCCTGCATACGGATCCGTGCAAATGTCTCCTGCACCTGCTTCTGAAAATCATGCCACTCATTAATGTACTCTGTATATCTCGGCAGATCCGGTGTATCGATCCATTTTGATACCTTGACCTTCACCTTGCCTGCCCGATCACATTCATGGATCTGAAGAAAGTATTTAAATCCGCCATCCTCATAATATCTGCCAAGCGGAAACAGTCTGCAGAATCCCGGCCTTGCCGCATGGATCCCACATCTGCCTTCTGCATTTAAAAAAGTACATGTTCCATTTACCATCTTGATATTTGGAAGGATCAACCCATCTACAACATTTAACTCTATCGTATCGGCAAGCAGAGCTTCAAAACTCTTTCCTGTCTCCTTTGTCAGTCTGCTCACATCCAGCGGATCTAAGATGATGGAATTTCCCATTCCCTCACAGCAGGCATGACACCCTTTACATTCATTACAATATGCTTTTACCATATCCGTCTGATCATATAAACGACCATCCGATATCTCTTCCAGACTACAATTTCTAAGCATGCTGTTTTACCTCACACAATACTCCATATTTTATCTTGATCCGGTCCAGCTTCAGCAGAAATGGGCGTGCCATGATCCACAAAAACAGAACCGTCGCAAATCCCTGTACCACATCAAACGGAAAGCCGGTTACATACGCTGCCACGATCATCTTAAGGTTCACTGCCGGCTGCCACATGATCACAGACGCCGGATTCATGATACCGCCATAGATCAGAATACAGCACAGGCCGCCAAAGATACACAACCCAAGCTTCGTCACATTCTGACTTCTGACCCGGCTGTTATTAAATACAAGCCCCGCCGCAAAACCAACCAGGCCAAGCGAAAACATCTGCCATGGTGTCCACGGTCCCTGTCCAAATACCATATTCGATACCAGCATCGTCACCGCTCCGGTCACAAATCCGGTCTCACATCCAAATGCTACCCCGCTGATGATCACGATCGCCATAACCGGATTAAAATTCGGTATCATAAAAAATGCTGTTCTTCCGACTGTAGCAAGCGCACACAGAACTGCCACCGTTACAATATCCCGTGCCCCCAGTGTCTTTGTCTCAAAGGCTGTGAGAAACGGTATCATCATTTCGATCAGAACCAGAAGGGAAATAAAATAATACTTCCGGTCTGACAGAACCGTCTTGCCAAACCAGATCGTTCCTGCCACTGCTGCAATACAAAGAACCGTTATGATCAATTTTTTTCTGCTGATCCGGTTCCTTCTGCGCAGGTCAATATCCTGATCCCTGTTTCTTCCGACCGGACGCAGCAACAGAATATATATGACCGTTGCCAATATAAATATACCATACAAGATCAGATATTGTATACCTTCTCCGGTCACCGCTCCATCCTCGATCAGACGCGTCAGATCCGCCTGTGTCATTGTCTTATAAAAGCAGAACACCATGATAACCGTTGTAAGGAGAAGTCCCAGTTTTCGGACAAATGACATTTTTTCCGTTTTTTTCTCCTGTATTGATATCTCGCTTTGAGCGCCGCTTCCTATCCGGTCTTCTTCTGGCTCTACTTCGTCATTTTCCTGTCTGTTCCCGGCATCTGTCCATACAGTTCCGTCATCTATATCGTCATCCGGATAATCCCATGCACCGGTTTTGCCATATGCATGCAGGATATCCTCAACCGTTACAGCGCCCCGGATTGTTCCTTTTGCTATTCTGGCTGCCGCAGTCGTATAGAATTCATTTCCTGAAAAATAATCTGTCGTTCCTGCAACCGTTGCCACTCTGCCATCAAAGATCAGACAGATCCTGTCAGCCGTTTCTGCGCAGAATTCAATATCATGACTTACCATCACGATCGTATGTCCGGAAGCCTTAAGCTTCTTCATCATATGCGAAAACCGCTTTTTAAATGCTGCATCCATGCCCTTTGTCGGTTCATCCATCAGTATCACATCCGGAGCAGCAAGCAGTACCTTTGCAAGTCCAAGCCTCTGCTGTTCTCCCCCTGACAGATCATATGGATGCTGCGTCAGTACAGATTCCAACCGACAGAAATGAATACTTTTCCAGATCATTTCCTTCGAAATCTCCTGCTCCGCCACCTCAAACGTCCCATGTCTGCGGATCAGTCCCAGTTCTTCTCCAACTGTATTTGCAGTAAATAACAGCTTGGGATCCTGCGGAAGATATCCGATCCGGAGTTGCTTCTCCCGCCGGATCCTGCCTCTGTCCGGCCGGTAGTTCCCTGCGATCAGGGATAACAATGTTGACTTTCCGCATCCATTTGTACCATTTATGGCAAGGATCTCCTGCCGCTTTACCGACAAGGTAAGTCCGGACAATACCTCTTTCTCCATGGATGGATAATGAAAAAATACATCCTTAATATCGATCACGTTCTCCGCTGTCTGGTTTTTCCCTTGTGTATTCGCCCGCTCTGCCTGCCCCTTTGCTATCGCCTGTTCATGGTCTTCATCATACTGCCGCAGCCATTCTCTGCCCTCTGCAACTGTAACCGGACAGTCTGAAACTCCATAACCTGACAATCCAAATGCTATCCTGCATGCCGCAGGGATCTCGATTGCCGGTGCATTCTGTGCCAACAGCACCACGCCATCTGCAATGCTTCCATCATAGATCACTCTGCCATCTTCCATCAGAATGAACTGGCTGCACATCGGCCAGATTTCCTCCAGTCTGTGTTCTGTCAGGATCACTGTAGTTCCAAGTTCCCGGTTAATACGATACAGGCACTGGAAAAATTCCCTCGCTGCCATTGGATCTAACTGGCTTGCCGGCTCATCTAGGATCACCACCTCGGGCGCCATTGCCATGACTGACGCCAGGTTTACCAACTGCTTCTGTCCGCCGGACAATTCATTTACCTTTTTGTGAAAAATCCCATCCAGACCAAAGAACGAACACATTTCCGCTACCCGCTTCTGAATAAGGGCATTGTCATATCCAAGACTTTCCAACCCAAATGCAAGCTCATGCCATACCTTATCCGTTACAAGCTGTGCATCTACATCCTGTACAACAAATCCGATCTGCTCCGTCTGTACACGATCATCTATGTCTCCAAGTTTTTTCCCCTGAAAACAGACAGTTCCTTCCCGTTTTCCACGAGGTGTCAAAACGGATTTCAACTGTCTGAGCAATGTCGTCTTCCCACTTCCGGAACCACCTGCGACAATGACAAAGCTGCCCTTTTCTATGGAAAGGCCGATATCCTTTAATACCGGCTTCAGATAAACATCATCCCTCTCCGATGCAATATCCGGATATGCAAATGTCAGATTATCGATCTCATATAATTTCATCTTTTCTTCCTTTCCCGGATTGCCTGATACAAATGCATCACACATGGCAGGCTTACTAATAACAGATAGCCTGCAAATACCGCAGTTTCCATTCCGTCTGATCCATTTCCTGTTATATCCGGATAATACTGCCAGTCGATCACGCCCCGGATCATTCCTGCCGCAACAAAGCTTCCCGCTGCCAGAATCACGACCAGACAGCAGCCATCACTTTTTCTAAAATGAAATAACGAATATGCTGTCCTGCCTTTTAACCCATATCCCCGGCTCTTCATACTGTCACCTGTTATGACCGCCCGTTCTAACGCCCAGGTTGCTGCCGAAGAGATCACCCGCATACCGGTTCGAAGCCGTTTAAAATATTTCCCAGACATCACACAGCCTGCCGCTTTCTGTGCCTGATATACCTGTCGGATCCTTGCGGTAAATTCCGGCAAGAACTTCAACGTCATAGACAGAACGATCGACAGATACGGTGCCAGCCGCCCAAACAGATAGATCATTTTATCAGAAGTCATGATCCTATTGAAGGATGAGAACCAGCACAGTACTGTCACCAGCATTACAGCAGCCGCTATACCATACAGAATAGATTCGAGCGTCAGCGGATTGCCGGACGGCAGATACCGCAGGATCGTCACCCCCTGATGACTGAATGCCGGATTAATGAGTGCCGTCAATATCACAACCGGCAGCATATAGCGCAGATTCTGATATAGTGCCCGTCTGCCATTCAGGCAGATAGAATATGAGACCGCTCCCAAAAAAGCGATCCCTAAACTAACCGGATGAAGCGACATCATTGCAAATCCGATGACAAATATAAAATATATCAAATTCACGATTGGATGACTGTCTGCAAATGCATCCCTTCTGATCTTCTTCACCTGTTTCTCCTGTCTGTTATTCAAAATATGGATTTCCTACATCTGCTCCAAGGTCACAGGTGTATTTCCATTCAATCTTATCTCCATCTTTCAATACATATTTTGAGCATCCAAATGCCGGGAACTTCCCATTGACACAATACTCCCAACCGGATAATTCTCCGCAGTCAAATTCATACAGATTATGAATTCCCTCAATGTAGTAGCTTCCGTATAATGCAGTAAAGGAATATTCAAGCTGTATACTCTTTTTTTTCGTAATATCCTTTAATACATCAAATACGGTCTGTCCCTTTTTAAATTCTACCTCGACTTCCTTCAGGATCCAGCCATCGGCAGGTACACAGGACTGCTTACTCTTATCTAACATATTCCAGTTTTTCAGAATATTATCGCAGTTAATCGATATCGTGCAGGTATATGTCTGCTCCTCAGTTGGCTTCTGCTCTGTCGTTTCCGGTTCTTCCGTTGTTGCAGGCTTCTCCGGTTTCTGATGCGCCGGCCGTTCCGTCGTTGGAGCTTCTGTCGTATTCTGCCCCGGTTCTTCTTCCGTCGTCGGCTGTTCCGTTGTTTTCGATTCTTTTGTTTCAGTCGTTTGTTCCGTCGTTGGCTGTTCGGTCAGAACCTCTGTCGTCCCTGAGGAGCCTTGTCCATCCGGGCCATATGGATCGTGTCCATCTTCTGTTGCCACTCCTTCTGATGTCTCATCTGTACGATCTGTGTCCTGACTATCAGCGTCCTGACCGTCTGTTGTTTCCGATTCCGTCATCGATGACCTTCCGGTTTTCTCCTGACCAGTTTCAGTTTCTGCCAGTTCGGTCGAATTCCGGAATTCCGTATGCTGCTTTCCAAATCCGGAAAAGCCTCTGGAACCCGGTGCATTTCCACCATACCAGAATGCCACGGTAAGGATCAGCACCACCGCCAGAATACCAATTATTTTTTTTATATTTTTTTTAATGAACTTCATATACTGCTGCTTTCTGTCATACGGTATTTATTGTACCTGTAATTTCTGCTTTCCGGGCATCTGCATGTTTATTCATCTTCTACGATCCCGATCATGCCCGGATATTTACGGTCTTGCTCCAACTGCTGTAATACTTCTTTTTATTCACCGTTTTACAGCTCCGGATCCGTACATAGTATTTCTTTCCGGCTTTTAATCCGGTTATGGTCTTTTTCACAGTTCCGGCTTTTTTTATCGCGATCATCTTTGCCCCCTGCAGGGACGCCTTCGTTCCATACATGATCTGGTAACTGTTCGCCTTCGTGTTCTTCTTCCAGGAACACTTCAGTCTGCCTTTTCCTGTCTTTTTCACTTTCAGGGCCGGCTGTTTTATCCGGTATATTGTGTGTATGGAACTGTATGCTCCATATACACCATCCGCATACGCCCGTATCTTATATGCGTATTTGCTTCCATTTGTAACTTTAGTATCTGTAAAGGAACATCCATTTGCCGCCTTTACCGACTTATATTTCTTCCAAGAGCCATTTCCCGCTTTACGATATATGATATATTTCTCTGCGCCTGTCGTCTTTTTCCATTTCAGCCGGATTCCGGTTTCTGTATTTGTCACCGAAGAAATCACCGTTGCCGTCGGTGCGATCGTGATCGTTCTGCTTACGCTTCCGGTATAATCACCCTTACCTTTTACTACGACCGTTGCCTTGCCCGGCATTTTATTATTCTTATATGTGACTGTATAATCTGTGTCTTTTTTTAAAGTGATCGTTGTTCCATCCAGCTTTTTACAGGTAACAGTCACTGCAGGTCTGATCGTCTTTCCGGTATATATGTATGCGGTCTTTGAAATGGTTACGCTGCAATCTGCCAGCTCCATAACACATGCTTTATCCGCATCTGTCATATCATACAAGGTTGCCTTTTTATTCTGGAACCTCTGATACGCTACCAATGCGTAAAACGACTGCTCGGTCGCCATCTGATTGCCGGATTTTTCCGTGTCTACATGTTTAAACATTCCGGTTGATGATATATAAAAATACAACAGACCATCCAGCACAGACTTTCCATTTTTTACAAAACGACTGTCCGTTCTTCCATCAATTCCAAGACTGGATAAAGCCACCAGCACCTGTGCCGTGCTTTCTGCATTCTCACTTCCATATGAACTGTATGCTCCGGAGGTTTTCTGCATATCTGAGAGAACTTGTATGTTCCGGTCCACTGCTTCCCTGATTTGCTTCTGAAGTTCTGTTCCAACAGTTATCCGTCCAGTATAATATGGTGCAAATGCCTGCAATGCCATTGCTGTCACATCCGGATCTGCCCCCTGTGAATCACTTTTCATCAGATTAAATCCACCATCTGTAAGCTCACTGCTTAATATATAAGATAACAGTTTTTCTCTGGATACCTGGGCTGTTGTTTTACCCGATGTGATCTGCGGTATCTCATAATTACCGGAATCCAGCGCAATCAACGCCCAGATTGGTCCATTTAAGCCCTGTTTTTTTACATATGTCATATCCGACAAAGCTGCTGTCAGATCATACCCTTCTACGTTTGACGCATCTATTCCCATAGCAGTCAGTGCAAGAATGGCTCTGGAATTTTCCGTCCCCTTTCTGCTGTCGAGCTTCAATGGCACAGTCTTTGCACTTCCGCCTGTAGTTGTTCCATCAGCAGATGCCTGTGCTTCTCCGGCTACCTGTAATACCCGTACCAGATTCTCATAATAGGCACGATACCACAATACATTCTTCCGTCCATAACGGCTTTCTCCGATCACAGCCCACTCGCCA
>JABLTO010204392.1_pt1 | contig 11085 bp, 10 predicted proteins | sample 7160091 | NCBI WGS metagenome assembly JABLTO01 (sample SAMN14651225, study PRJNA627086) | human gut metagenome | isolation source: feces | host: Homo sapiens
AGAGTAGGAACTTAAATTTCTCCGGGCGTAACGCCATATCTTTTTTTAAAAGCGTCGATAAAATGGCTTGCGTTGGTATATCCTACCATCCATACAACGTCTTTCACCTTATACTTCTCTTTCTGCAAAAGCCTGTAAGCCATCTCCATACGTTTCTCCACGATATATTCATAGACGGTGCAGTTGAAACAGGTTTTGAAGCCCTGCTTTAACTTCGTTTCGCTTAAAAAACACTCCTGGGCGATCTGCTGGATGGTAAGGGGATGGAGAAAATGATGGTCGATCATTTCCCTTGCTTTCTGTAGGCAACGATAATCTTCTCTTGAGATTTCTTTATCCCCACTCTGTTTTCCAACGACTTCATCGCAGAACAGGGACAAAAGTTCCAAAACTTTCCCTTCCAAGTATATTTTCCTCAATTTCCGTTCCGGAGGGCAATCGACAAGATGTTGCAGCACCAATCGAATCTCGGATGTAGTAGGAAACACATGGGAACAGATTTTCTGTTCCGGGCAAATCAAATGGACAGTTTCCAACTGTTTTGTCAATTCTGCAAACCGATTCCTTTCCATGACAATGCCAAGGGTGCGATATGTTTCTCCCGGCTTATAGTAGCTGGAGCACCTGGAAAAACGCCCACACTGAAGGCTACACTCTGTGGGTGAAATCTCATAATGTCCATTTTTCCTTACATCAAAATCCCATTCCATACAACCATTCAGGCAAAAGGAGAGTTGAAAAACTCCACTTTCAGGGTATTCTTCGCGCAGCTCTGTCCCTCGGTCAAATGTCATCTCCGAGTGGAGAAGAAACAGCCCCGGCGACAGTTCCTGCATATCAACCCGTTGGTTTGCAACTTTGTTGCAGTGTCCCGGATACTTATCATTTGAAGTAAACGCTTTTTCCAGGACACTCTCTGAAATTGGAAGATCGTGTTGTATGCAAATCGGTGTATGTATAGTTGAAGGCATACCATGTGCGCCCCCTTTCATCTTAGCAAGTTAGCAATAACTAACCAATCGTAATTTTACCATAGTGCATGGAAAAAATCAAGGTGTGAGGATGATCCGCCGGATAGGGGTATGGAATTGTCGGATTCGGTTACAAAAGCGGGAAGCATTCTGATACACTAATTATGTATTTGAAAGAATATATTCCTCAAAAGAAAGCCAGGTGAAACGATATGAAGAAAGAAAAAGCGAAGCATGAGTCTCCCTACAAAGGGATTTTCCGCTTTGCCAGTGAAAAAAAGCAACAACTAACATTTTCCGTTATTCTGTCTGTTTTATCTTCTATATTCGGAATTGTTCCGTATATTGCGGTAGCAGTGCTACTTCAATCTGCACTGGAAGGCAGATTGACGATGGAATGGGCGGTGCTGCTTCCTGTAATTGCCCTGTGCGGATTTTTCTTAAAACATTGGCTCTATGCCAAATCTACCTTGTGCTCCCACAAAGTGGCCTATGAAATTATTAAAAATATCCGTGTTACTGTTATGCGAAAGATGTCCAAAGTATCTATGGGTACGGTACAGAGTAAATCTTCCGGTGAATTTAAGCAGCTTATCATGGACGATGCAGATCGTTTGGAAGTACCTATTGCCCATGCGATTCCTGAGATGATCGCAAGTACACTGGTGCCTGTCCTTGTCATTTTATATCTGCTTTTGATTGATTGGCGCATGGCTCTGGCGGCTCTTGCCACCGGCGTTATTGGCAATGTGATTTATTACTGTATGCTGATTGGCCGGGGCGAAATGATGAAGGAGTACATGGCTTCCAATGCCAATATGAACGCCACGATAGTGGAATATGTGAACGGTATGGAGGTCATCAAAGCATTTAACCAAACGGCCTCATCCATGGATCGGTTTCAATCCTCTGTTTTGAAAGTACGGGATGTAACAACAAAATGGTACAGACACTGCTGGCCTTTTATGAGTATCAGTCAGGCCGTTTTACCATCCTCTATCGCTTTTGTCCTGCCGGTTGGCATGGCGCTTTTTTCTGGCGGTGCAGTTAGCCTATCCGAACTCATTTTGTGCATTTTGCTTTCTATGGCTATTGTAGGTTCCTTACAGACCTTTTTGGATTTCTGGGAAAGTACTGCTGTTGTTGCAGAGGTACAACCCCGTATCCAAGCGCTTCTTGATATGGAGGAACTGCCAGAGCCGACACAGCCAAAACATAGTACCGGAGCGAATGTGGAGCTGAAAGATGTTCATTTCGGATATGGAGACAGTGAGGTCATTCATGGCGTTTCCTTTGCAGCAAAGGCGGGAACGGTCACAGCTTTGGTGGGGCCATCCGGTTCAGGCAAATCTACGCTTGCCAAGCTGATCGCCCGTTTCTGGGATGTCGATGCAGGTGCGGTTTTGGTAGGCGGCGCGGATGTCCGGGAACTTTCCCTTTCCGATTTGACAGAGAAAATCAGTTTTGTATCTCAGGACAATTTCTTATTTAATATGAGCTTGCGTGACAACATTCGTATTGGAAAACCGGAGGCTACTGACAAGGAAGTGGAGTGGGCGGCTGCACAGGCCGGATGTGACGAATTTATTGCACGTTTCCCCAAAGGTTACGATACGAATGCCGGTGACGCCGGGGCAAGGCTTTCCGGTGGTGAGCGCCAGCGTCTTGCCATAGCAAGGGCGATCTTGAAAAATGCACCTATCGTGATTCTGGACGAGGCGACTGCCTTCACAGATCCGGAAAATGAAGATAAATTGCAGCATTCCATTGATAAGCTGACAAAAGGTAAAACGCTGATCGTTATCGCCCATAGGCTTTCTACTATCATGTATGCAGATCAGATTTTGGTTCTTGAAGATGGTCAGATTACTTCACGAGGCACACATGAGCAGCTTCTTACCAGTTCGGAAACCTACTTGGATATGTGGAAAGCCCATATCAGCACAATGGACTGGAGTATGAATCAGGAGGTGAGTGAATCATGCTGAAAATCATCCGTCGCGTATTGCGTTTGAGCGGCAACCTGTCAAAAAGGATTTGGGGCAGCTTTTTCTGCGGCTTTTTGGAATCCATGTTTGGCCTGCTGCCAATTGTTGCCGTATTTTTCGTATTAAACCAATTACAAAGTGGCCTTGAAATTACCGGCCAAACTTGGGGTATCGTTCTTACCCTGATTATAGGAGGACTTGTGCTGCGCAGCATTTTCAAATATCTCGTGTATCGCCTGCAAAGCACCGCAGGATTTGAATTTGTGGCACGGGAACGAATCTCCTTGGGCGACCGGCTCCGCAATGTACCGATGGGCTTTTTTCACGACCACAGCATGGGCGAGCTGACCGCCACCATGACCTCTGACCTGAATTATCTGGAGAACTACTCCATGCATATTCTGGACAAAGTGACATCTGGCGTTTTGACCATGATTGTTATGGCGATTTGCGTTCTGACCTTCGACTGGCGCATTGGAATTGTATTCCTGCTGGGGATTTTTCTCTCTTTCCCGGTCTACAATTATATGCAGAAAAAGGGAAAGGATCTGTCCGAAAAACGGCAAACAATTCAGGCGGACGCGATTGCGGCCACTCTGGAATATGTGCAGGGGATTTCGGTGATTAAATCCTTTAATATGTGTGAAAAGAATGTCAGCGAGATTGAAAACGCTTACGAAAAAAATGCGGATTCTGCCTATGAAGTAGAAAGCGTGTTTACACCGCTGAACATGAGCTACTCTTTGGTGTTTCGCATTTGCGCCTGCATTATGATGTTCTGTGCAGGACTCTTGGCTATTGGCGGTGAACTCACCTTTGCAAGACTTTCCGTTATTCTGCTTGCCTCGTTTACCATCTTCAATCCCCTTGAGGTCATGGGACAGATGACTACGTTAATTCGTATGCTGGATTCCACGCTTGACCGGGTAGAACGTATCAAGCAGGCAAAGAGAATTGATGAAAATGGCAAAGACATCTCTTTGGATTCCTTTGATATTGCCTTTGACCATGTTTCCTTTGCCTATGAAAATGGTAATCCGATTTTGAACGACGTGAGTTTTTCCATTCCGCAGGGAAGTATGACTGCGATTGTCGGCCCTTCTGGCAGCGGAAAAACTACGATTACGCGACTGATTGCCAGGTTTTGGGATATACAGGACGGCAGTATTACCGTTGGTGGCCACGATGTCAAAGAGTTTACCTGCGACAGCCTATTAAAGAATATGAGCATGGTGTTTCAGAATGTCTATCTATTCCGCGATACCATCGAGAATAATATCAAGTTCGGATTCCCGGAAGCAACACATGAACAAGTTGTGGAGGCCGCGAAAAAAGCCTGTTGCCATGATTTTATCACAGCGCTTCCAGACGGATACAATACGGTCATCGGAGAAGGCGGCTCTACTTTATCCGGCGGTGAAAAGCAACGAATCTCTATCGCGCGTGCCATGCTAAAAGATGCACCGATTATCTTACTTGATGAAGCTACTGCCAGTGTTGATCCCGAAAATGAAGTGCATTTGCAGCAGGCCATCAGCGCCTTAGTAAAAAACAAAACGCTGATTGTTATTGCCCACCGGCTGTCTACCATCCGGGATGCCGATCAGGTTTTAGTGGTGGATAACGGAAAAATCGCACAAAAAGGTGTTCATGCCGATTTGATTCAGCAAAAAGGAATCTATCAAAACTTCTGGAATATCCGGCAGAAAGCACGGAACTGGAAACTTGCACAGTGATTTGTGGACTGCGGCGGGCAATATGCCGCCTGCCGCAGTAATCTTTACAGCATAGTTAGCTTGGATTAACCGGGAAAGGAGGGAAAAGATGAAATCTTATTGGATAAAACGGATTGTACGGTTGCTGATTTTGCTTTTGGGCGTAAGTGTTCTGTGTTTTGTTCTGACTGCGCTATCCAGCACAGATCCAGCCGTTTATATTATACGCCGTGGCAATCTCTCTCCCACACCGGAAATGATAGCGCAGGTACGCACAGAGCTTGGCTTGGATCAGCCTCTCCCTGTTCGATATTTTAACTGGATTGGCGGGATCTTTCACGGTGACTTCGGAGAATCTGTTTTTTCAACAAACGAAGTGGCGGAAGATTTGGCAAGATATTTCCCGCAAACACTGCAATTAGTTGTCCTTTCACTGGCTGAAATTATTGTGTTTTCCATATTGCTTGGGGTTTTATGCGCAGCAAAAAAGAATAAGCTAACTGACCATATTATGCGGATTATTTCGCTGTTTGGGATTTGTGTTCCACCTTTTTGGCTTGGTTTTTTACTATTGCTTGGTTTTGCTGTGGAAATCCCTATTTTCAGTGTAACACCTGCACCGGGAATCGTAGGGTTGATATTACCATCCATCACACTATCCTTTCCTGTAATTTGCTCTACTGTCCGCGTATTTCGGGCTTCGTTGCTGGAGGAAATGCACCGTGATTATGTGAGCTTTGCCCGTGCCAATGGAATGACGGTGAACAGAATACTTTGGACAAAAGCATTACGCAATGCATTGCCGCCCGTTATCACTTTGTTCTGTCAATATGTAAGCTATTTAATTGCGGGAAGCGCCGTAGTTGAAAAAGTCTTTTCCATCAAAGGTGTAGGCAATTATTTAATGAATTGTATTATGGCCGCTGATGCCAATGCGATAGGCGCTTGTATGCTGATTATTGCAACGCTGTATCTTTTGGCTGAATTATTTGGAGAAATACTCAACCATTTACTGTGTCCGTGGAGAAAGGAGGAGAGCGATGTTGCGTAAAATATTGAAAAATCCGCAAGCGGTCATTGGGCTTGTTTTGATTGTATTGATTTGCGCCATCGCAATCCTCGCACCGATTCTGGCTCCACATTCGCCGGACGAGGTAAATCCTTTGATGAAATATCAAGCGCCGAGTGCGAATTATCCCCTCGGAACCGATCAGCTTGGGCGGTGTGAATTATCCCGCTTGCTTTACGGTGCAAGAGCATCCCTTGGGCTGGCGCTCCCTATTTTGATTTTGCTGGGAGGAATTGGTTTAGTTCTTGGGATGATGACAGCGTGTATCGGCGGGGGATTTGACCGCATTATGACGGGAATCAGTCAGGTGTTCATCGCTTTCCCCACGCTCATTATCGCCGTAGCGATTATCGGCGTTTTGGGAAATGGCCTGCAAAATATTATTTGGGCGGTTGTCATTTCCATGTGGGCGAGGTTTATGCAGCTTATTCGCACCTACGCTAAAACGGAACTCGGACGGGATTACATTGTCGCCGCAAGAGTGTCTGGCTGCGGGATGTGGCAGCTTATCATCCACCATTTAATTCCCAATATACTTCCTCAATTTTTGGTGTATTTTTCAACAGGCGTAGCTTCTGCTATCCTCACTGTTTCCAGCTTTTCGTTCCTCGGCCTTGGGCTACCAAGCGGAACAGCTGAATGGGGCGCAATGCTGGAAGAAGCACAGGCGGCACTATATTCCCACCCGGAACTGCTTATTTACCCTGGTATCTGCATTTTCATCGCCGCCGCAGGCTTCAATTTGTTTGGAGAGGCACTTCGAGACATTCTCCAGCCACAGGAGGATGTGTTATGAGTAAAAAACTGTTGCAGGTAGAACAACTTAGTATTGCTCTTAAAAATCCACATCAGCAATTAGTCAGAGATATTAACATTTCGCTGGAGGAAGCAAGCGCAGCTATCCTTTTGGGCCAGTCGGGAAGTGGGAAAACCATGACCTGCCGGGCAATTCTGGGCCTGCTTAATCGTAATACTTTTCAAGTGGATGGTAACATCCAGTTTGATGGAGTATCGCTTTTACAGTTAAAGGAAAAAGAACGCACACTTTACTATGGCAGCAAAATTGCTTTTGTGCCGCAAAACCCAATGACATCCCTTGATCCTTCCAGAAAAATCGGCGTTCAAATGGCTGGATTTCTCAAACTTCATCAAGATCTGAAGGGAAAAGACGCGCTTTCTCTTTATGAACAGGCATTATCACGGGCAGGTCTTACAGACACCAAAAGGATTTTAGGCAGCAGACCGTATCAGCTTTCGGGAGGTATGCTCCAGCGCTGTCTCATTGCTCTTGCGATTGCCGGTAAAGCAAAACTGGTAATCGCAGATGAACCGACTACCGCTTTAGACGCGATTCACAGGGACAAAGCAGTTGAGCAATTTTTGCATCTACAGGAGCAAGGCTGCGCCCTTTTGATTGTGACCCATGATTTTGACGTTGCCCGGCATATCGGTGGCCATGTCCTGATTATGAAGGAAGGCCGGATGGTGGAACAAGGCCGAGCTAAAGAGGTTTTGCAAAATCCGCAGGCTGCCTATACGAGAGAACTGATCGAGGCAATCCATTTAGGGTGGAGGTGAGTGTGTGCTGGAGGTGAAAAATGTAAGTAAGCAATACAAAGGTGAGGATAAACTGCTGTTTGACGCAGTTTCCGATGTGAGCCTGTCTATGGCGGATCACAGGATCTATGCTTTGGTAGGTGAAAGCGGCTGTGGGAAGAGCACTTTGTCACGACTGATTTTGGGATTGGAATCCCCTTCATCCGGGCAAATCCTACTGGATGGTAAACCGATTTCCCGTAAAAGAAAAAACAACCGGAAAGAAACAGCGAAAGCAATTCAGCTTGTTTTACAGGATGGAAAAAGCGCGCTTGATCCGCATTTTACGGTTTATCAGGTGATTGCCGAACCATTGCGAAATCTGCTGGCCTTACCGAAGGATAAGGAACGGTCAAGAGTTTATGAATTGCTTGACCGCATGGAACTGTCCAAAGAATCGGCAGCAAAGAAAACAGGGGAATTATCCGGCGGGCAGCAAAAGCGCATAGGTATCGCCCGTGCTCTGGCTGCGTCCCCGCGCTACATCGTCTTTGACGAATCCATCAGCGGTTTAGATGTCATCTTGCGAAAAAACATTTTAGAATTGCTAAAAAGAATTCAGGAGGAAGAACAATGCAGTTATCTTTTCATTACCCATGAAATTGACGCCGCGCTTTACCTTGCGGACGAGATTCATGTTATGCAAAATGGGAAACTGATTGAAAGCCGCAGGTGGTGCGGAAATCTGGATGTATTCAAAAATCCATATACCAAACAGCTTTTGCAGGCTTCCCACTTGATTTAAAACAGGTATATACGCTCCTAAAGGGCGTGATATATACAAAAAAACGAAAGGACGGTAATGTTATGAAACTAAAGTCACTTGCAGCACTGATGATGGCCGGTGTTATGGCTCTCGGCCTTTGTGCTTGCACAAACAGCGGAACGCCGGATGATTCCTCGACTTCTGACACTTCGGAGGCAGCAAATGCAGAACCGGTAAGCATTACAACAACAGAAAGCTGGGATTTTTCCACAGGTTTTTATCCCGCGCTATCTGCGGGCAGTTCCAACGGAACGATGGGATTTACCTATTATGCCCGTAACTGCTATGATACGCTTGTTGTTCGTGAAGGCAGTGAATTTAAGGGCGGGCTTGCCGAAACATGGGATATCAGCGACGATGGCCTGACCTACACTTTCCATCTCAAAGAAGGCGTAAAGTTTTCGGATGGTGCCGACTTCAATGCGGAGGCGGTAAAGACAAGTATTGAAGCAGCTTTTTCCAATATGGGACAGAGTATTGCCCAGTTTGGCAAGATCGGTGTTCTTACGGAATCCATCGAAGTAATCGACGAGTATACTGTCGCATTGCACCTGACAACACCGTATTACGGCGTTTTAAGTGACCTTGCCATGTGCAATCCAATGGGAATCGTATCGCCCAATGCGTTCAATGAGGATTTGACCACCAAAGAAGAACTGATGACCCAGACAATGGGAACCGGCCCCTACATGTACGCCGGGGACAGTGACGGAACCTCTTATACCTTTGTCCGTAATCCGAACTATTGGGGAGAAGATCCTGATGTGGACGAGTTTACCGTAAAGGTAATCGCTGATCCGGAATCTGCTGTTCTTGCGCTTCAAAGCGGCGAAGTAGATTTGCTTGCCGGTACATCCCGCTTGAGTTTTGCAGGGTTTTCCGAGCTTTCCTCTGCGGATGGAATTGGGACGACAGTGGACGACAGTGTTTCAAATAGCCGTTTTATTGGTTTCAACACACAGAAAGCCCCATTTAACGATGCGGCTGTTCGTCAGGCAGTTGCCTATGCGATTGATAAAGAAACTATCAGTTCCAATGTTTTCTCTGGACTGGAAACAGCATCGACCTATCTGCTTGATACATCCCTGCCGTATTGCGATGTAGAAACTACTACCTATAGCTATGATCCTGAAAAGGCCGCAGAACTTCTGGAAAGTGCCGGTTGGGTAGACAGCGATGGAGATGGGATTCGAGAAAAAGATGGTACAAAATTGAGCGTCACGTTGGACTATATCACCAATCAAGGAACGCTGGATGATGCTGCCCTTGTCATTGCGCAGGAATTGGGCGAAGTAGGCTTTGAAGTAACGCCACGCGGTGCAGACAATATGACTTGGTTTACACAGGTTTCCACCGATTTTGATTTCTCGCTCCACACAACCTACGGTGGCTACTATGCCCCGTTCCTCACCATGACAAATATGAACCCTGAGATGATGTCCGACCCGATTTTGTGGCAGGTTGCTTTGACGATGGAAAATGGCACAAACATCATAAAGGAATTGGACAGCACCGCCGATCTGGATCGTGTGCAGGAAATCTATAACGAGGTGCTGACCTTTACAGCAGATCAGGCCGTACTGGTTCCGTTTACTTCGGCTCATCAGTATGCGGCATTTAACAGCGACAAGATTGAATCTTTCAGCTTCGGCAGTGACCAGCTTTTCATTGAGATCGCCAATGTAAAGGCAAAATAACGGTAGCTAATACCCAAAATACTCTGGATGGGAGGTGTGCCAATGGCTTTGACATCAGCAATGGAGGACTATCTGGAGGCAGTCTTGATGATGCAGAAAAGACATGGTTATGTCCGCTGTGTGGATGTGGCAGAGCATTTAGGAGTAAAAAAGCCCTCTGTAAGCCGGGCTGTCAAGGAATTGTCCAAATCCGGGCATCTTGTAAAAAATGCCGACGGCACACTCTCCCTGACAGAATTGGGATTACAGTTTGCCGAACAGATTTATGAAAAGCATCGTTTTTTTACAGAACAGCTTATCGCGGCAGGGGTAGATCCAAAAACTGCGGAGCAAGATGCTTGCGGAATTGAACATGTAATCAGCGCAGAGTCTTTTCAAAAGTTAAAGAAGGTATTTGATGACGGTTAGGTGGTGGTGATATGGGAAATTAGCTGTATTTGATTTAGCTGAAACTGGCAGGCAAATTGGGGAAAAACTGTTTGCCCTGCTTTCTGTCAGCCAAAAGAAGGAGCTGGCTCAGTTTGTTCGTGACTATGAGGCTGGCAATCTTCCGGCTGATGTCCCATACTCAACACTCTTTCGAGGCCAGTATTTTATTTCTCCGCAGGCAGATCAGCCATTGACGGAAATTCAGGAAGGTGATTTGTACTTCTGCCTGGAGAAGCGCTTAGTGACAGTGCAAAGCCAGGTGATTTCGCTGACAGTCAAGGAATTTGACATCTTTTCTCTACTTATCCAGCACCCTGGGCGCGTGTACTCCTATGAAGTGATTCTGGACTTGGTCTGGCAGGAGGATTACAACTACTATTCCCGCAAGGCGGTCAACAATCATATCAGCAACCTGCGAAGGAAAATAAAGGTAGCGCCGGATGTGCCGGACTATGTGAAAAGCGTCTACGGTATCGGCTATAAATTTGAAATCTGAGAAATACCATCATGGCTTATGAAAGCCATGATGGTATTTTTTTGCGGAAACACCTACAAAAATACCCTTAAAAATGTCACGACTAATAGAGAGGCATTTTTAAATTTTTCTGCTGAACCCCCGTAAAAACCCCTCAAAAATGAAATGAATATTAGAGGGATATTCTTTGACCGTCTGAAAGGAGATGATAGAAATCAAAGAAAAAATCCCTATAATGACCTATTCCCAGTACCGCAGGGCAAGAAAACTGGTCCATCAGTGCTGCAATTATGAGAGCGGGAATTGCCTTGCTCTTGACGATGGAGAAGAATGCGTGTGCATACAAAGCATTTCCTACTCCCTGCTGTGCAACTGGTTC
>JABLTO010212669.1_pt1 | contig 11081 bp, 10 predicted proteins | sample 7160091 | NCBI WGS metagenome assembly JABLTO01 (sample SAMN14651225, study PRJNA627086) | human gut metagenome | isolation source: feces | host: Homo sapiens
AAGTCGGCCCGGTTGCGCGTGATGATGGCGCAGGCATGCAGCTTCTTGGCGCACTGGTAGAGGCAGGCGTCCTCGAAGTCGGGCCACGACGACTCCAGCGCGCTCTCGACGTCGCGCTCCCCCAGCGTGCAGATGCGCGCCAGCCGCTTCACTTTCAGCAAGCGAAGCTTCACTGACTCCGCAAGGCGCGGCTTGCCTCCCTCCGTCAGCAAGTAGAACGCGTCGGTGAACTGCGACGGGCTCATCCACAGATCGACCTCGCCGAGCGCGCCCGAGATGAGCAGTTTGCGGGCATCGGCGGCGAAGGGCTGCCGGCCCATCATGCAATCCAGCAGGATATTGGTATCGAGCAGCAGCTTCATCGGCAACCCTCCCCTGCGGCGCCAGAAACGCCCAGCCGAGCCATCCGCGCGTCTTTCGTCGACATGCTCCGATAGGGCTCGGCCACCGGAGCCACCAAGCTGTCCACCAAGCCCACCGCAGCTTCAACCTCAGCCCGACTGCGCGGCCGTCTCTCTTCCACTCGGTCGTCGAAGGGAAGCGCTCCCCTCTCGATCACGTAATCGTAGAGCTGGTTAACCGCCTTCGACGCATTGGTTCCCAAAGAGGCCAGAACCCGATTGCCCTCCTCCTTTTTCCCAACCCCCATCCGAGCCGTAACCATAGCCTCCGCATTGCCCATAACCTGCTCCTAAGCTTTTCAATGTTGTACGTTGTACACTATAGCACGAAAAGCTCTTCGAAAGCCTCTCCTTTAAATTGGCCAAAGAATGGGGATCTTGAAATCACAGTCTGTGACTTCAAGTGACGAGGTAGCACGAACAGCAACAACGGAACCAAAAACCGCTGCGGTGACTTTGCCATCTTCGTAAGTGCAGCCACAAACGCAAGAGCCAATTGACGCCAAACGCTAGCAGTACTATCTTTAGCTGCGAAGCCCCCGAACGGTGAGGAATCACCCCTTCCGGGGCTTTCGCTTTGTCCGCCAGAGAAGAACGCACGGAGCCACCACGGCACGAGCAGTACCCTGTATTGGGCTATCGGCAAACCATTGTAGGGAGTATCCTTTAACAGCAAAAATTGCAAGTGCAAACATGCTGAACTGCAACTCGCCTACAGCAGCAGGGAGACCGACATGAGAATCGCGTGGAATAGCACCTTCAAGCAAAGACGACTGTCTTGGAAAAATCTTCTCATTGGGCTCCTGGCAGCTTTTGTTGCCTGCTCGCTATACGGCTGCTACCACTCATCAAGCTCGGACTCCTCAAAGCCCAAACAGCAGGAAACCTTGAGCTCTCAAAGCGAGGTGCAGTCCTGGGCGCAACGGCAGCAAGAGTTTGAACGAGAGCAGAAAGCCTACGAAGATGAGATGGAACAGCTCGAGGAGTCAACCCCTGAAGCCATTGCCGAGCGTCTGGGCATTCCGCAATCGCATCTTTGGTACAACGCCGGCAACCATATTGGCGAAGCATGCACAGTTGCTGGACCCGTCGTTAACGTGTACCAAGCGAAAGACGCGAATGGAATGCCCATTTTCGTGGACATAGGCTCAGCTTATCCCAGCGACAATCGCGTCACCTTGGTCATCTGGGCAGAGCACTACGACGACTTTGCAGAGATGCTCAACGCAGTAGACCACGGAGGTACATGGCTTTCAGTTAGCAGCTATCTAGACGTCTACGAAGGCTCCCTCCAAATGAACAGCGATAACGGCTGCGAATACACTTGGTGGACCGAGGTTGGATAAACGCGAAGCTCAGCACATGCATGTGACTGCTGCTCACAAAGATCCTAGACGCAGCAATCCTATTTTGTTGAATAATTTATCTCATGAGCCATGCGTCTGCTCATTGCGCAATAACGCCAAATTTCCGCCACTACAATTCTTTTAGGCTCAATTATCATTACGGAATTCAGCAGCACCCATAATGCCAATCCGCAAAACGCAAAGGAGAGATTTATGTTGCCATTGGTCAATTCAGACGGGTTCATTTTGACTGGAATAGATGATGCAATTGGGTATGCGCCAGGCCTCATCTCCCCTCCAGGATCAGAACTTGCAGACAATTTTATTCACAACTCCAACCATGCTTTCGAATGGTTCATTATGGTGAAGCAGAATGCCCGATATATCTCCGACCGCAGCTCAGACGAAGCAATTGAGATGCAGGTCGTGCTCCCCAAAACCGAGATTGGATTCAATACAAGGGTTATTATTGCACCGGGGATCGAACTGCATGATGACAACCACGGCAATCATCAAGCGCTGCCCCTTTCCTCGTCCAAGGCAAAAGAGTACATTGAGAGAAAATACGGCAGCTGGGGTCTGAACAGACTGAAACTCTGCCTACGCACAGGAAACGCGTTTTAAGCTTAACAACAGGGCAGGGCGCTCCCACAGTGGAGCGCCCTGCCTAATGCTTGTCAACCCTGCAAATTGCCTCTTGAGTAAATTACTTTCCCTTCACCATCTTGTAACCGCCAGAAGAAGTGCGAGACTTGGTATAGCCTCCAAACGATTGCCCAACATGCTGGTGGGCACGAGCGGATGAAACATGCGTGCCATTGGATTTAGTGAATCCCCCTGAACGAAAGCTACCGCGACTGCTGCTCCTGTAAGCCATTTTTTCCTCCAATCAGTAATCTGTCTGGAACTGGTTCACCGACATCTGACGATCCCGGCTGCTCCATATGATGCAAGCGTTTTGTCTTCTTCATTGGGCAATGAGACGTACCCGGAAAAGCCAAGCCTCTCGCAATCCCTTATAATTTCCCTCATGCGAAACGCTTCGATACATACCATCCCCTCCGGCTATGCGGCCTTTATTAGCTATCGGCATCTGCCTCGGGATGCGGGGGTGGCTTGTGAGGTGCAGCGAGCCATTGAGGAGTATCGGTTGCCGCAGCATGTTCCGCAGACGAATGCGCCTGCGGAAATAACTTCGCACACCGACGATGCACTCATCGAACCCGCCCCACCCAACAGCAACGCGCACAGCGAGCAACCGCGCAGACCCCGCCGCTCCGCCAAACTCGGCAAATGCTTCCGCGACGAGGACGAGCTTGCGGCTTCGCATTCGCTTCCCGACAGCATTCGGGAAGCCTTGGCGGCTTCGCGGACGCTTATTGTCATTTGCTCGCCGGAAACACAGGAAAGCCCTTGGGTGCGGCGGGAAATCGAGATGTTCGAGCAACTTCACGGACGCGAACGCATCATTTGCGTGCTAGCCGCAGGCAGCTCCGAGGAAAGCATTCCACCCATTTTGAAAACGCGCATGATGCCCGATGCCAACGGAATCTTGCGAGAAATGCCGGCCGAGCCCCTCGCCGCCGATCTGCGTCCGGAGGCTAAGGCCAAGCGCAAAGCCGAGCTGCCACGTATCATAGCCGCCGTCGCCGGCTGCAACTACGATGATCTCCGCCAACGTGAGCGAATCCGCAAGCGCAAGCGCATTGCCCTCTCCTCCGCAGCCGCAGCTCTCGCCATCGTTGCCATCGGCGTCTTCGCCTTCCAATTTCACCGAACCAGCGAGGCAGCGCTTATCGCGGAATCGAAGACTCTCGCTGCCGCTTCATCGGTTCAATTCGAGCAAGGCAACCGCATCCAAGCCATCCAAACTGCACTCGAAGCCCTGCCTGCATCAGAAGCCGACCATAGCAGGCCACTCGTTCCGGAGGCGCAAGCTGCTTTGGAGCGCGCGCTACTTGTGAATCCCGACTCGGCATCGCCATGGTCTCCCTTCTACAACATACAGGCCAAGGGCAATATTCTGCAATTCGTGTGCTTGAACAAGCTTTCTCTAATTTGCGTGCTTGACGATACAGGAACTATCACCATTGCCTCAGCGCGTTCTGGAGCGCCCTATCTGACACTCGACCTGCCCTCTTATCTCGACGACACGACAGATTTTGACGCCGAGGATTGGAGCATTGAGGCAATGGAGACGGGATCGCTTCTTGCCTGGAGCCGCAATCTCGACGATCCCCTTCTCTCCTTTGATCCAGGGATAGGCACCCTCAACTGGTCCGTCGACAACGAAGGTGCTAATTCGCTGGCCATTGCGGAAGACGGAGCAACCTGCACGACGGCGCGGTTCGAAGAAGGATCTTTCAGCTGCAAGCAAATTGATCTCAATAACGGAGAGACATTGCGCACCGTCAGAGAAGATATCCCAGAGGCCGGCGCAACTAAGGAACGGTTTCCTTCCTGCCTGTCTCCGGACAACTCTCATTTATACCTCGGACTAGGCGATCGCGTCATACAAGCATCTTTCAATGACGAATCTGCTCGTGTGGCAGCACTTTCCTCGCGATGCCTCCCGGGTATCTTCTCCCTAAAGTACCACGAGAACGCATTAGCCGTGGCCTCCGCGCAAATTGAAGGAGAGGGCGGAATCACTGGCTTTCTCTCTCCTTGGCAGGTAAACACCTATTTCATCGGAAAAGATCCTTGGGTCGCTTCGGGTACCTGCGACATGAACGTTATCGGTCCGAACAACCAGTGGAAAGCCCTTTTGACACGCCACAAATATGCGGCTTTATTGAAGACGAGAATACTACATCAGTGGTTTGCGCGGCAGGACGCACCTTCATCGTGTTCGATCTCGCAACAGGCGAGATCCTGTATCAGAAAGAACTCAGTAGCGTCATAGTAGGACTCTCCGTTGACTACAGCAACGACACACCATTCTTGCCCATCGCGACAGCTGACGGTGTTCTTGATGTCCAAACACCAAGCGCTGCGCAAGATATCCTCGGCCTCACGAATAGAACGAGTACGAATTACTATTTCAAGGAGGCCATCTTTCATAGGCAGGATGGCATTATGCTGGCAATCGTGCACCCTATCGATCCACAAGACCAACTCATCGTCTACCTCCTCGATCCACGAAAGGACGATCCTGTGCATTTGTCGCTCGATGAGCTCATTGAACGAGGGCGCGAGGAAGTAAAGCGATACAAAGCTTTCGAACTCAACGGCGCGCCTCACCCTTTGTAGGATCCCTTCCCCCTTTTACAAACTCGGATAGCGCGTGACCCTTCATTGCCCAATGTCGGCGCTCGAGGCAGGTATGATAAGCACGTTATCATGTGGAATGCGCCATAGCGCACGCGGAAAGAAGGGAGGGATTGGCCAACCAATGACGAAAGTCAGACAACGCGCGTCCCTTCCCGTTGACGCCGTCAAGCTTGCACTTGAACGGGAGCACCAAAAGCGTGAGGACATCAAGCCCATCGAGCTTCTGAAAGTGGCCCTGTCCGCCTACCTTGCCTTCACGTTCAACGAGGACGAAGCGAACGCAAAGGCGACGACCAAGACGCCTCTCGAGTCAACGGACAGCGCCGCCCTTCGCCGCGGAACCCAGGCGGCCGTCGACCGGCTGCTCTTCAACGCTAATTACTGGCGTGCCGCCTACGAATCGCGCGTTTTCGAAGCCTGCGAGCGGCCAGAGAACGCCCGGCAGTGCCTGCAGGCCCTCTCGGTTTGGACGGCGCACACCCTCAAGCTGAACACGCTGTCGCCCGACGAAGCCGTGGCCACCTTCGAACGCTTCTGCCCGCCCTTCGCCCTGAACCGGCGACGGGGATCCCATAATAGGGATCGCGCGGGAAAAGGCCCCCTACCCGACTTCAAGCGCGCCATCGGCCAGATTGCCGCGGCCGGCAGTGAGCCCGACTCCTCCCTCGAGGCGCTTCGCGTTCTGCTGGACACCATGGAGGCGGAAGCTGTCGCCTACGAGACCCTGGGGACCGAAAGCTCCCTCACCGCCTGTTCGATATTCTGCCCGCCTGGTGCCTGCAGAATCGCATCGAGCTGGTCAGCGGCGCGTGGTGGGACGACTGCGCCGTCATGAGCGCCATCATCGACGCGCTGCACGCCCGTTTCGTCGAGCTCGACTTCGGAGTGGCGGTCTGCCAGTACTTCCTCGAGTCGTGCTACGAGGCGCTAGACGCCTACCACCGCGACCTTTCCAGCGAGCCGTGCCCTTGGAGCGAGTTCTCCGTTCCAGAGCTGATCGCCGTCATCCGCGAAGAGCGGGAGCGCCAGCCCAGCTTCGAAACCGACGGGTACAGCAGCAACCTGCCCACATGGCTCATCAGCAAAGAGCAGCTCATCTGGAACATCTGGGTCTGCGCCCTTTACGGCCCGGCGAGCACGCGGCCGCTGCTGGTCGATTCGCCCGACTTGCTGGCCAGCCAGGGGTACGCCGGAAAGACCGACGTCATCACCGAGCTGGCCCAGACGTCGTTTCTGCGCTACACCACCGATCGCATCGCGTCGCAGACCGACCAGGAATACGCCTCCTTCGCAAGCCTGCCGCCCGATTTGCGCGACTCCTCCATCGCCTACATCAGCAGCATTCACAGCAAGCTGGAGACACTCGGCTACGAGGTGCTGCCCGCAGGCAGCTGCTACCCTGAGCGCTGCGTAGCCGCCTTTACCGCGAGCGAGGTGGAATGTCTGGCCATTCTTGAGCACCGCCGCTGGCTGCGCGAACGACAGAAAGCCGGCTGGCACTACGGCACCGCCAAGGACGTGGAACGCAAGCGCAGCCCCTACCTGGTGCCATGGGAGGAGCTGCCCGACCGCGCCAAGGAATGGAACCGCTCGGCCGTGCGCAGCATTCCCAGCCTTCTGGCCAGCGTAAACCTGTCCGTGGTGAAGTAGCGACACCTTCTCGCGCAATAGCGCCATGGTGAAGCAGCAACGGGTTGGTAATGGTTGACGGCTGCTTCTGGCGCGGCGACGTCGAAGGCTTCTAAGATGGAGGTCGCGCCTGCGCCTGCGGGCGTCCATCGACGAAAGAAGGCTCATCATGACTGAATCGACTCAGGTTCTGCATCAACTGAAAGTGGCGACCAATTACAGCAAGCTGGCCATGCACAAGTGCGGCCCGCGCAGCTTCAAAAGCGGACAGGGCGCCATGTGTAAGGTGCTCTACAAGTTCGGCGACGGGAAACTGTCGCTGAAGAAGTTGAAGGAGCATCTCGGCTGGGACGGCCACGAGGTCGTTCGCGTGGCCGAGAAAGCCCAGGAGAACGGCTACGTGCGCTTTGCCACCAGCAAGAAGGGCAAGCTGTCCGTAGCGCTGACCGACAAGGGCACCATGGTCGTCGAGAAGCGCCTGGCCGCCGAGGATCGCGCGGCCGACGAGGTGCTGGAGGGCCTCACCGACAAGGAGCGCGAGTGCCTGCTGAAGCTGACCGGCAAGGTGATTGAGAACTGCAAGGCCATGGGCGTCGACTATCGCACCATCGCCGTCAAGGGCTGCCGCGACCGCAAGCCCGGCCACCATCACCGCCACGGTTGCTGCCGACGCTAGGAAACTGTGGAATGCGGCAAGTCAGAAAGACTTGCCGCATTCCACCCAGATTGATCTCTAAAGGATTTCTTGTAAGTTGCTACTGGTGGGCTCGCACACTTCTCGCACACCTGCGGGAAGAAAAGAAAAAGGTCAGCCACTTGCAAGCGACTGACCTGGTGTTTCTTGGTCGCGGGGGGCGGATTTGAACCACCGACCTTCGGGTTATGAGCCCGACGAGCTGACCAGACTGCTCCACCCCGCAATGGGTTGCCTCAAAGGGCAAAGAGATATATTACTCTCCTGAGCGCGAATTGCAAGTCTTCGATCACACTTCACCTCATTCGGCACAATTCCTGCACATGTTTGCCGTCCCAATAGCCTCCAGCACGATTTGTCGCATCGCACACGGACGATCGCCGTGCCCCGTGCTATGATGCCGCCTATGCTTTCCCAGATCAGACAAAACGGATTGCCCTCATGGGCCTACAAGGCGGCGCTGCTTTTGGCGGCCGCCATTTGGGGCATGGGCACGGTGGTCATCAAGTCTACCGTCGACGAATTCCCGCCCGCTTGGATCGTGGGCGTGCGCTTCACCTTTGCCGGCATCATCCTCGGCATTGCCACGGCGCCGCGCATCTCCCGCGCCTTCGCCCGCAACAAGCGCGGACATCTGCGCGACGGCGCGGTGCTGGGCGTCTTTCTATTCCTCTCCTACTGGTTCAACTCCACGGGACTCACCGACACCACCGCCTCCAACAGCTCGTTTCTCACCACGCTCTACTGCGTGATCATCCCCTTCCTCGGGTGGATCATCATTCGGAAGCGACCGACCCGCTACAACATTGCGGCGGCCATCCTGTGCGTCACCGGCGTGGGTTGCGTGGCCTATGCCGGCATCGGCGAGTTCTCGCTGCGCTTCGGCGACTTCATCACGCTGGCCTCGGCTCTCTGGCTGAGCTTCCACGTGCTGTACACGGCGAAGTACGCGCCGGGACGCTCCATGATGCTGCTCACGGTCATTCAGTTCATCGTGGCGGGCCTGCTGGGACTCATCACCGGGCTTATCACCGAGCCCGTACCCAACTTCAGCCAGTTGGGCGCCGACACTTGGATGAGCCTCATCTACATCACCGTGTTTGCCTCTTGTGTGGCCCTAGGATTGCAAAACACCGCCGTGGCCCGCGTTGATCCGGCCCAGGCGGCGCTATTCCTTGCCACCGAATCGGTGTTCGGCGTGACGTTCTCCATCCTGCTTTTGGGGGAGGCGCCGACGATTTCCACCTACCTGGGATTTGCCCTCATCTTCGTCGGCATCGTCGTCAGCGAGTATTTGCCCCTGCGCGCTGAAAAGATCGCGGCCCAAAAAGCGAGGGCGGCAGCCGAAGCCGCAGCCCTCGATTGCAAGCAGGTCGAAACCCAGGCAACCGACCTCGAAGAAGCCGACGCGTTCATGCGCTAGTTACTCGCGGCCGTCCCAGCAGTAGGTGCAGATTTTCTCCGGATCGATGCCGATGGCCTCTATCATGCCCTGGAGGCTCTGGTAGCTCAGCGAATCGAAACCCATGTCCTCGCAGATGGTCTTCAGCAGGCACTGGCCACGCTCGGTATCGGCGTCGGCGTACTCGGCCAGATGCGCAAGCCCCTCCTCACCTTCCAGCTGATCCACTACGCGCCGCGCGATGAGGTCCATATCCGACTTGCTGGACGAGAAGCTCAGGTACTTGCAGCTGTACATGATGGGCGGGCACGCGCTGCGCATATGCACCTCGGCGGCGCCCGAGTCGTACAGGAAGTTCACCGTCTCGCGCAGCTGGGTACCGCGCACGATGGAGTCGTCCACGAACAAGAGCTTCTTGTCGCGGATGAGCTCGGGCACGGGTACCTGCTTCATGTTCGCAATCTTGTTGCGCAAATCCTGGTTGGCCGGCATGAACGAGCGCGGCCAGGTGGGCGTGTACTTGATAAAGGGACGCCCGAAGGGCATGCCGCTTTCCGTGGAGTAGCCAATAGCGTGGGGCACCCCGGAATCGGGCACGCCGGCCACGAAGTCCACCTCGGGGCACGCGCCGCGCGCTGCCTCGTCGCGAGCCATGATGGCACCGTTGCGGTAGCGCATCACTTCCACGTTCATACCCTCGTAGTTGGAGTTCGGGTAGCCGTAGTACACCCACATGAACGCGCACATCTTCATCTCGTCGCGTGCCGGCGAGAGCACCTCAATGGCATCGGGCGTAAGCCGCACGATCTCCGCCGGGCCCAGCTCGTACTCGTCGTGATAGCCCAGCTTGTGATAGGCAAAGCTCTCGAAGGCAACGCAGTGACCGTCATCGTCGGCGCCCACGAGCACCGGCAAGCGGCCCATGAAGTCGCGGGCCGCAATGATGTCGCCGTCCTCGGTCATAATGAGCAGCGTGAGCGATCCGTCAATCTTCGATTGGGCATACTGGATGCCGGCGACCAGGTCATCCTTCTGGTTGATGAGCGCCGCCACCAGCTCGGTTGAGTTCACCGCGCCAGAGCTGAGCGCCATAAACTGCGCATCGTGATCCTCGAAATACTCTTCCACCAAGGCCTCGGCATTGTTGATGGCACCGATGGTCGTGATAGCGAAGGTGCCCAAATGCGAGCGCACGAGCAGCGGCTGCGGGTCGGCGTCCGAGATGCATCCGATGGCGCTCGTGCCGTGGAAGCGCACGATGTCGTCCTCGAATTTCGTGCGGAACGGCGTGTTCTCGATAGAGTGAATCTGACGCTGGTAGCCATCCTCGTGGTCAAGCACGATCATGCCCGCTCGACGCGTGCCGAGATGCGAGTGGTAATCGACGCCGAAGAAAACATCCATCACCACGTCGCGCTTGGAAACCGCTCCGAAAAAGCCGCCCATGAAATCCTCCGTCTTAGTGTTTCAACGATAGGTCAAAGTATAAATGGTGCGCCTGAACGATTGTTGCCTTGCGGTTAATTGGCTCAAAATTCACGATTTTAGGGACAAGGCCTGCCAGATGAGCCAGGTGCGTCCGCGCCTACTCGATGACATAGCGATGCTGCCGAACGGCGGCCACAGCTGCGGCATTCAGCGAGCAGCCGATGCCCGTCTCGTGGCCCGGGGCGTTCAGCGTGATGATGCCGTCGGGGACGGTATAAGCAGGCACCGTGAGGTCGGCGTCGAAGTAGCGCGCCGTGGCGCCCAGATCGCCGGGAATGACCACTCCGGGCAGCGTTTGGAAGGCCGCGTGGGCAAACCGCGACACGCCGGTATCGTACATACCGCTCATGCACACCTCGCGGCCTTCGGCCAGCGCTCGGTGCACGAAGGCGAGCGACCGCTCGATGCCGCCGAACTTCCCGATCTTCACCATGGCGCAGCGCAACTCGGGATGCTCGAACAAGCCGGCGGCCTCTTCGGCGTTCACGAAGGATTCGTCCACGCAGATGGGCATGGCCAGCGTATGCTGGAACGACGCGAGTCGGGTGAAAGGGTCTCGCAAAGCCCGCTCGCCCCCGGCGGCGGCCAGGTTCAGTGGTTCTTCGATCCAGCCGATATCCAGCTCGTCGTAGGAGCGCAGCTCGGCCAGGTTGTGCAGGCCGAAGCTCTGGTTCGCGTCCAGGGTGATAAGCAGATGCGGGAACGCCCGACGCACCGCGCGTACCGCCGGAAGCCCCCGACCGGGAGCCACCTTCAACTTAATGCGCTGGTAGCCCGCGTCCACGCACTCGCGCACTTCGGCCACCGTTTGGGCGGGCGTGCCCAGGCCCACCCAAACGGTGGCCGAA
>JABLTO010227951.1_pt1 | contig 11074 bp, 7 predicted proteins | sample 7160091 | NCBI WGS metagenome assembly JABLTO01 (sample SAMN14651225, study PRJNA627086) | human gut metagenome | isolation source: feces | host: Homo sapiens
TTCTTAAAATAATTAATAAAAATTTTTCTGCAGCTGCTGTTAATGCCTTCTGCATGCCGTGACGCCTGCGCGGCGTCAGTATTCCGCCGGTGACGGCGGCTGTCTTGTTACCATTTTTTGTATTTTATTCATTTTATGTTTTAATCTACTCGCAAAAAAGGTATAATAATAAATGGTTATTTATAATTATTCATTCCATTATTTAACAGAGGGGTAAAGATACATGAGATTTTCAAGACAAGACAAAATAGTTGAGCTCATAAACACCTACGAAATAGACACGCAGGAGGCTCTTGCCGAAAAGCTCTCGGAGAGTGGCTACAAGGTCACCCAGGCCACGGTATCGCGTGATATAAAGGACCTGCAGCTCGTAAAGATACTTGCGCCGTCAGGGCGGTACAAGTACGCGCTTCCCGGACCTCCGGGCATGGTAAGCTCCGCTGAGCGCTATGAAAAAATATTCAAAAATACAGTAAGCTCCATAAATTCTGCCGGAAACATCATAGTCCTCAAAACACTTTCAGGCTGCGCCAACGCAGCATGTGAGGCCTTCGACTCATACGGCATACCTGAAGTCGTAGGCACGCTTGCCGGTGACAATACTGTATTTGCAGTCGTGGATCTTCCTGAGCACGTTGCGCCTATCGTAAGGCGCTTCAACTCGATACTCAGGGAATCCGAATTTTAGGCGCCCGCCATTCTCATGTTCCGAGGTGACAGATGTTAACACATATCTATATTAAAAATTTTGCGATCATAAAGGAGATCGACATAGACCTGAACGACAGGCTCAATATCATTTCCGGCGAGACGGGAACAGGTAAATCGATCGTTATACAGGCCGTAAATATGGCTCTCGGCGGGCGCGGAAGCGCTTCATTCGTGGCTGACGGGCATGAAAAAGCTCTTGTCCAGCTCGTATTTTCACTGTCAGGACCTGAGCGCGCAGTCATCGCTGCCATCCCCGAATACGCTCAGTACGCCGCCGCAGTGCGTGAAAAAGATGACGTCATACACGAAAATGACGGCGCCGATCTTGTGATAACACGTGAATTCAACAAAAACGGAAAGAGCCTCGCACGCATAAACGGCGAGATCGTGACGCTGGCGTTCCTTAACGGTCTTACTCGCCATCTTGTAGATATACACGGGCAGTACGACAATCAGACGTTCCTGGATCCTGATAAGCATATGGGGATACTTGACAGCTGCGGCGGTAATGCGCTTTCAGACATCAGAGAGCGTGTCTCTGCGCTTTACTCTGATTATCAGTCAACACGCGCGCAGCTTGTAAAGATACGTTCGAGCCACGCTGAATTTCTGCGAAGGCAGGATTTTATGCGCTTCGAGGTCAGCGAGATCGATGCAGCCGATCTGCACACGGGTGAGGACTCTGATCTCAGTGACAGACTGAAGATCCTGCAGAACAGTGAAAAGATATTCGCAGCTTTAAGTGAAAGTTACGAGATACTTTCGTCAAGTTCTCTTGACAGATGCCGTTCTCTCATGGAGGATATCGCACCGTACGGCAGCGACCTTGCTTCTATCTCTTCAACTCTCAGTGACAGCGTTTATGCTCTCGATGATGTATGCGAAGAGCTACGCCGCTGCCGAGATTCGTTTTCATTTACGCCTGATGAGATAGACGATGTTGTGACCCGCCTTAATATGATAGATAATATGAAACGAAAATACGGCGGCAGCATAGAAAGCATTATGGAGTACCGTGACAAATGTATTACTGAGCTGGAAAAATTTGAGAATACAGAAGATGCTGAAAAAGAACTGACCCAACGCCTTTCTTCACTCAGGAAACAGATACTTGCGCTTTCCGAAGAGCTCAGCGCGCTGCGCCGCGCTGCCGCGGAAAAACTTTCATCAGACATGACAGCGGAGCTGTCGGAACTCAACTTTGCAAATGCGCAGTTTGCTGTTGATATATCAACAGTACTTAATGCAGACGGTCTGCCTGTCATGTCTGCTGTCGGCACCGACAGGGTAGAATTCCTTTTCAACGCGAACAAGGGCGGTTCGCTGAAACCACTTTCAGAAGTAGCGTCCGGCGGCGAGATATCCCGTATAGCGCTTGCATTCAAGCGGCTGACTAATTCCGCCGAGCATATACCTACTCTCGTATTTGATGAGATAGACACGGGCATAAGCGGTATAACTGCAAGCGTTGTGGGCCGCAAGCTGCACGAGATATCCGAAAATCATCAGGTGCTCTGCATAACGCATCTTCCCCAGATAGCTGCGTGCGGTGATCATCAGTATCTCATATCAAAAGACGATTCCAATGAACGCAGCTATACAACGATAAAACTTCTGTCCGAAGAAGAACGCGTACACGAAATAGCCCGCCTCCTCGGCGGCACAAATATAACCGAAACGACGCTTGCAAGCGCACGCGAGCTTCTCGGCTACTCGCATGAGCCTCGCTCATGATATTAACATGTAAAAATAAAATTACACGGATAATAAAAATCGGCAGAACTGATATGAGGCATTTATCACTCATATTTCAGTTCTGCCGATACTTTTTTCACTTGACTTTTTATTTAAGTTTTTCTATAAGTACTTCTATGCTTTCTTCGATCCCCATACCCTCAGTCTCTATCGTTATATCCGCATATTTTTCATAAAGAGGTACTCTCATATTGTAGAGGTCTGCAAGAGTTTCGCCCGGTTTCATGGCTATGCCTCTCGTTTTTATATTATTAAGGCGACGTTCTATCTCATCGAGAGACAGCTTTATATATACTACATCTCCTATGCTTCCCAGATGTTTCATTGCTTTATCGCTGTATACAGCGCTTCCGCCTGTAGATATTATGGAATTTTCTGCTTCTATCTCTGAAAGTACTTTTTCTTCGATCCTGAGAAATTCCTGCATCCCTCTTTCGTCTATTATCTCCTGGAGTTTGCAGTTTTCTACTTCTTGGATAAGAAGATCCGTGTCTACGAACTTCATTCCAAGCGTTTTAGCAAGAACTACGCCCAGCGTACTTTTACCGCATGCGGGCATGCCTGTTAAAATAAGGTTTCTCATTAAAATTATTCTCCGTTATCGATAAATATATCCAATATCTGAATATTTCAAATATACATCTCACTCGCTGTCTGCGCAAGCGCATAAACTATCCGGTACGCACCCGGATATAAAATGAGGCCGCCGCTTTACGCGGCAGCCTCAGGCTATTATCGTTCTGTTTTAAGATATGACCTTAAGAATATATCCTTAAGACATCATCGCAGAATAAAGATCGATTATTCAGCGTCTGCAGCAGCTTCTTCTGCCGGAGCTTCCTCAGTCTGAGCAGCAAGAGTTTCCTTGATGCTGAGGCTGATCCTTCTCTTTGCTTCATCGATCTCGAGGATCTTAGCTGATACAGTCTGACCAACTGAAAGCTCGTCAGCGATGTTTGTTACTCTCTTTGCAGCGATCTCTGAGATATGAACGAGACCGTCAAGACCTGGTTCGAGCTCAACAAATGCGCCGTATTCCTTGATCTGAACTACCTTGCCTGTTACTACCTGGCCAACAGTGTACTTTTCGTTGATAACTGACCATGGTTCAGGTGTGTTCTGCTTAAGGCCGAGAGAGATCTTACCCTTTTCTTCGTTCATAGAAAGGATCTTAACTCTGATCTTCTGACCGATCTCAAGAGCTTCCTGTGGGTGCTTGAGCTTGCCCCATGAGATCTCTGAAATGTGGAGAAGTCCATCAATACCGCCGATATCAACAAATGCACCGTAATCAGTGAATCTCATTACAGTACCTTCGATAGTATCGCCTACGTTAAGACCTGCCCAGATCTCAGCGACCTTCTTGTTCTTTTCTTCTGTAAGGTAAGCCTTGTGTGAGAATACAGCCTTGTTTCTCTTCTGATCAACTCTTGTAACCTTTACTGTAAGAGTCTTTCCTACGAACTCGTCAGCCTTTTCAACATATCTGTCGTTTAACTGAGACATAGGGATGAAGCCTGAAACTTCCTTGTATGTAGCGATAACGCCGCCCTTTACTTCTCTTACTACCTTTACGTCGATAGTCTGCTTTTCCTCGTAAGCCTTGATGATCTCGTCCCAGTGCTCGCTGATCTCTACCTTCTTACGAGATAATAAGATGTTGCCTTCGCCGTCGTCTGTCTTTAAAACCTTAGCTTCAACTTCATCTCCCACCTTAAAGAGAGATTCTATATCCTGATCAGGTTCAAGCGCAATCTCTGCCTTAGGAATGATACCATCCTTTTTGCATCCTAAATTCACATAGACTTCACGAGGACCTACCTGAATTACTTCGCCCTTTACTAATTCGCCTCTCTGTGGCATTTTAAGAGACTTTTCGATTTCTTCCATTAAGTCAAACATTTCGTTTGATTCGTTAGTGATAATTTCACTCATATGAGCAATAACCTCCTTAATAATACGTTCCGGAGCCGAGGCACCAGCCGCTACTCCTATTCTATTATATTTTCTGATTTCTTTCAATGGTAAAAATTCAGGATTTTCCACAAAAAACGTGCTTTCGCAGCTTTCTTTGGAAATTTCATACAGTTTTCGTGTATTTGAGCTCGATCTGCTTCCTATTATAACCATCATATCTGAATCAGATGCAAGCAATCTGCACGCTTCCTGACGTTTTTCCGTTGCCTGGCATATCGTATTTTTTATTTCTGCAGCAGGAAATTTTTTTCTTATAGCATCGACGCATGCGGTCCACATTTTTGTGTTAAGCGTTGTCTGCGCTACAACAAAAAGCTCTGAGTCTTCTTTTATATCAGATATTTCTTCCGGCGAAGCTATTATGACAGCTGTATCGTCGCACCATCCGTTTATGCCCTGAACTTCTGGATGCTTTGCATCGCCCGTTATTACTACCTGCTTTCCTTTTACATACGCATCATGCGCAAGCATGTGGATCTTTTTTACATAAGGACACGTAGCGTCTATGACAGCTCCCGCTGCCGCCCTTATATCGTCTTCCACTTTGTGCGAGACTCCGTGAGACCGTATGATAACTACAGAATCTTTGTCTATATCATCCATTCCGTCACAGACATCCACGCCCATGCTGCTGAGGTCAGACACTACATCGTCATTATGTATTATCGGTCCCCATGTGTATTTCTTCATATCGGCATACAGCGGATCTTCCGCTGTCTTTACTGCCCTGTCAACAGCGCTCTTTACGCCGAAACAGAAACCTGAATTTGCAGCAAGGCGTATGCTTTTGTTTCCATTTTCAAATACTGTTATATGTTCCATTATTTAAATTTATTTTCTTATTTTATCGTTTTTATGCAGTGCTTCAAGATATTTTTTAAACGAGCCCTCTTTTCCGTGTTCAGTAGGTCTGTAATATCTTACGCCTTCTTTGTAAAGGTCGTCAGGCAGATACTGCTGGTCCACATATCCGCCGTACGCATGCGGGTAAAGATACCCCTTTACTCCGCGTTTTGCAGCGCCGCTGTAATGCGAATCCCTGAGGTGCATCGGTATCTCTGATATCTTTCTTTTTCTTATATCAGCCAGAGCTTCATCTATGGCAGTTATGCACGAATTGGATTTCGGGCTCGATGCAAGCATTATGACTGCCTGCGCGAGATTTATCCTTGCCTCCGGCAGGCCTGTCATGAGCGCAGCCTGCACACAGGCCTCTGTAATGCTTATAGCCTGCGGGAACGCCATTCCTATATCCTCAGAAGCTATGACCGTCAGTCTGCGGCATATCATCTGAAGATCTGCGCCTCCCTCTATGAGGCGCGCCAGATAATGCACGGCTGCATCAGGATCACTTCCGCGTATTGATTTCTGAAGCGCCGACAGCAGATCGTATCTGTCATCTCCTCTATCAAAAAATGTAACTCGCCTTTGTAAGGCTTCACCGACTATTGCCGTATCTATACGAGCTCCTTCATCAATATTCTCAGCAATAAATCCCAATGTATCAAGAGCTACGCGGGCGTCACCGCCGCACAGATCGGCTATGAGCTCAATTGCTTCCTCATCATAGGCAAGACTGTAATTTGCAAGGCCGTTTTCAGCATCCTCAAGTGCACGGTGCAGTATAGCCACTATATCCTTTTTCTCATGACGCCTGAACTCATAAAGAAGGCGGACTCTGCTTATTATTGCGTTATTTATCGAGAAATAAGGATTTTCAGTCGTGCTTCCTATGAACCGTATAACGCCTTCTTCAAGCGCTTTCAGCAGCGAATCCTGCTGCAGCTTGTTCCAGCGGTGAAGCTCGTCTACATACAGATACGTCGTCTGATTCTGAAGCCCGAAAAATTTGAACCTTGCATCCTCAAGTATTTCTTTAAGCTCCTTTGTACCTGCAGTAGACGCATTTATCTCCTTGAAACCGGCGTCCATTTCAGAAGCGATCATCCTTGCAAGAGTCGTCTTTCCCGTACCCGACGGGCCGTAAAATATCGCCGACTCAAATGTCTTGTTTTTTATTGAATTATAAAGCAGCGAGCCTTTGTAAAGAAAATGCTCCTGACCGTAAAACTCATCGAGAGTCTTAGGCCTCATCGCAGTAGAAAGAGGTATCATCAGTACTCTACTCCTTCTCGAGCTGACACGCCTCTGTCAAACGGATGCTTTATTTTTTCCATGTCAGTCACATAATCAGCCGCGTCTATCATCCATGCTTCCGGAACAGCGCCTGTCATAACAAGCTCTTTTGATCCTCCTGACACTTCAGAAAAGCTTTCAACAAATGTTCTGACGCGTGTTTCTTCAAGCATGCCGCGTTCAACAGCTGTAACAGCTTCATCCATTACTATCATGTCTGTTTTATCGTCAGAAGCGGCGCGCTCGGCATTTTCAAACAGCGCCGCGTTGTCTGCCGCGGCGGCAGCCTTTTCCTGTGCATTCATTTGAAATGTAAATTTTTTATTGTGACCGTCGGCGTCACCGCCGCTGCCTGCGCGCAGGACGCGCACATTTTCAAGCCTTTCAAGAACATTGATCTCGCCTGTCTTCTGTCCTTTCATGAACTGAATAAATAATACATTGCGGCCGCATCCTGCGGCTCTTACAGTCAGTCCGACAGCAGCTGTCGTTTTTCCCTTTCCGTCACCACAATAAAGATGTATCATTTTACACCTACTCCTTTTGGTATCCCTATATCTTCTTTTAGTATTCCTTTATCCCAAAGCGCTCTGCAAACATATCCCACATATCGTCCGCGCTCATGCCGTCGTCAGGCACGAGGTCGCCGTATATGCAGGCTTTTACATCGCTTCTGTCGGCAGAAGCAAGTCTTTCGCCCATTCCTTCTTTAAGGTATCCCGGAAATACGTAGTCAGATATCGCAAACTCGCGGAACATCGCCAAAAGCATGTCTGCATGTATGAGGCGGTTTATGCTCAGGATATTTTCCTTTCTGTAGCCCAGATCAAGAACGCGCTTTATGACGTCAGGGTCTGCAGGCGCCATCATAATTATCTTTTCACTGAAATCCTTTACTCCTGTGAGCAGTCCGTACAGCTCTTCATCGCCTTCAACGAGGATATTTCCTACAGGGTATTCGAGATCGCGCAGCAGCTGGTCTTTGTTCCTGTAAACAGACGTGTGGAGGTTCATCTGCTGCTTTGCGGCTATACGATGATACTCTATGGATCTTTCGCTGCATACTTTTTTTATGACTGCGCGGGCGCCCGATGCCGGAAGGTCTGTGCCGTCTATAACTATATCTACGCCTACGCGGTCTATCCAGCTGCTCATTTTTTCCTCATCGAGATATTTTGAGATGAGTGTTATGTTTCCGCCCGGATGCGGCGCTTTTCCGTATTCATCTGACACGGCAGCATATATATCGTCTGTATGCTCCGCCAGGGCGGAGACGAGGGCTGCAGCGTCATCTGTGCCTACAAAGGCCATTATTTTTTTATTTATACCTGCCATTTTTTATTCCTCCGTGCCTTTTTTTCTTCTGAAAAAAGAGAATCGGTGTTTTTTTTCAGAAGTTTCGATCTGGCTTTCAAGCTCTGCCATGCGCTGCTTTATATCAGGATGATCAGGATCGTATTTCATGAGCATGCGGTAGTCGTTCAGTGCTTCTTCCTTGTTTCCGAGCTTTTCATTAGTCATGCCGCTGAATCTGTACGCAGCTTCAACTGCGGCTGTATTCACCTCATTCTTTTTCTGTATAACGCGCTTGAAGTCCTCAGCAGCCTGATAATATTTTTCGAGATTGAACAGCGCTACTCCGCGGTTTACGTAAAGATTCAGAAAACTTCTGTCAAGTTCAAGACCTTTATCTGCTGCTTCAACAGCTGCGTTATAATCTCTGAGCGCATTGTTGCACTTTGCTATGTAGCTGTATGCCTGAAGTGCGAAGCGGTCTGTTTTTGCAGCGCGCTCGAAATCATTTACTGCCTGGACGTTTTCATTTCTGAGATGATGTATCATGCCGCGAGTCATGTATGCATCGCCTTGATCTTCATCAAGCATGACAGCTTTCTGTATATCGCTGAGCGCATCATCAAGGCGCCTGTTATCTACGTAAAATCTTGCTCTGCTTATATATGCCTGACGGTAGTTTGGATCGAGCGCTATAGCCTTACTGTAGTAGTATTCTGCATCTCGGTGAATATCTTCATCTTCGCTTTTCTGTACTGATACCTGACTTTCTTTATCCGTATCAGATGTATTTTCTTCAGATCCGCCGTTTTGTGCGCCATCACCGTCAGCCGTGTCAGATCTCTGTTCATCTGCTTCGGCTGCCGAGCTGCCTTCTACGTCAAGATCCTCTTCAAGCTCATAATCAGACAGCAGATCTCCGAGCATCATATATATCTCAGGATCCTGCGGATCAAGCACCATAGCGCATTTTATATCCTCGACTGCTTTTTCATCATCATCCCGCATCATGTATATGAGCGCTCTGCGCTTTAGAGACAGATGATCACCGCTGTTGAGCATTATTGCTCTGGAATAATATGTAAGAGCACTTGCTGTATCGCCCACGCTGAAGCATTTATCTGCGACTGCGTAAGCGTACTTGTGACTTTCCTTGTCTGTTTCTGCAGCGCTCTTAAGCCATTTAACAGCTTCGCGGTCGTCACCTCTGTCTGAATTTATGCAGCCCATTATATAATGGACTTCTGCAGATCCGGGGTCTTTTGTCAGCAGCGTTCCCGCATTTATGAATGCTGCGTCAAGCTTACCGGAAAAATAAAGCGCTTCACACTTTTCTATGTATAAAGCTTCCGGATCGTCTGATGACGCAAGGCCTTTTTCCGCATAAAGCATAGCTCTGAAATACTGCTTCTGCGATATGCACGCTCTGACTGCAGCTGTATAAAACTGCGTTTCTGTCGCTCCTGACGATATAGCGCGCTCAAGGTACTCAAGGCCGAGCTTTATATCTCCCGGCTTTCCGTACATCTGTACAAGTCCTGCGTATCCGTCAGCTGCAGAAGCCGGCACACCCCTGTTCTGGAGGTGATTCCTGAATTCAAGTACTTCCCTGTGCTCGCCAAGACTGTACAGGAGCGCGGCTTTAAGTCCGCATACTTTTGTATTTCCTCTCGGAGCTGATAATTTTACAGCCTCGTCGTATATGGCAAGCGCATTCTCATTTTCTCCCTTTGCCTGGTATATAAGGGCAGCAAGCTCGTATGCACTCTGCAGCCTGAAATCTTTTTTGAGAGCCTTGTCTATAGACTGCACAGCCGCGTTCAGCATGCCCTCCTCAGTCTCGCATCTTGCGCGCTGCGACCACATCTGCGCTGTCATTTCGCTTTCATCGGTCTGTCTGAACTCAGTAAGTGCTTCAGAGTATCTTCCTGTATTGAATAATATCTCCGCAAGCTCTGCCGGAGGTATGCTCTCAAACTTTCTGTTTTCGGCAATGTTAAAATCTATATCCTCTATAAGGTATCCTGCGCGCTCACGAAGCAGCGAATTTTCACCTATAGACTTGAATATCCTGCGTGCCTCCGGCTCCTTTCTCATAAGATAAAGTGCCATTGCCTGCTTGAATTTCAGCAGGTCTGAGCGGCTGAACTCCTGCGCTCTTTTAACCAGCTCATAATACGCTTCCGTCAGTCTGCCTCTCTTTATAAATCCGTCTGTTTCTTTTACGACTTCAACGGCAGCCGACTCTTCATTGTCGAGGTAATTTCTCTTATTTTCTTTTTTAGCAGTATTTTCAGGCTTATACTCAACATAGTCCGGCTCAAATACAGCAAGGAGCCTGCTGCGCTCTTCAGCCGCCTCGCGGCTGCCCTGATCGTCTGAGCCATTACTGCACGCTCTGTCATAGTAAAAGAATGCGTCTTCTTTTTTATCCTGCGCTTCAAGGACTCTGCCCTTGAGCAGGCATGCATCTGACGCTTCATGGCCCAGATCGAGCAGCACGTCTGCTACGTAGTCAGCCTTCTGTATATCTCCCCTGTTAAGGTATATCATGCCTAAAGGATAATAAGCCTCGTAGCATTTGTAGTTGTCTGATATGGTGCACTCAAGGCGTTCAGTTGCTGCATCAGCATCTTCCTCTCCGCAAGCGTCCCGCATTACGTCGCGAGCCTTTGATCTGAACGGCATCATGTCTCTTACTACATCGATCCCGCCTGTGCATTTTACATCTGCAAGCTTTTTTCTGAGGTCAAGCACATCCGGATGTGTCGGACAGAATCTGCTCAATCCGTTTATGGCTTTTTCTGCCAGATATATCTGACCCTTTTCGAGATACTGACCTGCTTTCAAAGCAGTTTCCATTATATATTTTATATCTTCATCTGAGCTGTCAGATGATATGTAAGCGTACCTCAGCGGATCTGTGCCGCTCATCATGTCGAGGATCCTATTTATGGATGCATTACTGTAAACATCTGACAGCATCACCGGTATGTTTCTTATATCGGCTGCATGCCCGACAGCTCTCCATACTTTTGACGGTACGTATTCGTGCGTAAGCATGAAATCGACTACCTGCACAGCAGCCTCGTCAGGAGCTTCGCTGCAAGCCTCTTTTACCGCCTTTTTCCAAGGCTCAGGGTCTATCCTTGAGCGGAAATCACTGTATATATCTTCGAGTGTTTTTTTTAACTTTTTTAAA